>Ga0209056_10000542_pt1 | contig 41852 bp, 30 predicted proteins | sample GraSoiAngelo_114_FD_185876 | JGI IMG/M metagenome (GOLD analysis project Ga0209056, IMG submission 185876) | Grasslands soil microbial communities from the Angelo Coastal Reserve, California, USA - 14_0903_13_40cm (SPAdes) (version 2) | ecosystem: Environmental > Terrestrial > Soil > Grasslands...
CGCCCGTCGAGCGACGCGGGCAACGGCGCCGGCACGGCCGGACGGGCGGGAAAGCGCCGCGTGGCGGTGATGCAGGGCCCGGTGGTCCGAGAGGTCAGGAGCTCATCGAGAATCTCGCCGAGCATCCGCGCCACTCTATCACGCCGGGGCGGGGAGACTATACTGTTGGGGCGGGCGCGCCGGGCGCCCCGCCATCGGAACAGTCGCGGGAGGCGCGCATGAGCGGCGAGTCGCCGGGCCGGCCGGTTCGCGTCGAGGTCATCGCCTATGTTCCAACCCTGTACGTCCACTGAAGGCACTGCGAGGTGACCTGGCAGGTCATGGGGCTCGGCCGGACGGTGCACCAGGAGCAGATCGAGTCGGGGCTTCCCGACGACCTGGACGCGGAGTTCCACGCGCTGTCCGCGTGGGCCGGGACGCTTCCGGAGAAGTTCGGCCCGCGGGTGTCCCTCCGCCTGATCGACGTGCTGTCCGCCGAAGGGTTCGTCAAATCCCTGGTCCGGCGGTTCGACCGTTACCCGGCGTTCACCGTCGACGGCCGGCGGTACGTGGGGTCCGACTTCTCCCGCGTCGACGCGCTCATCGTCGAGCGCCTCGCCGCCGCGACCGGCTGACCCGCCCCCCGCGTGCGCCGCGGAGAGTCGATGGGGCCCACCGACTGGGGGCCGCCCGTCCTCTGGATGGGCGTCATCCTGTGGCTCTCGTCGGACGCCTGGAGCGCGTCCCACACGGGCGCGTTACTGATCCCGCTGCTCCAGTGGCTCCTGCCGTCGGCATCCTCCCGTCAGCTCGTGGCCTTCCACGCGGCCATCCGAAAGCTCGCGCACCTCGGCGAGTACGCGGTCCTGGCGCTCCTCTGGTATCGCGCGCTCGCGCGGGGCCGCGACATCGGCGCGCGCGCCGCCGCGCAGTGGGCGCTCGCCATTACGGTCGGCTGGGCCGCCGTGGACGAAGGGCGCCAGGGCTTGACCACATCGCGGACGCCGAGCCCCCTCGACGTCGCGGTCGACTCGGTCGGCGGGGCGCTCGCGCTGGTCGCCGCGCGGATCGGGGGGGCTATCCGCGCCCGGCGGCGCCGAGCCGGTTGACGACCGGCTCGCCGTTCGCGAGCACGAGCCGGACGCGAGCCAGCGCGTCGATGTCGGCGAGGGGGTCGCCCTCCACGGCCAGCAGGTCCGCGGCGAAGCCCGGAGCCACGCGGCCGACCTCGCGCTCGAGTCCGAGCGCCGCCGCCGCGGACGAGGTCGCCGCGCGGAGCGCGTCCATCGGAGACAGACCGTACTGGATCATGAACCTCAGCTCGGGGAGCATGCTGCCATGGGGGTTGAGCGGCGTGCCCGCATCGGTGCCGGCCGCGATCAGCACCCCGCCGCGAACGGCGAGCTCGAAGCCCCGGCCGTGCGCCTCCAGGACGGCGCGCGCCTTGCGCACCATGAACGCGGGGATTCCAGCCGCCTCACCGCCGCCCGCGATCGCGTGGGGAGCGATCAGCGTCGGCACGAGGTAGGCGCCCGTCTGTTTCATGCGCGCGACGAGGTCCTGATCGAGGTAGACGCCGTGCTCGATCGAGGTGATGCCCGCGTCCAGGCAGGCGCGGATCCCCGACGCCGCCTGAGCGTGGGCCGCCACCCGGCGCCCCGCCTTGCGAGCCTCCTCGATCGCGGCGCGGATCTCCGCCTCCGTCAGCTGCGGTGAGCCCGGCTCAACACCGGGGGTCATGACGCCGCCCGTCGCGAAGATCTTGATGACGTCGGCGCCCATCTTGAGCTGCTCGCGCACCGCCTTGCGCACGTCGTCGGGCCCGTCGGCCTCGCGCCCGAACCACCACCCATGACCGCCGGTCATGCAGATCCCGCGGCCGGCCGCCAGCACCCGGGGCCCCGGAAACAGCCGCTCCGCGATCGCCCGCCGGACGGAGAATTCCAGGTAGTCCTTCCCGCCCAGGTCGCGGACGGTCGTCACGCCCGCCTCGACCGTCTGGCGCGCGCGGAGGGCCGCCTTGAGCGCCGTGAGCGCGGGCGGGTCGTCGAGGAGGGGGCGCACGGGGTCGGCCTCGCCCCCGAGGCAGAGGTGGACGTGGCAGTTGATGAGCCCGGGCAGGAGGCTCAGACCGTCGAGCCGGAGCACCGTGCCGGAGGGCGCCCGGGACGCGGCGACGACGTCGGTCACCAGCCCGCGCGCCACGACGACCGCGCGACCCGCCTCGGGGGGCGCGCCGGTCCCGTCGATCAGCGTCGCGCCCACCAGGACCAACCGGTCGTCCATGAGCTCCCCGTCGGGATCGCCGCGCCGGGCGGCGCCGCCCGTCACACGGCGCGGGTCAGGCGGGCGACCGCCTCGATGTGCGGCGTGTGGGGGAACATGTCCACGGGCTGCACCCACTCCAGGCGGTAGCCCCCGCCGACGAGCCCGACGACGTCGCGCGCGAGCGTGGCGGGGTTGCAGGAGACGTACACGACCCGCGCCGGCGCCAACGCCACCAGGGCGCGGAGCGCCTTGGGGTGGAAGCCGGCCCGCGGCGGGTCCGCCACGACCACCTCGGCCTTGACCCCCTTCCGGATGAGCTCGGGCAGGTGGTGGCGCACCTCGCCGGAGAGGAAGGTGCAGTTGTCGATCCCGTTCGCCCGGGCGTTGCGGACGGCGTCCTCGACCGCCGTCGTGGCGACCTCGATCCCGTACACCCAGCGGCAGCGCCGGGCGAGGAGCAGGCTGATCGTGCCCGTGCCCGAGTAGAGGTCGACGACCGTCTCGCCGCCCCCGAGCGCGCACGCCGCTTCGACGAGCGCGAACAAGCGTTCCGCCTGCTCGGTGTTCGTCTGGAAGAACGAGTTCGCCGAGACCTGGAACGTGAGGCCGCCGAGCGACTCGTTGATGTGGTCGCGGCCGGCCAAGAGGTGCTCCTCGGTGCCGACGGCGACGCTCGCCTTCCGCGAGTTGACGTTCAGGACGACGCTCACGGTTCCCGGCAGGCGGGCGCGCAGGCGCTCGGCCAGCGGCGCCAGCGTCTCGATCTCGGGGGCGCCGGCGACGATGTTGACCATCGCCTCGCCCGTCCGGAGTCCGGCCCGGAGCATCACGAAGCGCAGGAGCCCGGCACCCGTCTCGGCATCCCACGGGCGGAGGTGGCGGGCCCGCACGTCGCGGCGCGTCTCCTCGAGGAGCGCGTTGAGCGCGTCCGGCTGGAGCAGGCAGCGCTCGACGTCGAGCACCGAGTCGTACCGATCCGCCTCGTGGAGCCCGATCGACGGGGCGTCGGCCGTCCCGGCCACGGTGAACTCCATCTTGTTGCGATAGCCGTAGAGCGCCGGGGCGGGGATGATCGGACGAAGCTCGAACGCGCCGAGGCCGCCGAGGCGCTCGAGGCAGTCCGCGACCTGCTTGGTCTTGTACGCGAGCTGGGCGGGGTAGGCGATGTGCTGCAGCCGGCAGCCTCCGCACCGACCGAAGTAGGGACACGGCGCTTCGACTCTGTCCGGCGACGGCGTCTCGATCGCCTCGATGACACCGCGGGCGAATCGCGGGCGGACTTCGACGAGCCGGACCCGGACGCGGTCGCCCGGCACCCCGCCCCGCACGAAGACCACGTAGCCGTCGACGCGCCCGACGCCTTCGCCGCCGAACGCCAGGTCGTCGATGCCCAGAGAGAGAGTGTCTCCGCGTCCGGGCCGGCTCATGGGAGTCACACTATAAAGTCGCGTCACATCGAAGTCAATTTGACCGGAGCGGATCTTGTGGTCGCCGGCTCGAGAGCGCGCTATGATGAGTCGCGATGAGGTCATCGGCGCCGCGCGCCGTCGGTGACATCCTCTCGACCGCCGTCCCGCAGATCCGAGACCGGCTCGTCGAGCAGGCGGTCCGGCGGGGGTGGCTGTCTCTGGTCGGACCCGAGGTCGCCCGGCGCGCTCAACCGGGAGCGCTCACGGGCCACTGTCTGCAGGTCGTGGTGGACAATTCACCCTGGCTCCACGAACTGACCCTCCGTGCCCCCCAGATCGTCGCCGCGCTCGCGCGAGCGTACGGGCCCCACACGGTGCGGTCGATCAAGGTCACGCTGGGGCGGCTCGAGCCCCCCGCACCCCCGCCCGGCCGGCCGGCGGCGGCCGCGGCCCGCGCGGTCGCCGAGAGCGAGCGACGGGCGATCGACGACGTCGTCGCCCCGATCGCCGACCCCGCACTCGCGGATTCGCTGCGGCGGTTGCTCGTCAAGTCCGGACGATTCTCTTGAGACGAGGTACTGCATGAGACGAATGCTCCTGCCGGCAGCGGTCCTGTCGCTTCTTGTCGCCGGATGCGCGAGCGCGGCGCCCGCCGCGAGCAACACGGACACCCCGCTCCCGCCGCAAGTCGCGCGCGCCGCGGCCGACCCGACGGCCGAGGCGTACTACCACTACGCGGCCGCGCAGATGCACGCGCAGGCGGCGCGCTTCGAGCAGGCGGTGGCGGAGCTCCGCGAGGCGATCCGGCGCGATCCGAAGTCGCCCCTCCTGTGGGGCCAGCTCGCCCAGTGGCTGGCCCGGCTGGACCAGGGCGAGGAAGCCCTGGCCGCCGCGCGGAAGGCCGTGGAGTTCGCGCCCGACCTGCCGGCGCCCCGCCTCACGCTCGCCGAGCTCCTGCGCGCCCAGAAGCGGTTCCCGGAGGCGGAGGCGGAGTTCGAGCGGGTCATCGCGCTGAATCCCAAGGCGCCCGACCCCTATCTGACCCTCGCCCGGTTCCTCGTGGAGCGGAAGGCCTACGACCGCGCGCACGGCGTGCTGCTGCGGCTGATCGCCGTGCAGCCCGCCCTCGCCCAGGCGCACTTCCTGCTGGGGCGGCTCGCCGTCGAGCAAGAGCAGTGGGACGAGGCCGTCGCGCGGCTCCGGCGCGCCATCGAGCTCGACCCGGAGCACGACGGCGCCTGGACCGCGCTCGGGTACGCCTACGAGGCGCGGCACGAGCCCGAGAAAGCCATCGAGGTGTACCGCGAGGCCATCAAGACCAATCCCGAGGACGCCGCCTTCGTCGAGCGGCTCGGCGACCTCCTCATCCGGCTCGGCCGCTACAAGGAAGCGGAGACGGAGATCGAGCGCCTGGCGACGGAGGCCCCCCGCGATCCGCGGGTGTTCATGAAGCTTGGCGCCATCTATTACGAGGAGAAGCAGTGGGACAAGGCCGCCGAGGCCTTCGGCCGGGTGCTCGCCCTCGAACCCTCGAACCTGCGCGCGCGGTATTTCCTCGCCACGACCTACATGGACGCGGGGAAGGAGGCCCAGGCGCAGGAGGAGCTCCAGAAGATCCTGCACGCGGATCCGCAGTCGGTCGACGCCCGCGTGCAGCTCGGCTTCCTCTATAGCCGCCTCAAGCGGCTCGACGAGGCGATCGCACTCCTCAAGGAGGCCGTCAACCTCGAACCCCGCCGGCCCGAGCTCTTCCTCTACCTCGGCACCGCCTACTACCGGGCGCAGCAGTACGACCGCGCGCTGTCGACGATCCAGGAAGGGCTCTCGCTCGACTCCAAGAACAAGGATCTGCTCTTCCAGCTCGGCGTAGTCCTGGAGAAGCAGTCGAAGTTTGACGACGCGATCCGCACCTTCCGCGAGGTGATTCGGATCGATCCCGCCCACGCCGAGGCCTACAACTACGTCGGCTACATGTTCGCGGAGAAGGGCGTCAACCTCGACGAGGCGGTGACGCTGATCACGAAGGCGCTCGACCTCGAGCCCGACAACGGGTATTTCATCGACAGTCTCGGCTGGGCGCTCTACCAGCAGGGCCGCTACCCGGAGGCGCTGCGCGAGCTCAAACGCGCCGTCGAGAAGGCCAAGGAAGACCCGGTGATCTTCGATCACCTCGGCGACGCGCTCATGAAGAACGGCCTCGCCGAGGACGCGATGACGGCCTGGCAGAAGTCGCTCTCGCTCGATCCGACGGCCGAGGCGGTGCGGAAGAAGATCGAGGCGGAGCGCAACCGGCCGCGCCGGGCCAAGGGTGAGAGCTCGAAGGCTAGTCAGTAGCGCCGGCCTCGCCCTGTGCCTCGCCGCCTGCACGGCGGCGCCCCGCGGGATCGTGCCCTCCTCGGACGACACCCGGCGCCTCCTGGCGCTCCTCCAGCTCCGCCGGGACGAGCTCGCGGACCTCCGGACCTTGGCCGAGGTCACCGTGCGCCGCGGCGGGCGGATCCAGCGGTTCAGCGGCGTCCTCCTCGTCAAGCCGCCCGCGTCGCTCCGCTTCGAGGCGCTCTCCCCGCTCGGTCAGCCGGTGCTGCTCCTCACCGTGTCGGGGGGTACGCTCTCCGCCTATAATGTCGCCGCGAATCAGGCCTTCTCCGGGCCGCTGAACGAGCAGACGACGAACCGCTGGCTCGGCGTACCGCTCGACGCTGAGGACCTGGTCGGCCTGCTCCTCGGCCGCGCGATCCCGAGCCGTGGCCTCACGCGGGCAGAGATCCTCCCGCCGGACGGCGAGGGCCCATCGCTCGCGCTCACGGGGGAGCACCAGGACGCCCGCCTGTGGCTCGACGTCGAGGCGGGCGAGGTTCACAAGGTCGCGATCGGCGGCGGTCGAACGACCCTCGTCGTCACGTACACCCGCACCCCCGGCAGCCCGGTCCCCTCCCAGATCCACGCCGCGGCCGGCCCGGACTTCGAGGCGACGGTCCAGTACCAGGAGCCCGCGGTCGCGACGGGTCTGGACGCCGAGCGCTTCGAGCTTCGGGTGCCCAACGAGGCGAACGTGCACCGGCTCCGTTGACCGAGCGGGCACCGCGTGCTACGGTAACGCGCCTTGTCGAAGGGGCCCGCGAGCGTCCGCCGCCTTGCGCTGAGCGCGTCGGCCAAGGTGAACCTGACGCTCGAGGTGCTCGGCAAGCGTGGGGACGGCTACCACGAGATCGCCACGGTGCTCCAGACCGTGGATCTGTCCGACCGGATGGTGCTCGAGGACGCCCCGCACTCCCTGGTGTTCGCCACCGACTCTCCCGGCGTACCGTCGGACGCCGACAACCTGGTGGCGCGCGCGGCGGCGCTCTTGAGGCAAGCCGCGGGGATCGAGCGCGGCGCGCGGCTGCGGCTCGAGAAGCGCATCCCGGTGGCAGCCGGCCTGGGGGGGGGCTCGACCGACGCCGCGGCGACCCTCCTCGGGCTGAACCGGCTCTGGGGGCTCCGGTGGAGTCTCGCGCGGCTCGCCGAGGTGGCGGGGGCGCTCGGGATGGACGTGCCCTTCTTCCTGCGGGGCGGCCGAGCCCTGGCGACGGGACGGGGCGAGCGCGTCCGGCGGCTCGGGGAGGGCGGCGGCTACGCGCTCGTTCTGGTGAACCCCAACGTCCCGCTCAGCACCCGGGAGGTGTACGGGCTCGTGACGGCGCGAGTGTTCTCCGACGGCGCCCGGACGCGGGCGATGATCCAGGCGCTGGCGCGACGGAATGCGGCGCTGGTCGCCGCGAGCCTCTACAATGGTCTGGAGCGAGTCGTGGAGCCGGCGTACCCGGTGATCGGTCACATGAAGGCCGCGCTCGTCGGCGCGGGGGCGCTGGGGGCGGTGATGTCAGGGAGCGGGCCCACCGTGTTCGGCGTCGCGCGCTCGCTCGACCACGCCCGGCAGATCCGGCGGCGGGTGGCGCGCGCCTCGTGGTCGTGCTGGTCGGTCCGGACGGTGGCGGGCCCGGCGATCCGGCTCCGGGGTTGAGCGCCGGCGGTCGTTGAACGACAATGAAGCTCGTTGGGGCGTGGCCAAGTGGCAAGGCGCGGGACTTTGGATCCCGTATTCGGGGGTTCGAATCCTCCCGCCCCAACCATATCCATCCCCGTCGGGGCGCCCCCGCGCCGCGGCGGGGCCCGACCGACGGGCGGCGGGGCCGCCCGCGGGCTGAGACCGGAGCGAGGGCGCCATGGCCTACGAGCTGAAGCTGTTCTCCGGCAATGCGAACCGACCGCTGGCGGACGAGATCGGCCAGTACCTGCGGGTCCCCCTCGCCAACGCCGACGTCGACCGGTTCTCCGACGGCGAGGTCTTCGTCCAGATCAACGAAAACGTCCGGGGCGCGGACGTCTTCCTGATCCAGCCCACGTGCCCGCCGGTCAACGACAACCTGATGGAGCTCCTCGTGATGATCGACGCGCTAAAGCGGGCGTCGGCGCGCCGCATCACGGCGGTGCTCCCCTATTACGGCTACGGCCGCCAAGACCGCAAGGTCCAGCCACGGGTGCCGATCACCGCGAAGCTCGTGGCGGACCTGCTCACGGCGGCCGGCGTCGACCGCGTGATGGCGCTCGACCTGCACGCCGGCCAGATCCAGGGCTTCTTCAACATCCCCGTGGATCACCTCTTCGCGGCGCCCGTCATCATCGACTACCTCGGCAAGAAGGACCTCCGGGACCCGGTCATCGTGTCGCCCGACGCGGGCGGCGTCGAGCGGGCGCGCGCGATCGCCAAGCGGCTCAAGGCCAACCTCGCGATCATCGACAAGCGGCGCGACGGTCCGAACGTCGCCGTGTTCATGCACCTGATCGGCGACGTGCGGGGCAAGGACGTCGTCATCATCGATGACCTGATCGACACCGCGGGCACGCTCATCCAGGCGGTGGAGGCGCTCCAGCGGGAGGGCGCGCGCCGCGTCCTCGCCTGCGGAGTCCACGCCGTGCTCTCGGGGCCGGCGGTCGAGCGGATCAGGGTGTCCGTCCTCGAGGAAGTCGTCGTCACCAACTCGATCCCGGTGTCCGAAGCCAAGCGGGCCGCGCGCGTGACCGTGCTGTCGGTCGCGCCGCTGCTCGGCGAGGCCATCCGCCGCATTCACGACGAAGAATCGGTCTCCACCCTGTTCATTTAGGAGCGGATCACCGCATGGAACAGCGAGGCCTCACCATCCAGCGTCGCGAGGGCACGGGCAAGTCGGTCGCGAAGCGCCTGCGCCGCAGCGGCAGGGTTCCCGGCATCCTCTACGGCGGGCCCGCGGCGATGCCGATCACCGCCGACCCGCGCGATGTGCTGCGCCTGATCCACGGCCACGAGGGGAGCACGCGGCTCCTGACGCTCACGTTCGACGGGAGCACCGAGAGCCGTATGGCGATCATCCGGGACATGCAGTTCGATCCCGTCTCGGAGGCCCTGGTACACGTCGACCTCCAGGAAGTCGCGATGGATCGGCCGATTACCGTCAGCGTGGCGGTGCACCCGGTCGGCGAGCCGGCGGGTGTCCGGGACCAGCTGGGCATCCTCAACCTCGTGATGCACGAGCTCACCGTGTCCTGTCTGCCGAGCCTGATCCCGGAGCGGATCGACGCCGACGTCTCCGCCCTCATGATTGGCGACGTGCTCACGGTCTCCCAGCTCACGGTGCCGGCCGGTGTCCGCCTCCTCAACGACCCGAACCAGGCCGTGGCGACGGTCTCGCCGCCGCGCGCCGAGGAGGTGCCGGTGGCGGCGGCCGCGGCGGTCACCGCACCCGCCGAGCCCGAGGTGCTCACCGAGCGCAAGCCGAAGGAGCCGCCCGTCGAGGAAACCGGCAAGGAGGGCGGCAAGCGGGAGCGGGACAAGGAGCGGGAGAAGGAGAAGAAGTAATCGGGACGGGGCCGCGTGGCGCAGGCCGTCGTGGGGCTGGGCAACCCCGGTCCCGAGTACCGCAACACCCGCCACAACGTCGGCCAGCGCGTGGTCGACCTGCTCGCCCGGGCCCTGCACAAGCGGCCGACGCGCGAGGGACCGGCGCTCGTCGCGCGCGGCGAGTGGCAGGGCGAGACGCTCTACCTCGTCAAGCCGCTCGCCTTCATGAACGCGAGCGGCCCGCCGGTGGCGCGCCTCGCGACCCGGCTCGGGCTCTCGCCGGCGGAGCTGATCTTGGCCTACGACGACATCGACCTGGCGCTCGGGACCGTGCGCGTCCGGATGAAGGGCAGCCACGGCGGCCACAAGGGCGTCCGCTCCATCATCGAGGCCCTGGGCACGGACGAGCTTCGACGCGTGAAGATCGGCATCGGCCGGCCACCCAACCGGGAGCAGGTCACGGACCACGTGCTGACGGGCTTCGCGCCCGAGGAGGTGCCGCTGATCGAGGCGGCCTGCCAGGAGGCCGCGGACCGGGTGCTCGAGCTGGTCGCCGCCCGGGCGGTCGACGGCCGACGGTGATCGGTCCGCGGTCGGGACCCATGCCCGTGTCGAACCGGGGGCTTCCACGGGCGGGCGGTAGTTTGCCTAACCCCCCGTCACATGGTATATAGTTATCGTTTATCCCTCGATGTCGGTCCGCTCGGCAGGGGGAGGGAACTGTGTGACCAAGGTCATCATCGAGGCCGACGAGTCCTTCGAGAGTGCTCTCAAGCGTTTCAAGAAGCAGTGCGAGAAGGCCGGGCTCCTCTCCGAGTTCAAGAAGCGCCAGCACTACGAAAAGCCGAGCGTCCGGCGCAAACGGAAGGCGCTGGCGGCGCGGAAGAAAGCCAAGCGGCGCGAGCGGTTCTCGGATTAGCACCGGCGACACTCCGGACCGCTCCTCTGAGGCTCCGCACGTGACGGGCGGAGGCGACCAAGTCGACAACATGGCCGCAGAGGCGCTCTCGGGCCGGGGCGTCGAGTGGAACGAGGTCCGGGCCCTCCTGGCCGCAGAGACCGACACGCCGATGGGGCGAGACCGCGCGCTCGGAGCGATTCCTCTCCTCGACCCGCTCGCGGTCTCGGCCGCCCTCGACGAGACCAGTCAGGCGCGCCTCGCCGTGGCTGCCCACGGCCTCCCCCCCTGGCACGCGATCCCGGACGTGCGACCGAGCCTCACCCGCGGCCGGGCAGACGGCGCCGTCCTCGACGGCGTCGAGCTTCGGCGCCTCGTTCCCGTCCTCGAGGCCGCGCCCCGGCTCGCGGCGTACGGCCGGAGCGTCCGTCCCGTCGCGCCCGCCCTCGCCGACATCGGCCACCGTCTCCCGAAGCTCGACGACCTGCGCGAGGTGCTCTCCGCGGCGCTCGCCGACGACGGCACCCTGACCGACGGCGCGAGCCCCGAGCTCCGCCGCCTCCGGCAGCGGATTCGAGACCTCCAGCGGCGCATCGTCCGGGACCTGGACGCGCTGTTCCAGGCGTCCGACGCCGACCGGATCTTCAGTGACCGCTACGTGACCCGCCGCAACGGGCGCTACGTGGTCCCCGTGCGCGCCGAAGCGCGCGCCCGACTCCGCGGCATCGTCCACGACCGCTCGCAGAGCGGCCAGACCGTGTTCCTCGAACCGGACCGCGTCGTCGACGCCAACAACGACCTCGTCGACATCACCCGCCAGGAGGAGCAAGAGGCCGCGCGGCTCCTGGCCGAGCTCAGCGAGGCCGTCCGGGCTCGCCTGCCCGAGATCGAGCGCTTGGTCGCGGACCTCGGCGAGCTCGACTGGATCGTCGCGCGCGCCCGGCTCGCCGAGCGGATGGACGCGACGCACCCCGTCCTGGATCCGGGAGTGGTGTCGCTCCGCGCCGCGCGCCACCCGCTCCTTCTGGCCCAGAGCTGGCGCGATCCGGCCCGGCCCGTCGTCGCGGTCGACCTCGAGCTCGGCCGCGCGCGGCCCCTCCTCGTCGTGACCGGCCCCAACGCCGGCGGCAAGACGATCGCGCTCAAGACCCTCGGGCTCCTCGTCCTGATGGCGCAGGTGGGCTGCCACGTCCCGGCCGCAGCGGGAAGCCGCCTGCCGCTGATCTCGCGCCTCGTCGCCGTGATCGGCGACGAGCAGAGCGTCGCCGAGAATCTCTCCACGTTCTCGGCCTTCGTCCGCCAGGTGCGCGACGTGCTCGAGCACGTGGACGACCACTCCCTCGTGCTCCTGGACGAGCTCGGCGCCGGCACGGACCCCGACGAGGGGGCGGCGCTCGCGCAGGCCATCCTCGAGGCCCTCGAGCGACGCGGGGCACTGGTGATGGCCACTACGCACCTCGAGCCCCTGAAGGCGTTCGCCAGCACGCACCCGGGCGCGCGCAACGCGGCGGTCGAGTTCGATCGCGAACGGCTCGCGCCGACGTTCCGTCTGGTCTACGACTACCCGGGGCAGAGCTACGCCCTCGCGATCGCCGCCCGCCTCGGCCTCGACCCGACGCTCATCGAGCGTGCGCAGGCCCACCGCTCGGCGCAGGCCGCCCGGCTGGGCGAGCTCCTCTCGCGGCTCGACGCGCAGGCGCGCACCGAGGCGGCGCGCGCCATGGCGCTCGAGCGGAGCGAGCGCGAAGCCGCCGACCAGCTCGCCCGCGCCGCCGCCGAGCTCGCGCGGGCGGAGGGCCGGGCCCGAGAGGTCGTCACCCGCGCCAAGGAGGAGGCCACCGCGCTCCTGTCGGAGGTCCGCCGCGCCGCCGCCGCCGAGTGGGAGCGCCTGAAGGACGCCGAGCGGTCGCGCAAGACGCTCGACGGCGTGCGCCAGCGCGTGCGCGATCTCGCCGCGCGCGCCGCCATGCTGCCCGTCGAGAATCCGGCGCCGGGCGGGCCGCTCGCCCCCGGCGACGCCGTCGAGGCGCCTCACCTCGGGGTCCGCGGACAGCTCCAGGCCGTCGCGGGGGCCACCGCCACGGTCGCCTCCGGGACGATCACCGTCCGCGTCCCCCTGCAGAGCCTGCGCAAGATCGCCCCGGGCGCGCCCGGGCCGCACCCGGTCCGCGTCCCCGGCAAGACGGACATCGCCTCGGAGTTGCACCTCCTCGGCCGGACCACCGACGAGGCGCGTGGCATCGTCGAGAAATACCTCGACGATGCGTTCCTCGCCGGCCTGCCGGCGGTTCGGCTCATCCATGGCAAGGGCACGGGCGCGCTCCGCAAGACCGTTCAGGACCTGCTCGTGGGCCATCCGCTCGTCGAGTCCTTCCGCGACGGGGATGCGCACGAGGGAGGCGCCGGCGCCACGGTCGCCGCCCTCAGGGTCGGCTGATGGCAAGCTTCCCGAGTGCGGTGCTCGACGAGATCCGCTCCCGCATCGACCTGGTCGACCTCGTGAGCCAGTTCGTCGTCCTGCGCAAGGCCGGCGCGAACTGGAAGGGCCTCTGCCCCTTCCACACCGAGAGGACGCCCTCCTTCACGGTGCATCCGGCGAAGGGCATCTTCCACTGCTTCGGCTGCGGCGTCGGCGGCGACGCGTTCGGCTTCCTGATGCGCCAGGACCGGCTCTCGTTCCCCGAGGCCGTCCGGGCGCTCGCCCGCCGGACCGGCGTCGACCTCCCGGAGGATCGCGGCCGCCGGGACGAGGGCGAGCGGGAGGCGCTGCACCGCGCGATGCAGCTCGCCCTCGCGTTCTACACCGACAGGCTCTGGCGGCCGGAGGGCGCGCGCGCGCGGGCGTACCTCGAGCGGCGCGGCGTCGATCCCGCCGTCGCCCGGCGCTTCGATCTCGGGTACGCGCCGGAGGGCTGGGACGCGCTCCTCACCGTCATGAGAGGCGAGAAGGTCGCCGAGGAGATCCTCGAGCGGGCCGGCCTCGTCGTGCCCCGGCAGCACGGGGGCGGCTTCTACGATCGCTTCCGCGGCCGCCTCCTCTTCGCCATCCGGGACCTCCAAGGTCGCGTGGTCGCGTTCGGCGGCCGCGCCCTCGGTGACGAGTCGCCGAAGTACCTGAACTCCCCGGAGACGCCGCTCTACTCGAAAGGCCAGATGCTCTACGGGATGGACCTCGCGCGCGACGCGATCCGGACCCGAAACCGCGCCCTCCTCGTCGAGGGATACCTCGACTGCGTCACCGCGCACCAGTACGGGTTCGCCGAGACGGTCGCGGCCCTCGGCACCGCGTTCACGCCCGCCCAACTCGCGCTGTTGCGGCGGTACTGCCGCGAGGTCGTCACCTTCTTCGACGCCGACCTGGCGGGACAGAAGGCGGCGGAACGGGCGGAGGAGCTGCTCGAGCCCTCCCCCGACGGGATGAGGTGGGCGCTGAGCCGGAACGGCAGCTTCGGCGACGCGGAGTCGGTGCGGCTCAGGGTGGCCCTGCTCCCGCCCGGCCACGACCCTGACACCCTGCTCCGCACGGCGGGCCCCGCCGCGTTCGCCGAGTGCATCGCGGCGTCGCGGAGCCTCCTCGCCTACGCGCTCGACCGCGCGCTCGCCGAGACCGGCGACGCGAGCGGGCCGCGCGGGCGCGCGACCGCGTTCGCGCGCGTCGCGATGATGCTCGCGAAGGTCACCAACTCCGAGGAGGCGCTGGCGCTCGCTCGCGAGGCGGCGCTCCGGCTCGGGCTGGACGCGACGCAGCTCTGGATCGAGGCGCAGCGGCTGCAGGGCGCCTTGCGCCGGCCGGCGGCCACCCCCCCGCCCGCCAGCGCGCCGGCGGGCGTGCCGCTGGCCGAGCGCGAGCTGCTCCTCCTGCTTCTGGCCGTCCCGGGCGCGCGCACGGCCCTGCTCCCGATCGTCGAGGACGCCGACCTCTCGCACCCCGGGCTGCGCGCCATCCTCGCCGCGCTCCGGGCCCGCCCGGAGGCCTCCGCGGAGGCCCTGATGCCGGATCTCCCGGGCGACGTCGAGCGCGGAGTCCTCGCGGCCCTGCTCCTCGACGAGCGCGACCAGATGGACGCCGCGACCGAGCTCGCGCAGTTCCAGAACCGCTTCGAGCTCAAGCGCCGACTCCAGCGCCTCCGCGAGGCCACCCGCGCCATCGCCGAGGGGCAGGCGGCCGGGGGCGCCTCGATCGAGGGGGTGCAGACAGAGCTTCTCGCCCTCCAGCGCGCCGGAGAGCAGGCGCGCGAACTCACCCTCGGCGGCAGCGCCGAAGTGAGGCAACACGCCAGGCCTTCGGGTCCACAAGGAGTTCAGACGAATGGCTGACGAACCCAAGCTGGAAGGGCTGGACAAGCTCGTCGCGAAGGGCAAGCAGAAGGGCTTCCTCACCTACGATGAGGTGAACGACGCTCTTCCCTCCGACCTGGTCTCGCTCGACAAGCTCGACGACATCATGATGATGTTCGGCGCCCTGGACATCGAGGTGGTCGCCTCGGCCAAGGCGAACCGGCTGCCCTCCGACATCGAGACCCCCGTGCCCGAGGAGGTCGACGAGGGCGACGGTCCGGCGGAGCCGATCGACCTCACGCCGGGGCCGGTCGGGCGCACCGAGGACCCGGTGCGCCTCTACCTCCGCGAGATGGGCCGGGTGTCCCTGCTGACGCGCGAGGGGGAGATCGCGCTCGCCAAGCGCATCGAGGAGGGGAAGGAGGAAGTCGCGCGGGCCGTCCTCTCGACCAACCTCGCCATCGAGCGCTTCCGCATGCTCCGGGAGAGGCTCCGGAAGCGCGAGATCTCGATCAAGGAAGTGGTCGAGATCTCCGAGGAGGAGTTCGACGACGACAAGGCCGACGAGCTGACCCGCGTGGTGATCGGGAAGCTCTCCACCGTCGACCGCCTGCTGCGCGAGCGCGAGCAGCTCCTCGAGCGCGCCCGAAAGCTCCGGGCGGGGACCGCGGGCAAGAGGCGCCGGGGCGGCAAGGACCCCGCGTGGAAGAAGTACGAGGGGCAGTCCCAGGCGAAGCAGCAGAGGGTGCTCGAGACGCTGCGGGCCCTCAACATCGGCGCTCAGATCATCGACCGCGAGGATACCGACCCCGAGCGCCGCGGCCTCGTGCAGGAGCTGCGGGAGCTGCTGGAGAACGTCGAGCGGGCCGAGAGCGTGATCGCGCTGTGGACCAACGGTCGTCGGCCGTCGGCGGAGGAAGTGCAGAACCTGATCTACGTCTCCTTCGGCGGCAACGGCGTCCACGCCGACGCCGACCTCGACCAGAAGGCCGCCAAGAAGTTCGCGAGCCCGAAGCAGCGCCAGATCTGGGTGGCGCAGCAGGAGATCAAGCGGGCCGAGCAGCGGGCCAACGCCAGGGCCGACGACATCAAGCGGGTCATGGCCGTGATCAAGGCCGGCCAACACAAGGCGGCACGGGCCAAGAAGGAAATGGTCGAGGCGAACCTCCGCCTCGTCATCTCGATCGCGAAGAAGTACACCAACCGTGGACTCCAGTTCCTGGACCTGATCCAGGAAGGTAACATCGGATTGATGAAGGCGGTCGACAAGTTCGAGTACCGCCGCGGCTACAAGTTCTCGACCTACGCCACCTGGTGGATTCGCCAGGCCATCACCCGCGCCATCGCCGACCAGGCGCGGACGATCCGCATCCCGGTGCACATGATCGAAACGATCAACAAGCTGATCCGCACCTCTCGCCAGCTCGTCCAGGAGCTCGGCCGCGAGCCGACCCCCGAGGAGATCGCGACCAAGATGGACGTGCCGGTCGACAAGGTCCGGAAGGTCTTGAAGATTGCCCAGGAGCCGATCTCCCTCGAGACACCGATCGGCGAGGAGGAGGACAGCCACCTGGGCGACTTCATCGAGGACAAGCAGGTGGTCTCGCCGGTCGAGTCGATCATCGGCCTCAGCCTTCGCGAACAGACCAACCGCGTCCTCAACACGCTCACCCCTCGGGAGGAAAAGGTGCTGCGACTCCGGTTCGGGCTCTCCGACGGCTGCGAGCACACGCTCGAGGAGGTCGGTCAGGACTTCGCCGTCACGCGCGAGCGCATCCGCCAGATCGAGGCCAAGGCCCTCCGGAAGCTCCGGCATCCGTCGCGGTCGAAAAAGCTCCGCAGCTTCCTGGAGGGCTGACGATGCGGACGCGACCCGGGGGCGAGCCCCCGGACGGCGGTGCGAGGCCCGAGGGCAGGCGGGTGGCGCCGCTCGATTCGAGACGAGCGAGACGGGCGGTGCCGGTCTCGGTGCTATCATGCGGCCCTGGGCCCATAGCTCAATGGCAGAGCAGCCGGCTCATAACCGGTCAGGTCCTGGTTCGAGTCCGGGTGGGCCCACCATTCTGACGGAGGCGACGTGGATCGAGAGCTCCAGCTGCTGATCGACCTGCAGGCGCTCGACACGCGCATCGCCGGGCTCGAGCGCGAGGCGGCCCGCCTCCCGAAGGAGATCGAGGCCATCCAGGCGAGCGTGAGCACGGCGCGGAGCTCCCTCGACGCCACCAAGGCCCGCCTCGATACCACCAAGAAGAGCATCCGGACGAGGGAGAAGGACCTGGACGTGTGGGCTGCCAAGCGCGCCAAGGCAGAGGCCCGGCTCTACGAGGTCAAGACCAACAAGGAGTACTCCGCGGTGCTGGTCGAGATCGAGGAGATCAAGCAGGAGAAGTCGCGCATCGAGGAGGAGATTCTCACGCTGATGGAGACGCAGGAGCGGCTCACCGTCGACATCCGCGACGCCGACGCGCAGCTCAAGCACGCCGAGACCGAGGGCAAGGTCAACGAAGCGGTCGTGCGCGAGAAGCTCCGCGCCGTCGAGAGCGAGCTCGCGGGTCTGCGGAACGAGCGCGCCTCTCTCGCCGCCGGCGTGCCGCCCGCGGTCCTCGCCGAATACGACAAGCTCTTGAAGGCGCGCGGCGGCCTCGCCGTGGTCCAGGCGCTCCCCTCCCAGATTTGCGCCGGCTGCCGCATGGCGATCCGCCCCCAGGCCATCCTCGAGCTGCGGACCCACACCCAGCTGATCCACTGCGAGAGCTGCGGCCGCTACCTGTACTGGCAAGACTCGGCCTGACGGCTGACGGGGCCGCCCGACGCCTCGGCCCGCCTGGCGCCCGCTCGGGCCCGGCGGGAAGGGCGGGGAGAAGCTCGCCGTCCTAGCCCTGTTCATCCCGTGCCTCGATGACACCGAGCCTCGGCGGGCATCGTCGACGTCGTCGGAAAACGGTACTTTAGTGCCAGCCAGTGTCCCCCGTGGAGCACTCAGCGTGGGGCCAAGCATCGATTCGCTCAGCAACATCAGGATATTAACCGACCCGGGTTGGTGGTTACGTTCTTGCAGATTCCGGCGACCGGCCGCCACACTGAGCGACGGAGGAGTCGCGAACAATGCCCGAAGAGCTGATCAGGACCGCGACGTTCCGCCCGAGCCTCCGCACCGCCCCCGCAGGCCGGAGCCGGTCCGGGCGCCGCCCGAACAACCCCGCCACTCAACGGGAGGGCAAAGAGTGAGATCCGAGTCGAAGACCGTTTTTGTGACGGGAGGGGCCGGCTACGTCGGCGCCGTGCTGGTGCCGAAGCTCCTGGCCCGCGGTTATCGCGTGCGCGTCCTTGATCTCTTCCTCTTCGGAGAGGCCGTGCTGCCCCCCCACCCGGGCCTTCAGTGCATTAAGGGCGACATCCGCGACCAGGCCCTCCTGAAGCACTCGCTGCCCGGGAGCGACATCGTCATCCATCTCGCGTGCATCTCGAACGACCCGAGCTTCGAGCTCGACCCCGGACTGAGCCGGTCCATCAACTACGAGGCCTTCGAGCCGTTGGTGGCGATCGCCCGCGAGTGCGCCGCCAAGCGCTTCATCTATGCCTCGACCTCGAGCGTGTACGGGGTGAGCGACGAGGAGAACGTCACCGAGGACCACCCGCTCGTGCCCCTCACCGACTACAACAAGTACAAGGGGATGTGCGAGCCCATCCTGTTCCGGTACCAGGGCGACGACTTCACGACGGTCACGATCCGCCCCGCCACCATCTGCGGGTACTCGCCGCGGCAGCGGCTCGACCTGACCGTGAACATCCTGACGAACCTCGCCGTGAACAATCGCAGGATCACGATCTTCGGCGGTGCCCAGAAGCGGCCCAACCTGCACATCGAGGACATGACGGACCTCTACGTCGACCTGCTGTCGATGCCGGCGGCCGCCCTCGCGGGCAAGACGTTCAACGCGGGCTATCAGAACCACACGGTGGCTGACCTTGGCCGCATGGTCCACTCGGTCGTCCTGCGCGAGTTGCCACACCTGGCCCCGATCGCGCTGACGACCTCGCCGAGCAACGACCTGCGGTCCTACCACATCTCGTCGGAGAAGATCGCGCGGGAGCTCGGGTGGCGGCCCAAGCGAACGGTCGAGGATGCGATCGTGGACCTCTGCCGCGCCTTCCAAGCGGGCAAGCTCCCGAACTCGACGAGCGACACGCGCTACTTCAACGTCAAGACGATCCAGGCGGCGATGCTGCGGTGAGAGCCGAGGCGGGCGGCGCCGTCGTCCTCGAGCCCATCGAGCACCGGCGGCTGACCCGGAGGCCCTGATGGGCCCGAGGTACCAGCACAAGATCAAGACCGCCGCCGAGCTCCGGGAGATCATCGGGCCGCGGCCGCGGGCACGTTCCGTGATCATGTGCCACGGCGCCTTCGACATCGTCCACCCCGGTCACCTCCGGCACCTCATGTACGCCAAGGGCAAGGCCGACCTCCTGGTCGCCAGCCTGACCGCGGACGAGCACATCCTCAAGGCCGATCACCGCCCGTACATCCCCCAGGAGCTGCGGGCGGCAAACTTGGCCGCCCTCGAGATGGTCGACTACGTGATCATCGACGCCAACCCGACGCCGATCGAGAACATCCGCGCCCTCCAGCCCGACTATTTCGCCAAGGGCTACGAGTACTTCGCCGAGGGCATTCCGCCGCGGACACAGGAGGAGATCGACACGCTCGACGCGTACGGCGGCGAGATGGTCTTCACGCCCGGCGACATCGTGTACTCCTCCTCGCGACTCATCGAGGCGCACGCGCCGAAGATCCCACTCGAGAAGCTCCTCGCGCTCATGGAGTCCGAGGGCGTCGACTTCGCGGATCTGCGCAAGGCCCTGCACGGGCTGGCGGGGCTGCGGGTGCACGTCCTCGGCGACACGATCATCGACGCCTACAGCCAGTGCGCCCTCCTCGGCGGCGCGCCGAAGTCTCCGACCTTCAGCGTCCGACTCGAGCGCTCGGACCTCTTCACGGGCGGCGCCGGCGTCGTGGCGCGGCACGTCAAGGCGGCCGGCGCGAGCGTCTCCTTCTCCACGGTCCTCGGCGAGGACGAGCTCAAGACCTTCGCCTTGCGGGAACTCGACACGTCGGGCGTCGACTGCCGGCCCATCATCGATCGGACGCGCCCCACCACCCGGAAGGAGCGGTTCATCACCGACGGGTACAAGCTGCTCCAGGTCGACCGCGTCGACAACCGGCCGATCTCGGAGCGCGTTACCCGGACCCTCTGCGACGCGCTCCGCGACACCCCGGCCGACGTCGTGGTCTGCAGCGACTTCCGGCACGGCATCTTCAACCGCCAGACGATCTCCCGGTTCAGCCGCGATATTCCGGCGACCGCCCTGAAGGTGGCCGACAGCCAGGTCTCGAATCGCTGGGGCAACATCCTTGACTTCACCGACTTCGACCTCCTCACCCCCAACGAGCGCGAGGCGCGCTTCGCGCTCGCCGATCAAGACTCGATCGTGCGGCCGCTGGCGTCCGAGCTGTTCCGCCAGGCCCGATGCCGGAACCTGATCCTGAAGCTGGGCGAGCGCGGCATCATCGGCTACCGAAGCCCGGGGCCTAACCCGCGAGAGTTCTTCGCGATCGAGAGCTTCGTGACAAAGGTCGTGGACCCGATCGGCGCCGGCGACGCGCTCCTCGCCTACGCCTCGCTCGCGCTGGCGACGACCCGCAGCATCGTCGTCGCGTCGATCCTCGGCTCGTTCGCCGCGGCGATCGCGTGCGAGCGCCAGGGCAACGTCCCGGTCACGCCCGCCGAAACCGAAGAGCGGATCGACAGCCTCGAGCGGCAGGCGCGGTACGGGTGAGCGCTCTCGCCGGCGGCCACGGCACGATCAGCGCGGAGCGGGCGGCCGGTGCGCGGCGAGTGCGGCCCGTGGCCCGACGCCTCGGCAGCCCGCCGCCGGGCGCCGTTCGGCGCCGGCGCGGCCGCCGTGATGACCGGGGTCGGGAGGGCTCGGCCCGGGGGCTCGGGCCGAGCACCGTGAAGGCCGTCGGGGGACCGTGTCGGCGAAACGGAGGGACATGATGAAGATCTTCGTCGACTCTGCGAACCTGGTCGAGATCGAGGAGGCGCTGGCGCGCGGATTCCCGGCCGGCATCACCACCAACCCGTCCATCCTCGCCAAGGAGGAGAAGGGCGACTTCCGGGAACACATCAAGAAGATCATCCGCCTGCTCGAGAAGTACGGCTACGACATCCCGTTGAGTGTCGAGGTCTTCTCGACCCGGCCCGACGAGATGGTCGCCCAGGCCGAGGATTTCGTCCGGCACTTCGGCGTGTACCCACACCTGAACGTCAAGGTGCCGATCGGATGGGACGAACTCGCCGTCATCCGCGAGCTACGACGGCGCGACATCCGCGTGAACTGCACGTGCTGCATGTCCTTCAACCAGGCGGTGATGGCCGCACGGGCCGGGGCCAACTACGTGAGCCTCTTCTACGGTCGCATCCGCGACATCGGCTACGACGCGGCGTCCGTCGTCCGGCAGGTCCACGCCGTGTTCCGCGAGTGGCGCGTCCCGAGCGAGATCATCGTCGGGAGCATCCGCCACATCGTCGACATCAACGAGGCGCTCCAGGCGGGGGCCGACATCGTCACGGTGCCGCCGAAGTTCTTCCGCCAGCTCGTCTCGCACCCGAAGACCGACGAGGCGGTCACTCAGTTCGTCACCGACTTCCAGAAATGGCTGAAGTGAGGGCGGGCGGCCCGTCGCCCGCGCCCGCCGGGGCGAGGCGCCTGGCCGCCCCTCCTCCGCACCGGCTGCCGCGCACGGCCGAGCCCCTCGGCACGAGCCCGTGAGGGCCTTGCCGCGCGCGGCGCGGGGGGACGCCCTCGCCCTCGTCCTCCCGACCGCCCTCGCGCTCGGGCTCTTCGCCTTCCACCTCGCCGGCTACGCCACCTTCCTCGGCGACTCCGACCGGCTCAACGGGTTTCTCAACGTGCGGAAGTTCGAAGTCGAGAGCCTGCGGGCGGGCGGACTCAAGGCCTGGAGCGACTTCCAGTTCATGGGGCAGAGCATGTACGGCCTGCACTACATGGTGCCGGACGCCTTCAGCCGTCTCGAAGCGCTCTTCCCGCTCGCCGACCTCTACCGCGTCGCGGGGTTCGTGAGCTGCGGCCTCCTGATCGCCGCGGCCTTCGCCGCGTACGCGTTCCTCAAGGCGACGTGCGGCGATCCCTTCTCCGCCGCGGTCGGCGCCTCGCTGTACGTCTTCTCCACGCACTCGATCCTGCGGCTCGCGGAGGCCGACTCCAGCTTCGCGATCCTGATCTTCATCCCGCTCGGCCTCTTGATCCTCAGGCGATCGACGCGCTCCAACGGCGCCGCGAGCTTCGCGGCCCTCGGGGCCGTGCTGACCTACCTGCTCTTCTTCACCTTTCTGCAGGAAGCGGTCTACATCGTCGGGCTCTTCGGCGCCTACGCGATGTACCGCAGCGTCCGCCTTCGCAGCGCGTCGCCGCCGCTCGTCTTCGCGGGCGCGCTGTCCGGGGCACTCATCACCGCCTCGCCGCGCCTCTACACGGTATTCGAGGATCTCCGCCTTCTCGACCGCCCCCACTTCGAGTGGTACCCGAGCCCCGGCGAGGTCCTCAGGCTATTCAACGACGCGATCTTCGGGCTGGGCTTCGAGGAGGTCCGAGCGTCCGGCAACGGCGCGCTCAACCTGCACGAGGGCATCCTGCTCTACACCTCGACATTCGCGACCCTCTTGGTTCTCGCCGGACTCGTCCGCTTCCGCGGCCGGTGGCTCCGGCTGCTCCGCTTCGAGGACGAGGACCTCCCGTTCCACGCGTGGACGATCGTGCTCGTCCTCCTCGGGATCCTGACCGCTCCCGGACAGTGGCTCATCGACCTCATCTTCCTCCGCCTCAGCTTCCTGCACGCCCGCATGTGCGTCATGGCGCTTCTGCCGCTCTGCACGCTCGCCGCGGTCCTCCTCCGGGACCTCGCCGGCCCGCGCGCCGACGACGTCCCGATCGGCCGCCGTCTCGCCCTTCTGATCGTCGCGGCCCCGGTCGCGGCGGGACTCGTGTGGTCGGTCAACCATATCGTGCCGGGTGCGGTCGTCGAGGCGCTCGGCCCCGCTCGACCGCTTCCCGTCGATGACCGTCTGGCGGCGCTGCCGAGGGAGGTGATCCGAACGGTCTGGGCGGCCCTGGTCTTCCTCCTGCTGCTCGCGCTGAGCTTCGCGTTTTCGGGGAGGAGTCGACCGCGGCTCTTCGTCGCCTATTCTCTCGGCCTGGTCCTCGCCCTCCACGCCTTCTCGTACGCGTTCTTCACGGTGAACGGAGCCCAGGCCTGGTCGTTCCCCGTTCCGTTCAGGCAGAACAACCTGTTCATGGTCAAGTCGGACCAGCTGCGCATCCCCGCGCCCGACGCGGTGCGCGCGTTCCACGACCGCCTCGAGGTGGACCGGTATCGGTCGGCGATGATCTGCGACCCGTCGATGTTCTGGATCTACTGCGAGCCCCACGTGGCATTCCTCTGGCGACTGCGGCTCGCGGACGGCTACAGCCCCGGCGTCCCCGCGCGCCTGGCCGCCTTGCCCTGGCCCGCCAGCGTCCGGGGGCCGCGCGCGATCGTGTTCCAATCGGGCATGCCAGGTCCGCTCCTGGCCCTCCTCGGCGTCAAGTACGCGATCGTCGTGAATCCTCCGCTCTACTACGACCTGGCGGGCCCGACCGCCCGCGGGCGGCTCGACGCGCGTCCCGAGGACGTCACGATCTTCCTCAACCCGTTCGCGATCGTCCCCCGCCACTTCTTCGCGCGAGCGGTCCGGCCCGTCGCCGACTTGGCCGAGGCGGCCGACCGGGTGAAGAGGGTCGTGGCCGCGGAGCCACCCACGCGGATCATGGACGAGAGCGTGGTCGAAGGCTTCCCGGTCGCCACCCGCTTCGCGGCGGACGGCGCCATCCGGGCGAGCTACCGGCAGGACACGATCCAGATCCAGGTGGACCCGGCGCCCGAGCAGCGTTTTCTCGTGCTCAACGAGCTGTACCACCCGCGGTGGCACGCCTTCGCCGGAGGCAGGGAGATCCCGGTCTTCGCGACCAACGCCGTGATGCGCGGGGTGCTGATACCGGCGGGAGTCTCGGCGGTGACGCTCAGGTTCGTGCCGTTTATCAGCACCCTGGCCGGCCGGCTCCTGTCCACCGGCGGTCTCCTGCTCCTTCTCGCCGGATGGTGGCTACTGCGGCGGCGGGCGTGTCCGCCCGGCGCCGCGACCCGCCCAGGCAACGGCCTTCCGTCGGCGCCGCGTCCCTCCCCCGTCGGCGACTAGGCGAGCCGCTCGCCGCGCGGCCACGAGGATCCGCCGTCCCCGGGTCGGGGCGCCTGATCCGCGGATCTCGCCAGGCTCGCCCTGAGGCGTACACGACGCGGAGGGGCGGACCACGCCACGGTCCGACCGCGTGCCGGCGCGCGGTGCGCGGCCGTCCCGTCGCCGGTCCTCCGCCGATTTCTGAGGACTAACCAGCGGGCCCGGTGTCCCCGGCCGAGAGCGGCCCCGCCCGCGGGCCGTCCGGTGTGGGGCCGGCGCTAGCGTGACTTTACTTCGAAGATGATGTTGGCGAGGCGCAAGTCCCGGGCGTTTCGGCGGATCTGAGCGGCCGCGCGGTAGTTACTACGGGTTCGGCCGGAGGTCGAAGCACCGCGCGAGAGGCGCGCTCGCCGGCGACAGCTCCTCCAGTTGCCGGCGCACCCGCGGTCGCCCGCGGGGACCCGGCTCGATCACCATGACCTCGCGAATGGCCTGGAGCGCGCGCAGCAGGGCGCGCGGGCTGCGGACCGCCACCCCGGCCTGCCGTGCCCGCCGCTCGAGCAGCTTGAGCAAGAGATAGCCGACCACGCAGCAAAAGGCGTGCACCTGGATCTTCTGATCGGTCCAGTGATACTGCGGACGCACCGAACAGGTCGCCGGATCTTTCATCTCGCGAAAGCTGCGTTCGGCACGGGACTGCCCGCGGTAGGCGACGATGAGGTCCGCGGTCGAGAGCTCGTGGCGATCCGTCATCAACACTCGGAGCCCGAACTGCTCCTGGGTCAGGCGCTGGTATTCGGTCGCGTTGACGGCCGTGGCTAAGCGCCAGCGCCCGCCTTCCTGGAGGATCTCGACCTGGAGCAGACGCCGCATGTGCTGGCCGCGGAGGATCTCGGCGACCTGCCGCTCCAGCCCCGCCCGCGTGCCCCGCCCTCCGCGCGGGGCCTCGAGGCCCGCGGTGAGCGCCGCCAGGGCGCGCGCGCGTTTGCTCAGCTGTTGATGGAGCCCCCGCACCTGCCCAGCCCGGAGCCGCTCCGAGCGCAGGACCACCAGCGTGCGCTCCTGGCCCCAGAGCGGCTGGCGGGTCCGGTACGCCGGCACTTCCTCCCCGGTCGGTAAACGCACGGGGGCGAGCCGGGGCAGCGCCTCGGCCAGCAGGGCCGGGTGCTGGCTCGGGACCAGGCTGCTCACATAGTGCAGCCCCGCCTCGGTGACGGCCGCCTGCGTCGCGCGACTGACGTTGCCTTTGTCGTAGATCAGCGTGACCGGCGGCGGCGTGGCCCCGAAGACTTGCTCGAGCCGCGTCCGCACACTGGTGAGCACCTCGGGGAACACGCGCACATCGGGCCGATCGCCGTTATAGAGGAGGTGGAAGAGCGGGAGCTGCCCCTCGCGGGACACCACCAGGGCCAGCCCGAATTGCCGCAGATCGTGCCGCTGCTGCTTGTTGTGGCCGCGTTGCGCGACGGTGGGCCGGGGATTGGTGGAGTCGATGAAGGTGAAGAAGTTGGTGGTGTCATAGAAGAGGGTGTCCGGCGCGATGCGCTCCTGCTCGACTACGCGCCGGACCACCGCGGCCTCGATCGCGGCCAGGCGCGCCGCCGGCACCGTGTCCATCTGATCCCAGAAGTGCTGGCTCGTGAGCTTCGCCACGTCGACCCCGGCCAGCCGCCCGAGCGAGGTCGTCTGGGCCCAGGCGGCAAAGGCGCGCTTGCTGAGCGGCCGACAGGCCCGGGCCACGGCGGCGAGCACGAGCGTCTGGCCCGGCGTGAGCCCAGCCCGGATGGGCAGGCGCCCGCGCCGGTCGCGCGGGACCCGGGCGTCGATGAGCGCGGCCAGGTCGAGGGCGGTCGCCTGGCCCCAGAGGGCCGCCACCGCGCCGTGGGCCACGGAGCGGAACCGCCCGGGGCCCGGCTGCTGCACGCGCGCGAGCAGCGTCTCCGGGCGGCCGAGGTGGGCGAGGACGAACGAGCGGGGGCGGCCGTTGACCCGGCGCGACTCCACGATCTGGTAGTACTTGCGGCCGCGCACCGTCTTGGCCACGATGGAGGGCACGATTAGTAACTACACCACTGGGCCGACCGATGCCAAGCAAATTTTTACCTCGCACCTCCGGGGGCGGAGGCAACAGCCGGATGACTTATTTAGTAGCTACTATTTGGCCGACCCGTGCGGAGCCGGTAACCGCTGATCGTAAAAGGCGCGGCGGGCTATGGGGCTGCGCGACGGCAGACGGTGGGTAGTAAAGTCACGCTAGAGTTTCGGGGCGACCTCGGCTGCGAGGCGCTCGAGCTGCTCGAGCTCGTCGAAGACCGGGTGGAGCATGAGGAAGCGGGCGCCGCCCTCGACGAGCTCGCGGAGCCGGTCGACGCACTCGGCCGGCTCGCCCCGGACCGCGACCTGCTCGGCCAGCTCGCGCCTGCCGTAGAAGGCGCCGAACCAGTCGGCGAGCCGTCGCTCCGCCCGCCGGCGGTCGGCGTCGACCGCGATATAGACACGCTTGCCGACGCCGAACTGGGCGGGGTCGCGCCCGGCCTCGGCGAGGAGCCCCCGGAGCACCCTGACCTCCTCGAGGAACGCCGCGGTCGAAGCCGACCCGGCGCCGATGAAGCCCTGGCCGAGCTCGACGGCCCGCCGGAGCGCCTGCGGCTGATGCGCCCCGAACCAGATCGGCGGGTGCGGCCGCTGGACGGGCTTGGGCTCCATGCGCGCGTCCGCGAGCCGCCAGAACCGACCGTCGAACGTCACGCGCGGCTCGGTCCAGAGCCGCTTCATGAGCCGGATGCCCTCGGCGAAGCGCTCGGCGCGGCGCTCGACCGCCACCCCGAACGCCGGGTAGAGCGGCGTGTTGGCGCCGAGCCCGACGCCGACGCTCAGCCGTCCCTCACTCAGGTGGTCGAGCGTCGCAAGGCTCTTCGCGAGGTGGACGGGGCTCCGGAGCGCGGTCAGGAGCACCGCCGATCCGAGCCGTAGCCGCTCGGTGACGGCCGCCGCCCAGGTGAGGAGGGCGAGCGGCTCGAGGCTCGGGATCCCGCCGAGGATCTGCTCGATGACCCAGGCGCTCTCGAAGCCGAGCGCTTCGGCCCGCCCGAGGTACTCGCGGATCCGCCGCGGCCCCGGGGGGCCGTCGGGGAAGGCCTGAGGGATCGCGACGCCGAGGGGGACGCGCGAGAGGGTGGGCGCCACCTACCCGACCGTGGCGAGGAAGCCCGTCAGCGCCTGGGTGAATTCCGCGGGCCGCTCGAGGTTCGAGAGATGGGCGGCCGCTTTGATGATCACGAGCGCCGAGCCCTTGATCCGCTCGTGGATCGCGCGCGAGGCGGCGACGGGTGTCCCCGGGTCGTCCTCGCCCACCACGACGAGCGTCGGCAGCCGGATCGCCTCGAGCCGGTCGGTCAGGTCGAGCGCCGCGATCGCGTGGCAGCAGCCGGCGTAGCCCGTCGGATCGGTTCGCCGGATCATCGAGGCGACGGCCGCGCCGAGGTCGGCCCGGGCCGTCCGGGTGGCCGGGGTGAGCCAGCGCGCCAGCGTCGGCTCGACCAGGGGCTCCATCCCCCGGGTCTCGGCGGTGCGGATCCGCTCGTCCCAGAGGGGCTTCGCGTCCGGCGGGATCCGGCTCGAGGTGTCGCAGAGTGCCAGGCTCAGGAGGAGCTCGGGAGTCTGGAGCGCCAGGGTCTGCCCGATCATCCCGCCCATGGAGAGGCCCACGAAGTGGGTCCGCGCGATCCCGAGCGCCCGGAGCAGCGCCCGCACGTCCTCGGCGAGCAGCTCGAGCGTGTAGCCGCCGGGCGGCGCGCCGGTGCCGCCGTGGCCGCGTGTGTCGTAGCGGAGCACGCGGAAGCGGGCGGCGAGCGCGGGTACCTGCGGATCCCACATCGAGAGATCGGTCGCGAGCGAGTTGCTGAGCGTGACGACGGGCGCGCCGGCCGGGCCGTCGAGCTCGTAGCGCATGCTGATGCCGTTGGCCGTGAGCTTCATCGGGCTCCTCCGCGGTCGAGGTCGACGCCGCGATTCTACCGGCGGCGGCCCCCGCGCGCCGGCGCGGGGACAAAAATGGCTCGGGGGGCGGTACCGGTTCCCCGTCCCCCGAGCCTCTGAGTTAGCGCAGCCCGTGCTGCGCGTCCCGGCGAAACGTCGGGACTTGGCCCTGCCGCATCGCTACCGCGCCACCCGCCTCCGAGCCCGCTAGGCTCGGCGCCGGTGGCGCGCCTGTGGGTCCGGTGGCATCTCCATCGTCACCCTCCCTGCTGGTTCAGGCCACGACCGGGGGCGGCGCCACCTCCCCCGTCGCTGTCATTCAAGCGCCGGGCGCGCGGGGTTGTCAAGAGGAGGCCGGTCAGACCTGGGACCAGTCGTCGCCGACCTTCACGTCCACCCGGACGGGCACGTCGAGCGGCATCGCGGACTCCATCAGCTCGCGGGCGAGCCGCGTGACCTCCGGGACCTCGTCCGGCGGGCACTCGAACACGAGCTCGTCATGCACCTGGAGGAGCATCCGGCTCCGGAGCCCGCGCGCGCGGAGCGCCGCGTCGACCCGCACCATCGCGAGCTTGATCATGTCGGCGCTCGAGCCCTGGATCGGCGCGTTGATCGCCATGCGCTCGGCCGCCTGGCGGGCGACGGCGTTGCCGCTCGTGAGGTCGGGCAGGTAGCGGCGGCGCCCCAAGGAGGTCGTGACGTAGCCGTGCTCGCGCCCCTCGGCGAGGGTCCGCTCGATGAAGGCGCGCACCCGGGGGTGCGTCGCGTAGTACTCGCGGATGTAGCGCTCGGCCTCCGCCTGAGGGATGCGGGCGCCCTGGGCGAGCCCGAAGGCGGAGATGCCGTAGAGAAGGGCGTAGTTGATCATCTTGGCGATGCGGCGGTGCTCGTCGGTGACCGCCTCCGGCGGGACCCGGAGGACCTCGGCCGCCGTCCGCGTGTGGATGTCCGCGTCCTGGCGGAACGCCTCGACGATCGACTCCTCGCCCGCGCAGTGGGCGAGGATCCGGAGCTCGATCTGCGAGTAGTCCCCCGCGACGAACCGCCAGCCCGCCTCGGGGAGGAAGGCACCGCGGATGCGCCGGCCGAGCTCGGTGCGAATGGGAATGTTCTGCAAATTGGGCTCCGACGAATTGTGCACGACGATGCCGTTAGCCAGATACTGGCTACCATCAACCATGATCTCGTACATCGGCGCCGGCGCCTCGTAGTCCACGCCGGTGACCGTCACCTCATAGTATTGACCAAGAACCATCTCCTCCAGGAATGACGGAACGTCGAAGGAACCAGCTTCGAGGGAGGCGACTACATGTTCCGCACGCGATAGAGTGATGGTCGTCGTACGCCCCGTCGCATACTTATTGATGAACACGTACATCGCCGGCGGAACCTTCCCTGCAGGAGTCCGGCAGGCGTCGTAGAGGGCAGTTCTTGTCTCGATGAGGTCGATCGGATCGGGAATACCCACGATTTCGGCACCACTCTTGGAGGAGCGAGCCGAAGGCCGCTGGGCGAGTTGGGCACGCTTTCTCCCGGAGATGAAGTTGATCCGCTCGCCGAAGGCCCTTTTCGAGCGATCACCGACGACGAACAGCGTATATCTTGGCGCGTATCCGCGAGGATCGGGAGTCCCCTTTCGGACGACTGACGGTATCCCGAACATCGTGAGGAGATGATGAACGGCCTCGAGCATCAGACGGGACACTGAGCGCACTGAAACCCTTTCCGTGACACAACCGTCCCCCTCGAAGTAGCCACGGAGGAATGCTGCGACGATGCTCTCTGGTGCTCTGAACAGCGAGGATGGAACCCGAATCGATCTTGACGGCCCCCCCGCGCCAAGTCGCTCGAGCAGCCCGCAAATGTCCACCCCGGAGACTTCCAGCACCGGGCACGTTCGGGTGACTCTTCGCGTCGGAGCTTTCCCGAACAGTTTGACGATGATGGCGGCGAAGTAGTGCTGGAGCTCCTCCTCGTCCCACCCGAAGGCCAGTACGAGCTTGGCCGGCTTGCCGTTGTAGGTACTGCGAGCAATGTGACCATCCGCCATCATGTACCCGACCAGTTCTGCGAGTTCGACGGACCACTCCCCGGGAAGCCGGGGCGATTTGCGTGTCCAGTATGCCGCCGTCCGACCGACCTCGAAGGACCGACTTTCGCCAAACAGCCCACTCCGGAAGCTCATGTACAAGGGATCGCCGATTTGAAGGCCACGCGCACGCCTCCATTCACCACTGCTGCGAAGCTTGTGATCCTCGCTGCACCGAATCACCGTCCCGCTTGACAGGTGGATCGCTACTACTCGCTTCGGCCCCGTGGCCTCGAAAGCAAGCACCTCTCGCAGTCCGAGCGCGGTCCGAACATAGTCACCAGGCCGTACCTCCTCGATTCCGATCAGGCCCCGCTGCGTGTCGACGAGCGTTCCCGCCGGAAGACAGCTCAGCCGGCCCGTCGACGCGACGAGCTGGTTGAACCTCGTATGGATCCGGCCGGTGACGGGGTTGATGAGGCCGGGCAGCGCGTCTGCGTACGTCGACTTCAGCTTCGAGAGCGTCCGGTACTCGAGGATCTTGGCCGGCAGCTCGTGGCCGATCGCCAGCTCGGTCAGGACGTCGGCGTCCGTCGAGTACCCGGTCTTGGTCCGGCGGCTCGCGGGGAGCTTGAGCTTCTCGAAGAGCACGTGGGCGAGCTGCTTCGGCGACCCGATGGTGAACGGCTCGCCGGCCATCTGGTGAATCTCCCGCGTGAGCAGGTCGAGGCTCCGCTCGAGCTCCTTGGCGAAGCCCTCGAGCCGCTCGACGTCGACGCGGATGCCGGCCCGCTCCATTCGCGCCAGGACCGGGACCAGCGGCCGCTCGATCTCGGCGTAGACCGACCGGAGCCCCAAGGCGTCGAGCTGGCCCGCCGCGTAGCCCCAGTACCGCCAGACGGCGCGGGCGCGGGCGGCGAGCCGCGCCCCGAGCTCGGCCGGGCCGAGCCCGGCCGCGCCGGCCAGGTCCGGAGGGCTCTCGCCGAGCGTCTCCAGGCTAAGCTGCTCGAGCGGGTAAGACTGCCGGGCCGGGTTCAGGAGATACGCGGCGACCGCGCTGTCCTCGACGGCGGGCGGTGCGACGCCGCGCGCGAGCAGCCACCCGAGTACGGGCTTCGCGTCGTGGACGATCAGCTCGCGCGAGCCTCCGAGCGTCCGCCCGATCGCCTCCGCCGTCTCCGGGCCGAGGGGGACGAAGGCCCCGCCGGCCGCCGGGTGGAAGAGGCCGAGCCCCTGGAGCTCCGGCTCGGGCGGCCGGCTCTCGCCGGCCCAGTCCATGGCGACGGGCTCCCCCGGCGGAACGCCCGCCAGGTAGTCGCGGAGCGCCGCCTCGGTGGCGAGCGCGGCCACGGGCTCCGTCCCGACCTCCACCGTCTGCGCCGGCAGGTCCTTCAAGAGCCGCGAGAACTCCATCTCCATCCAGAGGGCCCGGAGCCGGGGCCAGTCGGGCTCGCGCAGCCGGAAGGCCTCGAGGTCGAAGTCGATCGGCACCTGGCGGCTCACCGTCGCCAGCTCGCGCGAGAGGAGCGCCTGCTTGCGATGCGCGGCCAAGGTCTCGCGGAGCTTGCCGGCGACGAGGGCCAGGTTTTCGTAGAGCCGGTCGACGGTGCCGAACTGGGCGAGGAGCTTGACCGCGGTCTTCTCCCCCACGCCGGGGACGCCGGGGATGTTGTCGATCGAGTCGCCCATGAGCGCCAGCACGTCCGGGATCTGCGCGGGGTCGACCCCCCAGCGCTCGCGTACCTTCGCCGCGTCGTAGCGGACCCGCTCCCCCGACCGGCCGACGACCGACAGCACGGAGACCCGGGGTGAGACCAGCTGGAGCAGGTCCTTGTCGCCGGTGACGATCACGACCTCGAGGTCCCGGTCGGCGACCCGGGCGACCAGCGTGCCGAGGACGTCGTCGGCCTCGAACCCGGGGGCCTCGACGACCGGCGTTCGGAGGGCCTCGAAGAGGCGGCGCACGTACGGCAGCTGCTGGGCCAGGTCCGCCGGCATCGCGGCGCGCGTGGCCTTGTACTCCTCGAAGAGCCGGTCGCGGAAGGTCGCGCCGGGCGCGTCCCAGGCGATCCCGAGGTAGTCGGGTCGCTCCTCGCGGATCAGCTTCCAGAGCATCGTGCTCAGGATCAGCACGGCGTGGCTCGGCACGCCCCGCGAGGTCGAGAGGTAGCCGACCGCGTGGTAGGCGCGGAAGAGGTGCGAGTGGCCGTCGACCAGGAAGAGGCGCTCAGCCACGGAGGACCCGCTCCCAGATCGCGCGCACGGCGTCGGCGCGGCGGCGATAGTCCCGGAGGAACGCCTCCCGGTCCGGGTAGTCGAGGCTCTTCGCCACCCGGGCCGGCAGGGGGCCGGCCAGGTCGAGCGTGTCCTGCGGGCGGGCGCCGAAGAGCCGGAGCGCGAGCGAGACCTGCCGGAGCGCCCGATGGTGCTCGGCGAGCGCGCGGGCGTCGTCCGACGCGAGGAGGCCTGCCTGCGCCAGAGCCCGGAGCGCGTCGGGCGTCCCCGGGCGGCGGACCGAAGGATGGGCCCGGCCGTGGACGAGCTGGAGCGCCTGGACGAGGAACTCGACGTCGACGATCCCGCCGCGGCCGTACTTGACGTGCAGGCGCCCCGGAGTCTCCCGGCCGAGCTCGACCTCCATCCGCTGGCGGAGCTCCACGATCTGCTTGAGGTCCGAGCGGGGGAGCGCGCCGCCGTAGACGATGCGGGTCAGGGCCGCCCTGACGCGCCGCCCGAGCGACCGCTCCCCTCGCCCGGGGTCGCCGCCCACGAGCCGGGCGCGCGTGAGCGCCTGCCGCTCCCAGAGGTCGCCCCACTCGTGGTGGTAGCGCTCGAGCGCCGCGACGCTCGACGCGAGGCCGCTGCCCGTGCTGCCGGGCCGGAGCCGGAGGTCCACGGGGAAGACGACGCCGGCCGCCGTGATGTCGCCGAGCAGGCGCGACAGCCGCTCGACGGCGGCCGCGTAGAACGCGTGGGCGAGGTCGTCCTCCGCGCCGTAGACGACGAAGAGGTCGAGGTCGGACCCTGCCGTCAGCTCCCGGCCGCCGAGCTTGCCGAGGCCGACGATCACCGCGGGCACCGAGGGCAGCGGCCGCCGCAGGGCCTCGGCCGCCAGCGCGGAGAGCCAGGCCACCCCGAGTGCTGCCTCGGCGAGGGCCGTCATCTCGCGCGCGTACTGCTCGAGGGTGGTGACGCCGAAGAGGTAGCGCCACACGATCCCGAGCTGCTCGGCCTGCGCGTCCCGGCGGAGCCGCTCCCCCGCCTCGGCGGGCCCGACGGCGGGCGCGAGGGCGCGCGCGAGCGCCCGGCGGAAGGCGGCTTCGCCCTTTCGGGGCGCGAGCGAGGCCGGGGACGCGAGCGACGTCAAGAGCTCCGGCTGGCTCAGGAGGAGCTCGGCCAGGAGCTCGCCGCGCGCGCAGAGGCGGACCAGGTTGGCGAGGACGGCCGGATGGCGGTCGAGGAGCTCCACGTAGCCCTGCCGGGGCCCGAGCGCCGACACGAAGCGCTCGAACTGGCCGAGCGCCTCGTCGGGGTCCGGGCTCTGCCAGAGCGCGTCCACGAGCGCCGGGAAGAGCCGCGCCAGCGCCGCGGAGGTCCGCGCCGAGTACGGCGTGAGCGGCCGCCCCTCGAGGACGAGCCGGAAGTTCTGGCGCGCCCGGTCGGGATCGGCGAAGCCGGTGGCGCGGAGCGCCATCCCGCTCGGGATCCGGGGCCCGGGCCCCCGGGCCCGCGGCCGCGCGGCGAAGAAGCCCGTGAAGGCGCGCCGCACCTCCCGCGTGACCCGCGCGTGCCGGCGGCGGAACTGGCGCGCGGCCTCGACGGGCGGAGCCGCGATCCCGAGCCGCCGGGCCAGGCGCCCGAGTGCCGGCGGGTCGTCCGGGAGCGAGTGCGTCTGGAACTCGTGCAGGATCTGCAGGCGGTGCTCGACCGTGCGCAGATGGACGTAGCCGTCCGAGAGGACCCGGCCGAGGTCCGGCGGCAGATAGCCGCGCTCGAGCAGCCGGAAGAGCGCCTTGAGCGTCGAGCGCTCGCGGAGCCAGCGGTCGTCGCCGCCGTAGAGGAGCTGGAGCGCCTGTACCAGGAACTCGATCTCGCGGATCCCGCCGCGCCCGAGCTTGACGTCGCGCGCCTCCTGGCCGCGCGCGCGAAGCGCGCGGTCGATCTGGCGCTTCATGCCCCGGATCTCGTCGACGAGCCGGCCCTCGACGCCCGGCCGGTAGACGTGGGGCTCGACGAGTTCCAGGAAGGCCCGGCCGACCGCGGGGTCGCCGGCGACGGGGCGCGCCTTGATCAGCGCCTGCCGCTCCCAGGGCTCCGCGCGCTCGGCGAGATAGCGGCGGTAGGCCGCGAGCGAGAGCGCCACCGGCCCGACGCGCCCCTCGGGACGGAGCCGGAGGTCCACGCGGTAGGCGTAGCCCTCCTCCGTCACCGTCTCGAGCGCGGCGACGATCTCGCGGCCGAGGCGGAGCGCCCACTCGCCGTGGGCGAGGACGCCGTCCGGGCCGCCGCTCGTCTCGCCGTCCTCGCCGTAGACGAAGATGAGGTCGATGTCCGAGGCGTAGTTGAGCTCGTTGCCGCCGAGCTTGCCCATACCGATGATCGCGAGGCCGGTCCCGGGGGCGCCCCAGCGCGCCTCGAGCCGCTCGCGGCCGAGGCGCCAGGCGGCGTCGAGGCAGACCTGGGCGAGCCCGGACAGCTCCTCCATCGTGACCGTGAGGTCGGCGTCCCCGAGGAGGTCGCGCGCGCCGATCCGGAGCAGGTGGCGGTCCCGGAAGCGCCGGATCACGTTGAGCCGGCTCTCGGGGGAGCCGAAGGGGGCGAGGTCCGCCTCGAGGGCCCCTGCCAGGTCGTCGGCGAGCCACTGCCGCATGGTCGGGCCCTCGAGGAGCCAGGCGAGCGTCGGCGGGCGGCGGCGGAGCGTGTCGGCGAGAAACTGGCTCGCCCCGCCCACGCAGAGCAGCAGCGACGTGGCGCCCGGATGCGCGGCCAGCGTCCGATAGAGCACCGATCGGTCGCAGGCGGCCGCGTACCGCTCCAGATTGTTCAGGGCCATGTCGGGGTCGGCGGCGTCCTGGAGGGCCCGGAGGAGCCACGGCAGGGCCGGCGCCAGGAGCTCCGCGTCCCGCGGCGTCGGGCTCAGGCGGTGGAGGTTGGCGAGGGCCTGGCGCGGATCGGCCAGGCCCAGGGCCGCGAGCGCCCGCAGGGCGGCCCGGTCGTCCGGCGCCGCGCTCAGCAGGAGGGCGGGGTCCGGAGGGGCGGCCGGCACCTCAGACGGCGGCTTCGCCCGTCTCGCCGGTGCGGATCCGGATGGACTCGTCGAGCGGCAGCACGAACACCTTGCCGTCGCCGATCGAGCCCGTCCGCGCCGCCGCCACGATCGTCGACACCACCTTGTCGGCCAGGTGGTCCGACACGATCACCTCGATCTTGACCTTCGGGAGGAAGTCGATCGTGTACTCCGAGCCGCGGTAGAGCTCCGTATGCCCCTTCTGCCGCCCGAAGCCGCGGACCTCGGTGACGGTCATGCCGACCACACCGAGCTCGGTGAGGGCCTCCTTCACGTCGTCGAGCTTGAACGGCTTGATGATCGCCTCGATCTTCTTCATGTGCGTCCCCTGCCGGCCGCCTTGGCCGCCTTTCGGTAGAGTGCGACGTACTCCCGGGCCGACGCCGGCCACGAGAAGTCCTGGGCCATCGCGTTTCGCTGGAGCTGCCGCCAGAGGGCCGGCTCGCGGTAGGCGGCGAGCGCCCGCGTGGCCGCCTCGAGGAGCGCGCGGGCGGTCGGCTCCGCGAAGCCGAACCCGGTGCCGGTGCGCCGGGCGGGCCGCGCCTCGACGACGGTGTCGGCGAGGCCGCCGGTCCGGCGGACGATGGGGATCGTGCCGTAGCGCATGCCGATCATCTGCCCGAGCCCGCACGGCTCGTAGCGGGACGGCATCAGGAACATGTCGGCCCCCGCGTAGATCCGCCGCGCCAGCGCGTTGTCGAAGCCCGTGCGGATGGCGATCCGCCCCCGGGAGGCCCGGGCCGCCTCGCCGAAGGCCGTCTCGAGCCCGGGCTCGCCGGCGCCGAGGAGGGCGAGCTCGAACCCCGCGTCGACCAGCTCCGGCAGCGCCTCCAGCACGAGGTCCAGCCCCTTCTGCGCCGCCAGCCGCGAGACGATCCCGATGATCGGCGCGCCGTCGGCCTCGATCCCGAGCTCCTGGGCGAGGGCCTGCTTGCAGGCGGCCTTGCCGGCGAGGTCCTCGGCCGAGTAGGGCTTCGTGAGGTCGCGGTCGGTCGCGGGGTCCCACGCGGCGACGTCGATCCCGTTGACCACGCCGTGCAGATCGGCGCGCCGGTACTGGAGCACCCCCTCGAGGCCGCAGCCGAACTCGGCGGTCTGGATCTCCTGCGCGTACGCCTTGCTGACCGTGTTGAGGACGTCGGCGAAGACGAGCCCGCCCTTCAGGAAGTTGAGCTTTCCGTAGAACTCGAGGCCGGCCGGGGTGAAGAGGTCCCAGCCGAGCCCGGTCAGCGGCATGTCGAAGTGCCAGAAGACGCCCTGGTAGGCCAGGTTGTGGATCGTGAAGAGCGTCCCCACCTCGCCGAGCGCGGGGTCGTCCTTGTACAGGGTCTCCAGGTAGACGGGCACGAGGCCGCTCTGCCAGTCGTTGGCGTGGATGACGTGCGGCGTCCAGCCGAGGGCGCGGAGCGCCTCGAGGGCGCCGCGGCAGAAGAAGATGAAGCGCTCGCAGTTGTCCAGGTAGTCGCCCTGGCCGGTGCCGTAGAGGGCGGGGCGGTCGTAGTAGTGGTCGTGGGCCAGGAAGTAGACCGGCACCGCGTGGCCGAGCCGCCCCTCGAGCAGGGCGCCCTCGGTCGTCCGGTCGCCGACGGGGACGCGGACGCGGGGCACCGCGGTCCTGAGCGTCCCGTGGCGCTCCACGCCGCGGTACTTCGGCATCAGCACGCGCACGTCGTGGCCGAGCGTCGCGAGCGCCTGGGGGAGGGCGCCGGCGACGTCCGCCAGGCCGCCCGTCTTCGCGAACGGCTCGACCTCGGACGAGATCAGCAAGATCCGCAAGGGTTGGGTCACGGAAGCCTCCGGGAATCGGGCGATCTCATTATCCCCTCGTCGTCCGGGTTGTCAAACCTCTTCGAGGATCGACACCGCGATCGCGGTCACGTGGGAGCTGATCCGCTTCAGGTTGCTGAGCACGTCGAGGTGGATGTCGGAGGTCTCGAGCGTGTCCGGCCGCCCGGCCCGGAGCCGGCCGAGGTGGGACTCGCGCAGCTCGCGCTCGCGCTGGCGGATCAGCGCCCGCCGGTCGAGCACCTCCTGGGCGAGCCCGCGGTCGTTCGCCGCGAAGGCCGCGATCGCGCTCTCGAGCTTCTTCGAGACGAGCGCGTGGAAGTCCGAGAGCTCGGCCCAGCCCGCCTCCGAGAAGTGCCGCCCGAGGGCGACCTTCTTGCGGGCGAGCTCCATCAGGTTCTTGTCGATGATGTCGCCCACGTTCTCGAGGTTGCCGATGAGCGAGATCAGCGCGATCTCCTTCCTGGCGAGGTCGGGCGCCATCGTCTCCCGCTGGAGCCGCGCCAGGAAGAGCTTGATCTCGCGCTCGAGGAAGTCCACCTGGTCGTCGCGCCGCTCGACGTCCTCGAGCAGGTCCCGGTCGTCCTCGCGGAACACGCGGATCGTGTCGCGGAGCATGGCCTGGACGACGTCGGCCGCCCGGAGGGCCTCGCGGGTCGCCTGGCCGAGCGCGAGCGACGGCTGGTCGAGGGAGCGCGTGTCGAGGTAGCGGGTCCGGAAGGGGTTCTCGGCCTCGCGCGTGGCGGGCACGAGCGCCTCGATCGCCCGCGCCGCCCACGGGACCCAGGGCAGGCACACGAGGCTCACGCCGACGTTGAAGAACGTGTGGGCGTTCGCGATCTGCCGCCCCGGGTCGTGGGCGGTGGCGGCGACCCAGTCGGCGAACGGCCCGATGAACGGGAAGATCACGATCACCCCCAGGAGCTTGAAGGCGATGTGGGCCACCGCCACCCGCTTGGCGTCGGCGTTGGCGCCGAGCGAGGCCGCGAGCGCGGTCGCGCAGGTCCCCACGTTGGCGCCGAGCACGATCGCCACCGCGCCCGGGAGGGCCAGCAGGCCGGCGGAGGCGAGCGCGATCGCGACGCCGATCGTCGCCGCCGAGGACGCCAACGCGGCGCTCAGCCCCGCGCCGACCAGGACGCCCGTCAGCGGATTCGCGGCGAGCGCCCGGAGCACCTCGAGCGTCAGCTCGTTCTGCCGGATCGGCGCGACGCCGTCGAGGATCAGGCGCAGGCCGAGGAAGAGGAGGCCGAAGCCCAGGATCGCCTGGCCGACGTCCTTGACCGCGCGGCGGCGCCCGATGAAGACGAGCACGAAGCCGACCCCGACCAGGAGCGGCGCGTAGTCGGTCACGCGGAAGGCGATGAGCTGGACGGTGAACGTGGTGCCGATGTCGGCGCCGAGGATGATCCCGAGCGTCTGGGGAAAGGTCATCAGCCCCGCGGCGACGAAGCCGATCAGCATCACCGTGGTCGCCGACGACGACTGGATGATCGCGGTGACGGCGGCCCCCGCGGCGACGGCCGTCAGCCGGTTCCGCGTGAGCCCGGTGAGGAGCGTGCGGAGCCGCCCCCCCGCCGCGCGCTGGAGCGCCTCGCCCGCCTGGCGGATGCCGTAGAGCATGAGCGCGACGCCGCCGAACAGCGCGACGATCACGGCGGGAGGTGCCCGGTCTCGTTGATCGTCAAGAGCCGCGGGGGCGCCACGACGGTGAGGGAGCCGTTGTCGACGCGCAGGCGCCAGAGCTGGTTCAGCGAGAGGCCGAGCACCTCGCAGGCGTAGACGCTGATGACGCCGCCGTGCGCGACCACGAGCACCTCGCCGGCCCCCGCCGGCCCCCCGGGCGCGTGCGACCGCAGGATCGCCTCGATGGCGCGCCCGACGCGGGCCGCCACCGCGGGCAGCGGCTCCCCGCCGGGCGGCGGGTTGTCGAGCGGCGCTTGGGCCCAGCGCCGGTAGGGCTCCCCGAGCTCATCGGCCAGGCGCCCTTCCCACTCCCCGATCCCCAGCTCGGCCAGCTCGGGCACGACCGTGAGCGGGACGCCGCGCCCGGCGAGCGCGATCTCGGCCGCCGCAGCGGGCTCGAGTACGCGGCCACGAGCGCCCGCGGCCGGAGCGCGCGGGCGAGGGCCTCGGCCTGGCGCCGGCCCCGCGCGGAGATGCTGACGTCGCTCGTGCCCTGGAAGCGGCGGGCGGCGTTCCACTCGGTCTCACCGTGGCGCACGAGTAGGATGCGCGCGGGTTCGCAGGCGACCGCCCGAATCAGCGGGCGGCCCCGTGGACCCGGCCGGCCGCGAGGGCGGCCCGGAGCCGCGCGACGGTCTCCGTCCGGCCGAGCAGCGCCAGGACCTGGAAGATGGGCGGCGACGCGGTCCCGCCCGTCACGGCCAGGCGCGTGAGCTGCGCGAGGTCGACCAGCTTGAGCCCCCACTCGGCCGCGAGCTCCCGGTAGAGCCGCTCCAGGCCCGCGGCGTCGAACTCGCCGACCGCTTCGAGCCGCCCGGCGAGGCGCACCAGGCGGTCGAGGCCTTCTGACGTGAAGAGCTCCCGGGCCGCCCGCGGCTCCCAGGTCCGCGGGGCCTCCAGGTAGAAGCGCCCGCGCTCGACCATCTCGACGAGGGTCTTGGCCCGCTCCTTGAGCGTGTCGACCGCGCGAGCGAGCCAGTCGAGATCCCCGGGCGGCCGGAGCCCCGCGCGCGTGACGAACGGGAGCATTGCCTCCGCCAGCTGCCGGGACGGCGTCTGCTTGATCCAGTGCTGGGAGAGCCACTCGAGCTTGGCCGCGTCGAAGACCGCCCCCGAGGCGCCCACGTGCTTGAGATCGAAGTACTCGATCAGCTCCTCGCGCGTGAAGACCTCCTGGTCGCCGTGGGACCAGCCGAGCCGGGCCAGATAGTTGACCATGGCCTGGGGCAGGACGCCCGCGTCGCGGAAGGCCTGGACCGAGGTGGCTCCGTGGCGCTTGGACAGGCGGCTCCGGTCCGGGCCCAGGATCATCGGGACGTGGGCGAACTCGGGGAGCGCGTAGCCGAGCGCCTGGTAGCAGAGGACCTGCTTGGGGGTGTTCGAGAGGTGGTCGTCGCCGCGGATCACGTGGCTGATCCGCATCGTGACGTCGTCGACCACGACGCAGAAGTTATAGGTTGGCCCGCCGTCCGAGCGCACCAGGATCCAGTCGTCGAGCTGGGAGTGGTCGAAGGTCACGGGGCCGTGGATCAGGTCTTGGACGACGGTCTCGCCCTCCGCGGGAATCCGCAGGCGGAGGGCGCCCTGGGTGAGCCCCCGGTCGCGGCAGCGCCCCGAGTAGCGGAAGGTCTCGCCCCGCCGCTGGGCGGCCTGGCGCTGGGCGTCGAGCTCCGCGGGCGCGCAGTCGCAGTAGTAGGCCCGGCTCTCGGCCAGCAGGCGCCCGGCGTGGGCCCGGTAGATGTCCAGGCGCTCGGTCTGCCGGTAGCCGGGCGCGGGCGGCCCCTCGTCCCAGTCGAGGTCGAGCCAGCGGAGCGCCTCGAGGATCGACGCGATCGATTCCTCCGTCGACCGGTCCCGGTCGGTGTCCTCGATGCGGAGGACGAAGACGCCGCCGTGATGCCGGGCGAAGAGCCAGTTGAAGAGGGCGGTGCGCGCGCCCCCCACGTGGAGGTGGCCGGACGGGCTCGGCGGGAATCGGACCCGGATCGCGTCGGGCACGGTCAGTACGTCTCGAAGAGCCGGCCCCAGGGAGTGCGGGAGAACGCCCGGATCCGCGCCGCCCCCACGGTCGGGTACCAGAGCAGATCGTGGTAGACGTTCGAGGCGAACGGCGCCCAGACGACGAGCGGCGAGTGGAGGAGCAGCCGCTTCAGCGGCCGGAGCGGTCCCCGCCGAATCAGCTGATCGCCCCAGATCACGAGGCTCCGCCGAGTCCGGAAGCCCATGCTCGTCGCCGCGGCGTCCGCGTCGCCGACGATCTCGATCCGCCGGGGATCGGCCACCCCGAGGCCGCGCTCGTGGCACATCCGGAGGTACGGGATCGCGAGCGGGTCGAAGCCCATGATCCTCGCGGCGATCGCGTCGATCGCGACCTGGTCCGCCGAGGCGAGGATCAGGTTTCCGACCCGCGGCACCATCGTGCGCGGCCCGGCGCCGTCGCCCATCACGGTGCCGTCCATCACGGCAAACACGTGCGGGTGGAGCTCCCGCTGCATGTACATGAGGTCGACCAGGACCTCGTGCATGAACTCGTGGGCATAGTGGCGCACTTCCTTGAGGAGCCCGCCGAAGCTGTTCTTGATGGCGCCGGTGGTGACGGCGTGCCCGTGGGTATTATGGAGAAGTATCCCGTTGCCGACGAAACAGTGTGCTGCATCCACGGACAGGTCGTAGAGAAAGGGGACGTCGGCGGGCCCCTCACGGATCTCAACGATCCGGTCCCAGGCGATGTCCTCGCCGGCGAGGAAGCTCAGGTACCGGATCTCCTCGCCGAACCGGCCGCGCGCGTCAAGCCGCGAGAAGAGCTCGACGAAATACCTGACGACGGGCCGGGTCGGCTCGGCAGAGCCGTTCTCGATGCTGTTGACCGCACTCGCCCGGCCAGTCGAGGCCTGGGTGAGGCCGAGTCCACGCCGGACCATGCGAAAGAGCGGCGCGGGCACAGGGATCGTGTCCCCGTTACCGGGGCGCGTGCCACATGTCCGGCGCGCGACGAAGGCGTCCAGGTTCCGTTGCTTGTGCTGGCAGCGGAGGCGGATCCACCTGGCCAGGCTTAGGACCTCGTCGCCGTACACGGATACGCGGGCGTACTCTTCAGGCGCC
>Ga0209056_10000544_pt1 | contig 41824 bp, 38 predicted proteins | sample GraSoiAngelo_114_FD_185876 | JGI IMG/M metagenome (GOLD analysis project Ga0209056, IMG submission 185876) | Grasslands soil microbial communities from the Angelo Coastal Reserve, California, USA - 14_0903_13_40cm (SPAdes) (version 2) | ecosystem: Environmental > Terrestrial > Soil > Grasslands...
GCGGTGACGACGCTCACGGCGGCGCGGGTTCCCGCCGCCGTGGTCCTCTCGCCCGCCGAGGTCGTCGCGCACCCTCACCTGGCCGAGCGGCAGGCGTTTCCCCTCATCGACCACCCCGCCCGCGGGGCCGTGCGGATCACCGCCGTGCCCTTTCACGTCGACCACCGGCCCGTGGCGCCGCGCGGGGCGGCGCCGTATCGCGTTGGCGAGCACACGCGCGCCGTCCTCGGTGACGTGCTGGGTTACTCCCGGGAGAGGATCGAGGAGCTACGCCGGCTCGGGACGATCGAGACGGTCTGAGGCCGGCGCCGCCTCGACGCCAAGCGCCCGCCCGGCGGCCGCCTCGCCCGATCTCACGCAGTCGGCGATCCCGACGCCTCGATAGGCGCCGCCCGCCAGATGCAAGCCAGGGATCGCGGCCGCGCATCGCTCGATCGTCTCGACGCGGCCGAGATGGCCCACGTGGTACTGTGGCATCGCCTTGGGCCAGCGCGAGACGCGCCAGAGGACGGGCTCCGCGGTGACGCCGAGCGCCTGGCGCAGCTCGTCGCGAGCGCGCGAGACCAGCGTGGCGTCCTCCGACTGGAGAATGCCTTCGTCCAGCGCGCCGCCCACGAAGCACCGGAGCAGCACGTACCCCTCGGGCGCTCGGCCCGGATACTTCACGCTCGAGAACGTGCAGGCCAGCACCGCGCGGCGCTCCGTGCGCGGGACCACGAACCCGAAGCCGTCGAGCGGATTCGGCACGTCCTCGCGGCGGTATCCGAGCGTCACCGTCGCCGAGGAGGCGTACGGGATCTCGCCGAGCAGCGTCGCGAGCGCCGGATCGACGTAGCGTAGCAAGTGGCCGCTGGTGTACGACTCGGCCGCGATGATGACCCGATCGACCTCCACCGCGGCGCCTTCGGCGCTGAGGACACGCCAGCCGTGGCCATGGCGCTCGAGTCCGTCCACGCGGTGCTTGAGCAGCGCGGTACCCGGCGGAAGCCGCGACGCGAGCGTCGTGACCAGCTCCGCCATTCCGTTCCGGAATGTCACGAAGAGACTCCAGCGCGCTCCGCTCGTGCCTTCCTGCGGCGCCTTCCGGGCCGCCCGCCAGAGCCCCAGCACGACGGACCGCTCGCGCCGCTCGAGCTCGCAGAAGCGCGGCATCGTCGCCGCGAGGGAAAGGTCGTCGGGATCGGCCGTGTAGATGCCGGCGACCAGCGGCTGGGCGACCCGCTCGAGCGCCTCGCGGCCGAGCCGCCGGCGCACGAAGGCGCCCAGGCTCTCGTCGTCGGCCACGCCCCGCGGCAGGACGAGGTCGAAGCCCATGCGGAGCTTTCCCGGCCAGGAGAACAGTCCCGACCTGATGAACGGACCGAGCTTCGTCGGCGCCAGGAGCTGAAATCCGACCGGCAGAGGATGCAGACGCCCGGCGCGCCACACGAACACCTTCCTGAAGCGATCGTCGGCCCGGACCAGCCGGTCCTCGACGCCGAGCCGCTGGCAGAGCGCCAGCGCCCACGGCTTGTCCGACAGGAACGAATCGGGGCCCGCCTCGATCAGGAACCCGCCGCTCCGCTCGGTCGCGATGGTGCCGCCGAGCCGCTGGCGTGCCTCGAACAGCGTCAGCTCCAGCGCGATCGCTCGCTCGCGAGCGAGCTCGACCGCGCGGTGGGCCGCCGCGAGCCCGGTGATCCCACCGCCGATGACGGCGAGCTTCAGTCGAGCCACGTCACCGCCGGCCGCTCGCCACGCGAACCAGGTCCGCCAGCATCGCGATGAACTCGGGATGATCGTTCACGGCGGCCGCGCGATGCAGGCTGAGACCGGCGGCGGCGGCCACCCGGCCGACCTCGACGTCCAGGTCGTACAGCACCTCCACGTGATCGCACACGAAGCCGATCGGCACGACGACGGCGTGGCGCGCTCCGTCGGCCGCCAGGCGCTGGACCACGGCGGCGACGTCGGGCTCGAGCCACGGCTCGCGCGGGCTCCCGCTCCGGCTCTGATAGGCGATCGACCAGCGAGAGTGCGCGAGGCGCCGCGTGACGGCGCGCGCCGCCGCGGTCAGGTCCGACACGTACGGCGAGGCATCAGCCATGGCGACCGGCACGCTGTGAGCGGTGAAGACCAGCGGCGCGGAGGCCCGGACGTCTCGGGGAATCTCATCGAGCGCCGCCCGCGTGCGATCGGCGACCGCCGCGACGAAGCGCGGGTATTCGAACCACGCCGGCGCGAAGCCGACCTCGGGCGCGCTCGGGACGCGGGCCCGGGCCTCGGCGACGTCTTGCATGTAGCGCTCCCACGAGGCCTCGGTCCGCAGCGGCGAAAGGATGATGCCGAGCGTGCGCCTGGCGCCTTTGCCCGCCATCTCGGCAAGGGTCTCGTGGAGGAACGGGTGCCAGTTGCGCATCCCCACGAAGACCGGCAGCGCCGGCCCCGCCCGGGCGAGCGCCTGCTCGAGGCCGCGGGCCTGGGCGAACGTGAGCTCGGCGAGTGGCGAGCGACCGCCCGGCATCTGCTTGTAGTGGTGGACGACCTCCTCCAGCCGCTCCGCGGAAATGCTCCGCCCGCGCGTGACGATCTCGAGAAAGGGCCGGATCTCGTGCGGCGCCGTCGGACCCCCGAAGGCGACCAGCAGCACCGAGTCGATCGCGCTCATCGCCGGTCGGAGAGCTCGTGCACGATCTCGACCAGCGCCCGGGCGTGCTCGACCGGCGTCTGCGGAAGGATTCCGTGGCCGAGGTTGAAGATGTGGCCCGGGCGGCCGGCGGCGCGGTCGAGGATGTCCTTCACGCGCTGGCGGATGTACGCGGGCTTCGAGAGCAGGACGGCCGGATCGAGGTTGCCCTGCACGGCGACGTCGTGGCCCACGGCCGCCCAGCCCGCGTCCAGATCGACGCGCCAGTCGAGGCCGATCACGTCGCCGCCGGCGGCGCGCATCGAGGGCAGGAGCGACGCCGTGCCGGTGCCGAAGTGGATGACCGGCGTGCCCTCCCTCAGCGCGCGGATCAGCGCGCGCGTGTGCGGCAGCACGAACGTCCGGTAGTCGTCGGGCGCGAGCACGCCGACCCACGAGTCGAAGATCTGCACCGCCTCGGCGCCGGCGGCGATCTGACCGTTGAGATAGCGCGCGGTCGCGTCGACGAGGATGCCCATGAGGCGGCTCCAGCCCTCGGGCTCCTCGTACATGAGTCGCTTGGTGTGGAGATAGTCGCGCGAGGGGCCGCCCTCGACGACATACGACGCCACCGTGAACGGCGCGCCCGCAAAGCCGATCAGCGGCACCTTCCCGCCCAGCGCGCGCTTCACGCGGCGCACGGCCTCGAACACGAACGGCACCGCGGACTCGACGTCGATGCGGTCGAGCCGCGCGATCGCGGCCTCGCTGCGGAGGGGGCGATGGATGACCGGGCCCTCTCCCTTCGCGAACTCGAGCCCGACGCCGAGCGGCTCGACGATCAGCAGGATGTCGGCGAAGAGGATCGCCGCGTCGACGCCCAGCCGCGCGACGGGCTGGAGCGTGACCTCGGCCGCCGCCTCGGGGTTGCGAGCGAGCTCGAGGAACCCGTGCCGCTCGCGCATCGCGCGGTATTCCGGCAGGTAGCGCCCGGCCTGCCGCATGAGCCAGATGGGAGTGTACGGCGTCGGCGCCCGGCGCGCGGCGCGTAGCAGCGGTGCATCTGGAACTGACACGGGAGAGAGCTTATCATCTGCCCCGATGGCCTACATCACCGGCAAGCAAGCGTTCCTCCAGATCCTCAGACAGGAAGGCGTCTCGTACCGGATCCTCAAGCAGCGGACGAAGGCGCTGAAGGGCTTCTCGGCCGGGGACGACCGCTACGTCGCGATCGACCTCGACAAGCCGCTGATCGACTTCGTGGGCCTGGCCCGCGCGCTCGGTGTTCCCGGCGCGCGCGTCGAGAAGGCGTCGGACATCGGCCCGGCCGTCAGCCGAGGCCGGGGCGGGCGGCATCACCCGAGCCGCGGGGCCACGCGCTCCGCGAAGAGCCGCATCGAGGCCAACACGCGCTCGGGCGGGACCCGCGAGCCGACGTTCATCCATACGCAGAGCTTCGAGTAGCCGAGGGCCTCGCGCAACGCTTGAAGTCGCTCGATGACCGACTCGGGCGTGCCGTAGACCGCGAATTCCCGCAGGACGTCGTCGAAGCTCATGCGACGAATCCGCTCGCCCACCGCTCGCCGCGGCCCGTCGAGGAGCGCCTCGCCGATCGACCTGTAGAAGTGCATCGTGCTGACCTCGGTCTCCTCGCGCGCGCGGCGCTCCGTGTCGGACACGTAGACTGGCACGATCACGTCGACCTCGCCGGGCCCGGGGTGGCCGGCCTCGCGCCAGCCGGCGTGGTAGCTGACGACGAACCGCTTGAGCTCGCTGATGCTCGACGTCCGCACCGCCAGGAAGATCGGTCGGCCCCGCCGTCCGACGGCGGACGACGAGTCGTCGGTCACCGCCGCGATGCGGAGCGGCGGGTGGGGCTTCTGGTACGGCTTGGGGACCGTGCACACATCGCGGAACTGGAAGTACTTGCCCTCGAACGTGAACCGGTCCTCGGTCCATGCCTTGAGGAGGATCTCGAGCGTCTCGTCGAACCGCTCCTGGCTCTCGCTGTACGGGATGTTGAAGCCCGTGTAGTGGGCCGGGAGCCCGCTCCGTCCCACACCGAAGTCGAGCCGTCCTCGGCTCACGTGATCGAGCGTCGCCACGTCCTCGGCAAGGCGCAAGGGGTGGCTCAACGGCAGCACCTGGACGGCGAGACCGATTTTCACGCGCTTCGTCCGCGCGGCGATCGCCGCACCGACGACGAGGGGCGAGGACAGAACGGAGCGCTCCTTCTGGAAGTGCAGCTCGGCGAGCCACACGGCGTCGTAGCCGAGATCCTCGGCCGCCGTCATCTGGGCCAACGAGTCGGCGAAGGCCTGGGCCTCGTCGGCCCCGGGACGCCATTCGAACTCGGTGAAGAGGCCGATCTCCACGACGTTTCGCTCGCGCTCGCGCGACACCGCGACTAGGAGGCCGGCGCGTTCCCTCCGGCCGGCGCCGCGGCGAAGCGGCCGAACGTCCTCGCGACGAGCTCGCGCGCGCGCGCCGGGTCCACGTGGTTCGCCCTCTGGCACGGCGTCGTCTCGGCCAGCACCCGCTCCGGGTCCTGCCAGAGGCGAAACTTCTTGTACCGGTCCTCGAACTCGATCCCGAGGCCGCGGGCGAAGACGGAGAGGTAGTGCTCGATGCCGATCGGGCCCTCCGGCTCGAAGCCGCAGATGAGCCGCTGGCAGCCGTGGTAGATCGTCGCGAGGATCCCGGCGCCGCCCGCGCGCGCCCGGCCGAGCTCATCGCGGATCAGCGCGTCCCACACGTCCTGGCCGAGCTGCGCCTGCACCTCGACGGTGCAGAGGCGGCCGAACCGCGGCTCCGACTCGATCTCGACAAAGCGCAGACCGGGCACGGCTTCCAGCAGGCGGCGGCCCGCGGCGCCCTCGCGCCGGCGCGGCTCGCTCTGGCTGTGGGAGTGGAGCGCGACGGCGGCGTCGACCCGGTGCGTGAACTCGAGCGCGGGCAGACGGTCGGCCAGGAACTCGGTCGCGTGACGCACGGGGAACGGCCAGGGGAATTTCTGGATCTCGTCGTAGAAGTACATGCACGACGGGCACCACATCACGACCTCGTCGGGCTTGTAGCGCTGGAAGAGCTCGACGGTGCGCCGGTTCATCCCGCCGGACGCTGCCGTGTCGCCCTGCCGGTGATGAACGATGCCGCAGCAATAGGTCGGGCCCCCGACCGCGACGTAGTCGAGCCCGAGCCGGTCGAAGATGGCGGTGACGGTGCGGACCATGTGCGAGGTCCGGAGCACGTTGCAGCCGAGATAGAGCACGATCTGGTGAGGTTCCGGCTCTCGGTCCGGCGCCGCGAGCCGCCACGTGCGCTCCTCCGGGAGCGTGGTGAGGTCCTGCGTCAGCGTGATCTCGCCGAAGTGCTTGCCGTAGTCGTAGGCCATCTCAGGTCTCCAGTCCTCGCCGCCGCCGTTCGAGCTGGCGCAGGTCGGCGCGCCGCACCTTGCCCGTGGTCGTCACGGGCAGCGCCTCGATGAATTCTATCTCACGCGGGTACTCGTGGGCGGAAAGACGCGTGCGCACCCAGGCCTGAAGCTCGCGCGCCAGCTCCCTCGTGCCGGCCCCCCCGGAGTGGAGCTGGACGAACGCCTTGACCACTTCGCCGCGCACGGGATCGGGCGCGCCGATCGCCGCGGCGAGCGCGACCGCCGGATGGCCCTGCAGGCAGTCCTCGATCTCGCCCGGACCGATGCGATAGCCGCCGCTCGAGATGACGTCGTCCTTGCGTCCGACGAACCAGAAGTAGCCGTCCTCGTCCTTCCGGGCGAGATCGCCGGTGAGCGCCCAGTCGCCGACGAATTTCTCACGGGTGGCTCGGTCGTTGTTCCAGTAGCGAAGGAACATCACGGGATCGGGCCGCCGCACCGCCACCTCTCCGACCTCGCCGGTGGGTACTGATCCGCCCCGGTCGTTCACCACGTCCACCACGTGGCCGGGAATCGGCCGCCCCATCGACCCGGGCTTCACCGGCATCAGCATCGAGCAGTTGCCGAGCACGAGGTTCACCTCGGTCTGGCCGAAGCCTTCGTGGGGCGTGACGCCCAGCGCCTCTCGCGCCCAGCGGATGACCTCTTCGCCGACCGCCTCGCCGCCCGTGAACATCGAGCGCAGCTCGAGCTTCCAGCGCCGGCGCGGGTCGCCGACCGATCGCATCATCTTCAGCATGGTCGGCACCAGGAACGTGTTGCGGACCTTGTGCCGGGCGAGCACGTCGAAGGCACGCTCGGCGTCGAACTTCTTCGGTCGGTGCGCGACGACCGTCACGCCGTAGTGCCAGCTCGGAAGCAGCACGTCCAGCAGGCCGCCGGCCCACGCCCAGTCCGCCGGGCTCCAGTGGCGGTCGCCCGGCCGGGGGAAGTACTCGTGATAGAACTCGATCGCCGGCAAGTGGCCGAGGAGCACACGATGGGCGTGCAGCGCCCCCTTCGGCGGCCCCGTCGTCCCCGAGGTGTAGATGAGGAGCGCCGGGTCCTCCGCCGCCGTCGCGACGGGCTCGAAGGAGTCGGGCACGCCGTCGATCGCCTTCGGGTACTCGACCACGCCGTCGGCGTCGACGCGGTCGACCGACATGACGTGCGTGAGCGCGGGGAGGTCCTTGGCCACGGTCAGCACGCGCTCGAGGTTCTCGCCGTCGGTCACGACGACCCTGGCGTCCGCATCCCGCAGCCGGTACGCGAGCGCCTCCGGACCGAAGAGCGTCGACAGCGGCAGCGCGACGGCGCCGAGCTTGTAGGCGGCGAGGTGCGCGACGGCCGTCTCCGGCCGCTGGGCGAGGACGATCCCGACACGATCGCCGCGCCCGATCCCCAGCCCCGCGAAGACGCGCGCGAGCTGGTTGGAGCGGGCGCGGAACTCGGCGAAGGTGTGCTCGCTCGTGCTTCCCGAGTCGTCCTCGTAGATGAGCGCCACGCGGGAACGATCGCCGGCGTGACGGTCGCAGACGTCGACCGCGATGTTGTAGGCGGGTGGGAGCGTCCAACGGAACCGGGCGTAGACGTCCTCGTAGCGCGCGCCCCGGGGCAGGACCGTGTCGACCATGGCCCGGTAGCCTATCACCCTTGCCCGGCGCGGCGATTGACGGAACGTCTCGGGACGCAGCCCGGGCGGAGGGCGCACCGCATGCGCGCCGGGTCGATGGTAACCTCCACGGGATGCCACGCCGCCGCGTTCCCTTGCGCGCCGTCGCCGCGCTCTTCCTGCAGCGGCAGCATCTCGCCCGCCCCCACGCGACCGCGCTGACGGCCAAGCGCCTCGGCCGCTTCGTCGAGGACGTGGGCGGGCTCCAGCTCGATTCCATCAACGTGCTCGACCGCGCGCACTACCTGACGGTGTGGAGCCGCTTCGGCCCGTACGATCGCGCGCGGCTCGACCGCCTCGTCTACCGCCGTCGGCTCCTCTTCGAGTACTGGGCACACGCCGCGTGCCTCGTGCCGACGTCGATGCTGCCGTGGTGGCGGCGCGCCATGCTCGACTATCGGAGTCGGCACACGGGCTGGTCGGGCTGGTTACGCCGGAACGCGAAGGTGCTGAGCACGGTCCAGGCGGCCGTGCAGGCCAACGGACCGATGGGCAACGCCGACTTCGAGGGGCGGCGCCCGGCCGGCGGCGGTGGGTGGTGGTCGTGGCGGCCCGTCCAGCACGCGCTCCACCACTTGTGGATGACCGGAGCGCTCACGATCCACTCTCGGCAGCACTTCCAGAAGCGTTACGACCTCCTGGAGCGCGCGCTGCCTGACGCGCACGGCATCGAGCCGGTCTCGTCGGAAGAGTTCCAGCGCTGGCACCTCACGCGCTCCCTGCACGCGATGGGCGCGGCGACGGAGCTCGATCTGGCCCGGTACCTCTCATTCCCGCGCTTCAAGCCGGGCGCGCGCCGCGCCGCGCTCCGCGGTCTGCTCGAGCGAGGCGACGTCACGGAGATCGAGATCGAGGGGACGCCCGGCTGCTGGCTCGCGCTCACGAGCGATCTGCCGGCGCTCGCGCGCGCCGGTCGGACCGCCACGCCCTCGCTCGGGACGACCCTCCTCTCTCCGTTCGATTCGTTTCTCTGGCATCGCGACCGGGTGGCGCGCCTGTTCGGGTTCGACTACCGCATCGAGGTCTATACCCCGGGACCCAAGCGGGTGCACGGCTACTACACGCTGCCGATCCTCCACCACGGTCACCTCATCGGCCGCGTCGACGCCAAGTCCCATCGCGCCGAGCGACGGCTGGAGGTCCGTCACGTGCACTTCGAGCCGTGGTTCGCGGCGGCGCAGGCCGCGCCGACTGGACGGGAGCGGCTCGACCAGGATGAAGCGCTGGCCGGGGTCATCGAGGCGCTGAGCTCGCTGGCGGCGTTCGCGAGCGCCGACGACATGCAGATCAGCCGCGTGACGCCGCGGCGGCTACGGCCACCGCTGGCGCGATTGCTCCCCCGGCCTCGACAAGGATCACACCCCTGAGCCCTTACCCTCCCGCGACATCCATGCGACCAGGACGCCGAGCACCACGACCAGGGCCGAGTCGAACACGATCTGGCGCGCGACCAGGCCGCCCGGCATCGGCTGCACCGCATAGTAGATGAGATACATCGGCACCACCGTGAGCAGCGCGACGGCGCACCCGAAGCGCAGTCCCTGTCCGAGGAAGGGTTTGTCGGCGACGCCCTGCCGGTAGATCCAGACAAGCGCGCCCGCCATCAGCACGTGACCCGCGATCATGAACCCGAAGTACTTCCCCGCGTCCTCGTGCGAGCGGAAAAGATTCGCCAGCTTCGCGTACTCGGCGTTGAGGAGCATGCCGTGGATGATGACGCTACCCGCCATCCAGGCGACGAACACTGCCAGCCAGGCGACGAAGAACCGTTGGGTCATCACGAGCCTCCCCCTTGGCGAACCGTCTCGGGTCTCCCGTGCCACGGAAAGTAGCCTAAGGTTCCCAGCTTCGCAATCTATGAGTGCTGGTGAGGAGGGGAGGACGAGCGCGCCGGATTCCTGTTACCATCCAGGCAATCTGGCTTGAGAGGCACGGCCATGGACAAGGAAGGCACCCAGCTGATCCGCGGGCTCGAGGGGGTCGTCGCCGCCGAGACGAAGCTCTGCGACCTCGACGGCAAGAACGGCCGCCTCGCCTACGGTGGCTACGACATCGAAGATCTGGCGCGACGGGCGAGCTTCGAGGAGGTCTGCCACCTCCTCTGGCACGGCGATCTGCCGAACGCGGCGCAGCTCGACAAGACCACGCTCGCGCTCATCGCGGCGCGCGAGATCCCCGGCGACCTCGTCCAGGCCTTCCGGCTCATGCCGAAGGCGACCGATCCGATGCGCGTGCTGCAGGCCGCCGTGGCGGTGCTCGGCATGAGCGATCCGGACACCACGGACAACTCGCACGAGGCGAATCTCCGGAAATCGGTGCGGCTCACGAGCCAGATGGCGACGGCGATCTGCGCGCATCATCGCGTCCGGAGCGGCCAGGACCCGATCCGCCCGGCCTCCGATCTCTCGCACGGCGCCAACTTCCTCTACATGCTCACGGGCACGCGGCCGAGCGGGGTTGTCGCCAAGGCCTTCGACGCGAGCCTCACGCTCTACGCCGAGCACGAGCTGAACGCCTCGACCTTCACGACGCGGGTGATCGTCTCGACGCAGTCCGACATGCACTCGGCGGTCGCCGGCGGCGTCGGCGCGCTGAAGGGCCCGCTCCACGGCGGCGCCGGTGAGGCGGTCATGCGGACGCTGATGGAGATCGGGGAGGTCGCCCGGGTCGACGCCTTCACCGAGAAGGCGATCGCCGCGAAGCGCCGGTTCATGGGCATGGGCCACCGCGTCTACAAGGCGGGCGACCCGCGCGCCGCGATCCTCAAGGGGATGGCCGAGGAGGCGTGCCGCCAGTCCGGCGAGTTCAAATGGTACGAGATGGCGGTGAAGCTCCACGCGCGCATCAACGAGGCGAAGAAGCTCATTCCCAACGTCGACTTCTACTCGGCACCGCTCTTCTACTCGCTGGGCATCCCGGTGGATCTCTTCACGCCGGTGATCGCCGCCGGCCGCATCGCGGGCTGGACGGCGAACATCATCGAGCAGCACGACGACAACCGCCTGATCCGGCCACGCGGCGACTACATCGGCCCCGGCCGACGCGCGTGGATGCCGCTCGACAAGCGATGAGAGCCCTGACGTCCGAACCAGCCGCGTTCGAAGCGGTGGGGGGGCCTGGGGGAGGAGCGGCGCCCGCTCCCCCCCAGTCCAGAAAATCCCTCACGCGGAAGCTGATCGAAAGCCACCTCGTCGCCGGCAAGGCGGAGGCCGGCGAGGAGATCGGCATCGCCGTCGACCAGGTCCTCCTGACCGACACCAACGGCACGATGTCCTGGCTCCAGTTCGAGGCCATGGGCTTCCCGCGCGCCATGCCGGGCCGCATCGTGAGCTACGCCGACCACAACGTCTATCAGGTGGACTCGCGCAACTCCGACGATCACCGCTACATGCAGGCCGTCTCGCGACGCTACGGCGCGGTCTTCTCGAAGCCCGGCAACGGCATCTGTCACCAGGTGCACATGGAGAGCTTCTCCATCCCGGGCCAGACGTTGCTCGGCACGGACAGCCACACGCCGCTCTGCGGCGCGGCCGGGATGCTCGCGATCGGCGCGGGCGGGCTCGACGTGGCGGTGGCGCTGGGGGGCAGCCCGTACTTCTTCCAAATGCCGCAGGTCGTCCGCGTCTATCTCACGGGCGCGCTCCAGCCCTGGGTGACCGCGAAGGACGTGATCCTCGAGCTGCTTCGGCGCCTCACGGTGCGCGGCGGGACCGGCAAGATCTTCGAGTACGGTGGCCCGGGGCTCGGGACCCTCCTCGCCGCTCAGCGCATGACGATCGCCAACATGGGCGCCGAGCTTGGATTGACGACGAGCGTGTTCCCGTCGGACGAGGAGACGCGCTCGTTCCTGACGCGTCTGGGCCGCGGCGGGGATTGGCGCCCGGCCGCTCCCGACGAGGACGCGACCTACGACGCGCAGATCGAGCTCGATCTATCCTCGCTCACGCCCCTCGTCGCGCTGCCGGGCTCGCCCGACCGCGTGGTGCCGGTGGAGGAGGTCGCGGGAACGGCGGTCGAGCAGGTGATGGTCGGCTCGTGCACCAACGGCTCGTGGCACGACATGGCGTCGGTCACGGAGGTGATCCGCGGGCGCCGCGTCCACCCTTCGATCTCGTTCGTCCTGTTCCCCGGCAGCCACAAGATCCTGGAGACCATGGCCCGCGAGGGGCTCCTGGCCGATCTCCTCGCGGCGGGCGCCACGGTCTCGGAGTCCAGCTGCGGCGCGTGCGCCGGCATCGGTCACGTGCCGGCCGCCGGCGCCAAGAGCCTCCGCGCCTTCAACCGGAACTTCTCCGGGCGGAGCGGCGTGAAGGACGACGCGGTCTATCTCTGCTCGTCGGTCGTGGCCGCGGCCTCCGCGCTCACCGGCGTCATCACGGACCCGCGCACGCTCGGCCCGCCGCCGGCGGTGACGCTGCCGCCGCGCTTCGCGTCCTCGACGGCAGGGTTCGTCGAGCCCGACGGCGGGGGCGAGATCCTGCGCGGCCCGAACATCAAGCCGGTGCCCCTCGGTGAGCCCGTGGCCGCGAGCCTGGAGGCGCCGGTGCTCCTGAAGCTGGGCGACAAGGTCTCCACGGACGACATCTCGCCGGCCGGCGCCGCGGTGCTCGTCTTCCGCTCGAACATTCCAGCGATCTCGGAGTTCTGCTTCAAGTACGTGGACGCCGACTTCGTGGCGCGCGCGAAGGCCGCGGGTCGCGGCATCATCGTCGGCGGCGAGACCTACGGCCAGGGGTCGTCGCGCGAGGCGGCGGCCACCGGGCCGATGTACCTCGGCGTGCGCGCGGTGATCGCCAAGTCCTTCGCCCGCATCCACCGGACGAACCTGATCAACTGGGGCGTCGTGCCGCTCGTGTTCGACGACCCGGCGACCTGGGCCGATATCGAGCGCGACGACCGCCTGCGCATGCCGGGGCTCCGCGCCGCGCTGACGGCGGGCGAACGCGTGACGGTCGTCAACGCGCGGACGGGCGCCACGTTCACGGCCTCGTGCGTGCTCACGCCGCGCGAGCGCGAGATATTGCTGGACGGCGGCATCCTGGCGCACACGAAGAGCGGCGGCGCGTGAATCGGAGGTAGCGGTGAACCAGAAGAAGATCCGCGCCGTCTACATGCGCGGCGGCACGAGCCGCTGCCTCGTCTTCCACGCCCGAGACCTTCCGGCCCCGGGACCCGAGCGCGACCGCATCTTGCTGACCGCGCTCGGCAGCCCCGATCCGTACGGTCGCCAGCTCGATGGCCTCGGGGGCGGCATCTCCTCGCTTTCGAAGGCGTGCATCATCGGCCCCTCGACGCGCCCGGACGCGGACGTGGACTACACGTTCGCCCAGGTGGACGTGAAGTCGCCGGTGGTGGACTACAGCGGCAACTGCGGGAACTGCTCGTCCGCGGTCGGGCCGTTCGCGATCGACGAGGGGCTGGTGACGGCGACCGACGGCACGACGATCGTGCGCATCCACAACACCAACACGCGAAAGCTCATCGTGTCCCACGTCCCCGTGAGGGACGGCGAGGCGGCGGTCGAGGGCGACTTCGAGCTGGCCGGCGTGGCCGGGCGCGGCGCCAGGATCACGCTCGACTTCCAGGATCCGGGCGGCGCCGGCACGGGCCGGCTCCTACCCACCGGCCGACCGCGCGAGTGGATCGGCGGCGCCGAGGCGTCGCTCGTCGACGCCACCAACCCGATGGTGTTCGTTCGCGCCAAGGACCTGGGGCTCGTCGGCACCGAAAGCCCTCAGGCGATCGACGCCGACCGTCCGCTCGCCGCCCGGCTGGAAGCGCTTCGCGTCGAAGCCGCCGCGCGTATGGGCATCCCCGGCAGCGCCGCTATTCCGAAGATCGCGATGGTCGCCGCGCCCACCAGCTTCACGGCGCTCGACGGCGCCCGCTACGGGGGCGAGGGGGTGGACGTCGTCGCGCGGGTGATCTCCATGGGCGCCTGCCACCGTGCCTTCGCCCTCACGGCCGCGATGTGTCTGGCGGTGGCGGCACGCCTCGACGGCACGCTGGTCAGCGAGTGCGCCGGGAACGCGGCGGGTGACATCCGGCTGGGCCATCCCTCGGGCGTGCTGCCGATCGACGCGGCGGTGGGGCTCCGCGACGGCACCCCGTGGGCAGAGCGTGTCACCGTCTACCGGACGGCGCGCCGGATCATGGAAGGTTTCGCGCGCGTTCCGTGAGCCGGCTGTATCTGACGACCGAGAAAGTCGAGCTCGCGCGGCGGCGGGCGCTCGTTCCCAAAGGCCGGGTGGTCGAGGCGTGGGCCGATCACCACGACGGGGGCGCCCTCTGGATCGGTGAGGAAACCAAGACGCTGCTCGACGAGACCGGCGGGCCGCTCACGGTCGGTCTCTCGTTGCCCGCCGACCAGGTCTCGGTCTACTACGGGCCCCAGCTCTGCGATCTCGAGTCGATGCCCCGCGAGGAATCGCTCAAGGCGCGCGTGCTCTCCGCGCACGGGATCGCCGTGGCGTGGATCACGCTCGATCGCTTCGGCCAGCGCGCCTCCTACGAGCCCGCGTCGCCCGTCGATCCGGTCTTCCACCTCCGCCGCGTCGGCGGTGGCGCGGGCCATCTCTGGCGACTGTTTCGTACGAGGCAGGAGGCGGTCGTCTACATGACGGAATCGTATGGACGCGATTCCGAGGGCGCCGAGTGGGCCCAGGCGCTCGCCGTGAGCGATTTCGAGGAGCTGGTGAAGCGCTTCGGCCGACGGGAGACTTCGTGAGCGCGACCGTCGACACCGGGGTCCCTCGCGACACGATGGACGGCTTCTATCGCGCCGTGCGCGGGGTCGGGCGCTTCTGGCTCTGGTTCTTCTTCCGCTCGGTGGACGTGCGCCACCCCGAGCGCGTGCCCGCCGTCGGGGCCGTCCTGCTCTGCATCAACCACCCCAACAATTTCATCGACTCGCTGCTGGTCGGCGGCGCGCTCCGACGGAAGGTCCATTACCTCGCGACGGCGGGGCTCTTTCGCCACCCCCTCGTCGCCAGGTTCCTCCGCGCGTGCGGCGCGATCCCGGTGTACCGCCGGCAGGACGACCCGGACAAGATGGACCGGAACCTCGGCGCCTTCGAGGCGTGCTTCAAGGCCTTCGGCGACGGCCGGCTCGTCGCCATCTATCCCGAGGGCACGACGCACGCCGAGGTGCGCGTGCAGCGCATCAAGACCGGCGCCGCGCGCCTGGCACTCGGCTACGAAGCCGAGCGACCGGGCGAGCTCCAGGTGATTCCGGTCGGGCTCAATTTCGACGCTCGGAAGTCCTTTCGGGGCCGCGTCCTCGTCTCCTTCGGCTCCCCCATTCCGGTGACGCCGTACCGCGACGCCTACCGCGCCGACCCGGTCACGGCGGTCGAGGCGCTGACCGACGCGATCCAGTGGGGCATGGAAGCGGAGGTCGTCCACGTCGAGCGGATCGACGAGAGCCGGCTCGTGAACGCAGTCCAGGAGCTCTACCGCGGCGAGCTCGTGCGCGAGCTCCGGGAAGAGCGCGGGCTCGCCGAGCGGCAGATCGACCTGGTCCGCCTGTCACGGGCCATCGTGGACTCGACCAATTACTTCAAGCGGCGCGAGCCGGCGAGGGTCGAGCGGATCTGGCAGCGCATCCAGAGCTACCGCGCGCTCCTCGCCGAATACCACGTCAAGGACGAGGCGGTGCGAGCTCGGCTCGAGCGGACCCGGCCGCGTCAACGGATCCGCCTGACCTGGGAGGCGCTCGCGGGCTTGCCGTTGTTCGTCTACGGCGCGACGGTGAACTTCCTCCCGTACTGGATCCCGCGCTGGGTGGCGCAGCGCCGCGCGCGCAAGGAGACGGACTACGCGACGTGGCGATTGCTGACGGCGATGGTCGCGGTTCCGCTCTTCTGGGGGCTCGAAATCTGGATCGTCGCCCGGCTCGCCGGTCGGGGGGTCGCGTTGGCGTTCGCCCTCTCGCTGCCGCTGTCCGGGGTCATCGCGTATCGCTACTGGGTAGGCGCCGGGCGCCTCCGGAGCCGGCTGCGTTTCGGCGCCCTCGCCCTGACCCGCGAGCACGCGGCCCGGCGGCTCACGACCGAGCGGCAGGCTCTCATCGCCGAGCTCGAGCGCGCCAAGAACGACTACCTCGCCGCGACGAAGGGGAGCTCCTTTTGAGCGTTGCCCGTTCCCGTGATCGAGCTTGAGGCGAATGCCGGCGTCGCCTGGCTCCGGCTCAACCGCCCGGAGGCGCTCAACGCGCTCAATCGCCTGCTGACGGGCGCGCTCGAGGAGACGCTCGAGCGCGTCGCGGTCATGGACGATGTCCGCGTCCTCGTCGTCGCCGGCCGGGGCCGCGCCTTCTGCGCGGGCAACGACATCAAGGAGATGGACGCGGTCACGCCGGAGGAAGCCGAGGCGCTCGCGCGACGCCACGCGGCGCTCATGGAGCGATTCGCGACGCTACCTCAGGTGACGATCGCCGCCGTCGACGGCTACGCCCTCGGCGGCGGGCTCATGCTCGCGGCCGCCCAGGACCTGCGCGTCGCCTCCGACCGGGCGCGATTCGGGCTTCCGGAGGTCACGCTCGGCTTCAACCCGGGGTACGGCATCGCCCGCCTGCTCGACATCGTGGCCGGCGGCCACGCCCGCGACCTGCTCCTCACCGGCCGCACGATCCACGCGACCGAGGCGCTGCGGATGGGCCTCGTCAACCGCGTCGTCGCCCCGCCGACCCTCGAGGCCAGCGTCGCGGCCCTCGCGGCGGAGATCGCGCGGTCGCCGCGCGGCGGCCTCACGGCGACGAAGGAGATCGTCGCGGCGATCCGCGCGGGCGGACGGGGACGCGAGGCCGAGGGATACGGCGCCTCGCTCAGGACGAGCGCCGCGGCGCGGGAGCGGATTCGGGAGTTCGCCAGCCGGAAGAAGCGGTAGCCGACTACCGTTTACGGCGGAGCATGTCCTGATCGGCCACGCGCAACAGGTCCTCCGCGCTCTCCGGAGGCGCCTGAGCGTACGCGATCCCGAAGTTGCATGTAATGGCGACGGGAATCCCGCGCTTGGTCGATAGCCCCTTGATCTTCTCGCGGACCCGGGCGATGACGGTGTCGGCGTCACCGGGGCCGGCATCCGGGAAGAACACGACGAACTCGTCGCCGCCGTGACGAACGATCAGATCCGTGGTCCGCGTGCCCTCGACGAGGGCGTCGCCCACGACTCTCAAGACGTCGTCGCCGATCCCGTACCCGTAGCGGTCATTGATCGCTTTGAGTTGGAAGACGTCGAGGACGAGCAAGAGCGCGCCCGTCTTGCGGCGGCGCGCGACGGCGGCCAGGCGGCGGTACTGATCGTGAAAGGCCCGGCGGCCCGCCAGCCCGGTGACCGGGTCGGGGGCGTAACGGGAGAGGCGGCGGTCGGTCTCGTAGAGACGCCCGGCGAGCGTCCGCAACAGGGACACCGCCAGCTCCGTCGAGCTTTGAAGCACCTTCAGAAACTCGCTCTGCGGGAGCACGAGGCATTGCGTCCGCTCGATCGCGACGACGGTCGCCGAGCGCGACTGGTTCCGGAGCATGCTGAGCTCGCCGATGATCTCGCCCTCCCCCAACTCGCCCACGATCAGCTCCACGGGCGAGTCGGGCGCCACCTCGAGAACGCGCACGCGTCCGGAGAGAATCACGAAGAGGCGGTCGGGCGGGTCGCTCTCACGGATGAGCACATGGCCGGGCGCGAAGCTCTGCTCGGCGGCGCTCGCGAGCAGCACTTGGCGCTGCTCGCTGCTGAGGTTCCGGAAGAGGGGGACGGAGGCGAGGAGGCTCGCGGCGCGGGCACGTCGGTCGCTTTCGCCCGGCGCGCGGGCGAGGCCTGACGCGGCGCCGACACGCTCGGGGGCGTCGAAGACCATGAGCGTGCGGGCCAGCCAGGCCCGGACCCGGGCACGCAACATGGGTGGACTGAACGGCTTGGCGAGGTAGTCGGTCGACGACGCCTCGCCACGGTACACAGCGTCGGAGGGGATCGAGCTGTCGGCCAGGACGACGATCGGAAAGTTCCGCCGGCCGAGGCGGTCCCGCAACGTCTCCAGTATCGCATCACCGTCGCCGTCCAGGAGCTGACGGTCGATGATCGCGATGTCGGGCAGGAGCTCGGGGCCCCGGGACAGCACCACGCGCATGTCGGACTGTCGCAGGAAGATCAGGCGGTCATCGGTGAGGATCTCCTCGATCTCGGCCGCCTCCGCCTCGTTCGCGCTGACCACCAGCACGCGGCCGCCGACGATCTGGCGGTGCTGGAGCGCGGACGCTTCGGCTACGGAGGGCGTGGCGCTGCTGCCCATGACCTGGAGCTCGAGCCCCTCCCGGGCGGCCAGGACGTCCAGCGCCTGTCCCCGACGGGCGACGTGGGCGCGCGCCATCACTTCCATCCGGTCCATCGTGTCGTCGTCGTGCGCCGGGTCGTGGTGGAAGAGCACCAGACGCTCCACCCCGGCGGCCAGCGCGACGTCGACGGCGTACTCGATGCTGCTGTGGCCCCAGCCGACCTTGTCGCGGTACTCCTCCTCGGTGTACTGCGCGTCGTGGATGACCAGATTCGCGCCCTTCAGGAAGGCGATGTGGCGCTCGTCGCCCGGGTGCTGGGAGACGCGCCCCGAAGCGTTCCAGAAGGGCTCGTGGTCGGTCGCGTAGGCGATGGTTGCGCCGTCGCTGGTCATGCGGTACGCGATGGTCGGCGCGGTATGGTTCATGTACTGGGTCTCGACGAGCACGTCGCCGACTCGGAAGAAGCCCTCGTCGAGCTCCGTGAAGTGGATGCGCGACCGCAGATCGCGCATCTTCACCGGGAAGTACGAGTACTCCATCTGCCCCGCCATCGCCTCCTCGAGGCCGCGCTGAAAGCCGATCGGCGCGTAGATGTTCAGCTCGGAGCCCGGCAGGAACGCGGGGACGAAGAACGGGAAGCCCTGGATGTGGTCCCAGTGGGTATGGCCGATGAAGAGATGGAGCCGGATGGGCTGCGGCATCGTCCGCGCGAGATGCAGCCCGAGCTCGCGAGCGCCCGTGCCGCAGTCGAGGATGATCACCGTCCCGTCGGAGGCCCGGACCTCGACGCAGGACGTATTCCCGCCATAGCGCGCCGTCTTCGGCCCGGGCGCGGCGATCGATCCACGCGTGCCCCAGAAGCGCAGTTGCATGAAAGCTACTCATATCATAACGCGCGCCCGGAGCCGCCTTTGTCGAGACCATTCCGGCAGCCCGTGCTCGGGCAGATCCGCGCAAGGTCGAGGACGTTCCCGACCTCCGTCCAGGCCGCCCGAGGACCGTCGAACCGGTCCGGGCCGGCATTGCCAAGCGTCGGCGCCTCTGATAAAGAACTGCGCGTGACCGCCGCGCTGCCGCCGATCCCGACGCACGTGATGGGAAGCCACGGCTTCCCCGGCTGGTTCTGGACCGCGCTCGACAAGATCAAGGCGGGCGAGTACGGCCAGACCGATGTGAAGGAGACGTTCGACGACGCGACCCAGCTCGCCATCCGCGACCAGGAGCGCGCGGGCGTGGATATCGTCTGCGACGGCGAGATGCGGCGCTTCTTCTTCGTACAGACCTTCTACGAGAAAATGGACGGCCTTGAGCCCGTCGAGCCACTCCGGAAGACCGGGCTGTACGCCTACGACTCGGCGCCGCGCTACCGGCCGCGTCAGCGCGTCAAGGTGCCGAAAGGGCTCGGCGTCGTCGACGAGTTCCGCTATCTGAGGACCCAGACCGACAAGCCCGTGAAGGCGACCTGTCCGGGACCCGTCACCCTCTCGATCCACGTCCAGCTCCGGCCCGGCGACGTGTACGGCAACGACCGGCTCGCCCTCTGCTGGGACTTCGTGCCGGCCATCAACGCCGAGCTACGCGCCCTCGTCGAGGCGGGCGCGGACTACATCCAGCTCGACGAGCCGTCGGCCGCGATCGTGCCCGGGCAGATCGACGAGTACGTGAAGATGTTCAACGCCTGCGTCGAGGGCGTACGGGCGCGCATCGCCTACCACGTCTGCTTCGGGAACCTCCTCTCGCGCCCGCGCGGCAAGCGCTCCTACCGCTGGCTGTTCCCCGCCTTGCTCGACGCGAAGTGCCACCAGTTCGTCTTCGAGTACGCCAACCGCGAGATGGCGGAGATCGACCACTGGAAGGAGATCGGCGTCGACCGCGACGTGGCCTGCGGCGTCGTCGACGTCAAGTCGTTCTACATGGAGAGCGCGGAGGACGTCGCCGAGCGGCTCCGGCTGTGCGCGAAGTTCATTCCCCTCGCACGCCTGTCGGCCGTGCCCGACTGCGGCTTCTTTCCGGTGCCGCGCTGGGTCGCCTCCGAGAAGCTCAAGCGGCTGGTCGCCGGCACCAAGCTCGCGCGCCAGCAGCTGGGGCTGACCTAGACGGACGCAGGCCAACGACATTTCGCCGCGGCCATAACCGCAGGAGCCTCACGATGACGCATCGTTCTCAGGCCACCCCCGATCAGCTCCGTCCTCAAGGACCCCGCGACAACCAAACCTCGCGACGGCAGTTCCTCCAGCTTCTGGGCGCCGGCGCGGCCGCGGCGACAGGGATCGACGTCCCGTCGGCAGTTGCGCAAGGGGCTGGTCCCGCGAAGATCGGCGTCCTCGCCATCCGCGCCGGTATCGCGGCGCCGGTCGGCGCCGCGGGACTCCGCAGCACCGAATGGTGGGCGGAGCGCGTGAACAAGGCCGGCGGGATCCTCGGGCGGCCCGTGCAGCTCGTCGTCGAGGAGGAATCGAACCCGAAAGACACGGTGGAGCGCTATCGCAAGCTCGTTCTTCAAGATCAGGTCGAGGTCGTCCTTGGCGGCATCTCCACCGGCGTGACGCTGGCGCTCGGGCCCGTGGCGGAGGATCTCGGCACGCCCTGGCTTTCCTGGGACGGCACCACCCAGAAGGGCGTCGAAGAGACGATGCCGAGCCCCAAGTGGGCCTTCAAGAGCGTGGACAACGAGGTCGAGGCGATCGTGGCCGGGATCCTCACCCCGAAGTACTTCAAGGGCGTGAAGACGGTCGCGGGCATCGGCAACGACTATTCCTACGGTCACGACTGCTGGGAGTCCTACCAGGCCGTGCTCAAGCGCTACATCCCGGACGTGAAGTTCGCGCTCGAGCTCTTCCCCAAGCTCGGCGTGACGGACTTCACCTCGCACATCGCCGCGATCCAGCAGTCGAAGGCCGATCTGTTGATGTGCTCCTTCTGGTCCGGCGACGCGACGATCATCATGAAGCAGGCCGCCGCGGTCGGCCTCTTCAAGACCATGAAGGGCGTCTTCACCACGGCGGGCGGCGTCCACGACTCGCTCAAGAAGGCGTTCACGCCGGAAGGGCTCCTGCTCGGCTACAACACCATGTACTTCGACGACCCCAAGGGCAGTCCCCTGCTCAAGCAGTTCGTCCGCGAGTACAAGGCGAAGTACAACGAGTACCCACCCTACGAGTGCGATCACGCCTTCTTCAACGCCGAGTCCTACAAGACCGCGGTCGAGAAGGCCGCCGGACCCGCCAAGCAATGGCCCGAGAAGGCGCAGGTCGTGAAGGCGCTCGAGGGCATCGAGGTCGAGTCGCTCTCCGGCCGGCGGAGCTGGCGCGAGGACCACGTCCAGATGTGCAACTTCTACCAGGGGATCACGACGCACAAGAACGGCTACGACTTCGTGACGATCAGCCCCATCGAGGTCGTGTCGACCAAGCAGGCGATGAAGCCCCCGGGGACGAAGCTCTTCGAGTGGATCAACGGCTGGAAAATCTAGCGGCGTGAGCGCGGGCCGGGAACCGGCGAGGCCGCCGACCGGAGCCGGATGACCCAGCACGTCGTCAACGTCCTGCTGAGCGGCATCTTCCACGCGAGCATCCTGTTTCTCGTGGCCGCGGGCCTCCAGGTGGTCTTCGGCGTCCAGAAGATCTTCAACCTCGCGTGCGGATCGTTCTACGCGCTCGGGGCCTACGCCGGGGTCTCCGCCGTCGGCTGGTACGCCGGCGCCGGCGGTCCGCCCGCGCTCTTCATTCTGCCGTTGGCGCTCGCGGGCCTCGCCGTGGGTGCCGTCGGTATCGTGGTCGAGCGCGGCCTGCTGCGCTTCGTGTACGACCGCGACGAAACGTTCCAGCTCCTGCTGACGTTCGCGGTCGTCCTCATGATGGAGGACGCGATCCGCATGATCTGGGGCACCTCGCCCCGCTCCACCTCCGGGCTCTATCTGACCTACGGCCAGGTGCGGATCCTTGGCGCGGTGGTGCCCGTCTACAACCTGATCGTCATCGCGGCGAGCCTCGCCATCGCGCTGTCGATCGGCTGGCTCCTCACACGGACCACGTTCGGACGCATCATGCGCGCCGCCGCCGACAATCGCGAGATGGCCGAAGCGCTCGGCGTCGACATGCGTCGCGTCGACGCCAAGGTCTTCACGCTGGGCACCGCGCTCGGCACGCTCGGCGGCGCGCTCGTCATCCCCGCGACGGCCGCGATGAGCGAGATGGGCGTCGAGTTGATCGTCGAAGCTTTCGCCGTCGTCGTGATCGGCGGGCTCGGCTCGATGCGGGGCGCGTTCGTCGGCGCGCTCGCGGTCGGGGTGCTCCGCGCGATCGCGATCTCGGTGTACCCCGAGCTCGAGATGCTCCTGATCTATCTGATCGTGATCGTGGTGCTCGTGGCGCGGCCGCGCGGCCTCTTCGGCGGAGCCGCGGCGTGAAGGGGGGCCTGGTCGTGGGGGTGGCGATGGTGGCCGTCGCCGCGGCACCGCTCGGCGCCTCGACCTACCACGTCCTGCTCATGTTGCCGTTCATGGCCTACGCGGTCGTCCTGCTCGGGCTGAACCTCCTCTTCGGGTATGCGGGCCTCGTCTCCTTCGGTCATGCGCTGTTCATCGGGATCGGCGCGTACACCGGGGCGTTCCTCACCACCCATGGAAAGGTCCGTTCGCTCGAGGTGATCCTGGTCTGCGCGGCGGTGCTCGGCGGGCTCGTCGCGGCACCGATCGGGGCGCTCTGCGTGCGGTACGTGAAGATCTACTTCGGAATGCTCACCCTCGCCTTCGGCATGGTCTTCCACACGTTCGTCCTGAAGTTCTATCGACTCACCGGGGGCGACGAGGGCACGCCGTTCCTGCGCCCGTCATTGCTCGGGCGGAGCCTCGACGCGATGCCGAAGATCGACTATCTCATCGGCCCCTATTACTACTACTCGCTAGCCGTGCTCATCCTGGCCGTGCTCGGCATGTGGCGCATCGTCCACTCGCCCTTCGGCCTGTGCCTCAAGACGATCCGCGACAATCCGGCCAAGGCCGAAACGCTCGGCATCAGCGTCACGCGCTACCGCTTCTACGCCTTCATCATCTCCGCGATCTACGCCGCCGTCGGCGGCGCGCTCCTCGGTCCGCCGACGGGCAACGTCGACCCGACCCTCGCCTACTGGACGCACTCCGGCAATCTCGTGTTCATGACGCTCCTCGGCGGGTTCGCCAGCTTCTTCGGTCCCGTGGTCGGCGCGTTCGTGTTCATCTATCTACAGAACTGGGTGATGTCGATCGTGCCGTACTGGCGGCTGATCTTCGGCGCGATGCTCGCGGTCATCGTCATCTTCGCGCCGCAGGGGCTCATGGGGCTCGTGACACGCCGCCGCCCGGTGCCGGCGTCGCGGGCATGATTCTGCAGGCGGACGGGCTCAGAAAATTCTACGGAGAGTTCTGTGCCCTCGACGGCGTGAGCCTCAGGGTCGACGCGGGCGAGTTCGTCTCGATCATCGGGCCCAACGGCGCCGGCAAGTCGACGCTCATCAACATCCTCACCGGCATCACGCGACCAAGCGCGGGCAGCGTGCGCTTCAAGGACCGTGAGGTCGGCGGCATCGGCCCGGTGCGCCTGGCGCGTCTCGGCATGGCCCGGTCGTTCCAGCTCGTCCAGATCTTTCCCGACCTGACGGTCCTCGAGACCCTGCAGGCCGCCGGCGTGGCGCGACTGGGGCGAGGCGGCCGCTTGTTCGCCTCGCTCGCCGGGGATCGCGAGGTGCAAGAGGCCGCGCTCGAGGTGGCCGAGCTGTTCGGCCTCGGCGACAAGCGTCACACGCTGGCGAGGCAGCTGCCGCAGGGAGACAAGAAGCTCCTCGACGTGGCGTCCGCATTCGCCCTGAGACCGGAGATCATCCTCCTCGACGAGCCGACATCGGGGGTGAGCACCGCGGACAAGACGGCGATCATGGAGACGCTGGTCACGGCCTCGAGGCGGATCGGGCTCCGGGCGATCATCCAGGTGGAACACGACATGGACATCGTGTTCGCCTACTCCGATCGCATCATCGCGCTCCACGAGGGCAAGGTGCTGGCCGACGCCGCACCGGCGGCGATCCAGGCGGACCGGCGGGTGATCGACACCGTGATCGGCCGCAGGGCCGGGGCGCACTGAGCCGGCGATGCTGACCCTCGCCGACGTCGACGTCTTCGTCCAGGCCAGCCACATCCTGCGATCCGTCTCGCTCGAGGTCGGCGCGCGCGACGTGGTGTGTCTGGTCGGTCGCAACGGCGCCGGCAAGACGACGACGCTCAGGACGATCATGGGCTACCTCCGACCGCGGGCGGGCCGCGTCGAGCTCCGCGGGCGGCCCATCCACGGCCGCCGCACCCACGAGATCGCCCGGCTCGGGCTCGGCTGGGCGCCCGAGGACTCAGGCATCTTCGCGGACCTGACCGTCGCCGAGAACATCGAGATCGCGACCTGGACACGCTCCGGAGGCCGCCCCGCCGCCGAGCGCATCGAGCTGGCCTACGGCGTCTTTCCGGCGCTTCGTCGCTACATGGCGCGCAAGGGCACCGCGATGAGCGGGGGCGAACGCAAGATGCTCTCGATCGCCCGCGCGCTGGCCCTCGACCCCGAGCTCCTGTTGCTCGACGAGCCGTTCGAAGGTCTGTCCCCCGCCATCATTCCCGCCGTGAGCAGCGGCATCGCCGCGATCACCAGGCTCGGCCACGCGATCCTCATCGCCGAGTCCAACATCCACCACGTGCCCGACTTCACGACCCGGCTCTACGTCATCGAGCGCGGCGAAATCATCTTCGGCGGCCCGCCTGACGACGCCTGGCGCGATACGACCGTTTCGCGGATAATCGGGGCACCCTCACGATGACGCGGACGTTTCTTGGAGGACCCTCACGTTGACGCTTCTTTCTCAGCCCCGCCGGCTCGACGACGACGCACGCGGCCCGTTCCCCCGCGCGAATGACGGGACGCCCCTCCCGCGGACGCGCCTTTCTCAGCCACACGGGCCTGCCGACGACGCACGCGGCCCGTTCCCCCGCGCGAATGACGGGACGCCCCTCCCGCGGACGCGCCCTTCTCAGCCACACGGGCCTGCCGACGACGCACGCGGCCCGTTCCGCCGCGCGAATGACGAGACGCCCCTCCCGCGGACGCGCCCTTCTCAGGCCCTCGGGCCCGCCGACGACGCACGCGGCCCGTTCCCCCGCGCGAGTGACTGGACGCCCCTCCCGCGGACGCGCCCTTCTCAGGCCCTCGGGCCCGCCGACGACGCACGCGGCCCGTTCCCCCGCGCGAATGACTGGACGCCCCTCCCGCGGACGCGCCTTTCTCAGGCCACCCCCGATCGGCTCCGTGCTCAAGGACCCCGCTACAAATGACCCTGCCGCTGATCCCGACCGCGGTCGTCGGCTCGCACGGAAAACCCGGCTGGTGGTTCGCTTCGGTCAAGGCTGTCGAGATGGGCGAGTTCGGCTCCGGGGACCTGGAGGAGATGTTCGACGACGCCGCAAATACCGCGATCCGCGACATGGAGACGGCGGGCATCGACATCATCACCGACGGCGAGGTTCGCCGTCTCGATGGTTACGTCGACTCCTACTACACCATCATCAAAGGCATCGAGCCCCTGCCCGTCCGCCGCAAGGCGGGCCCCTGGGGCTACGACCAGCAGACGCGCTACGAAGCGGTCGGCCGCATCGAGACGCCCCCGGGCGGGCTCGGGATCGTCAAGGAGTTCGAGTACCTCCGGCGCCACACGACGCGACACACCAAGGCCACCTGCGCCGGGCCGCTCACGTTCGGCTCGCGGATCCACCCGGGCAAGCTCTACAAGGGCGTCGTCGACGTGGCGGAGCGCTTCGCCGAGGTCATCAACGAGGAGCTGCGCGGGCTCGTCGCGGCCGGCGCCGACTTCATCCAGCTGGACGAGCCCGCGCGCGGCAACGTTTCCGGCGGGGAGATGGCCCGGCTCTTCAATCTGGCTACCGCCGGCGTGAAGGCGAAGCTCGCCTTTCACATCTGCTTCGGCAACCGGTTCGGCCGTTCGCGTTTCAGCCGCTCCTACGAGCCGTATTTTCCCGGCCTCCTCAAGACGCGCGCCGACCAGCTCGTCCTCGAGTTCGCGGGGCGTGAGCTCAGCGAGGTCGACCTCTGGAAGCGCTACGGCGAGGGACGCGAGCTCGGCGCCGGCGTCGTCGACGTCAAGGGGTTCAACCAGGACACCCCGGAGGACGTGGCGGCGCGGATCCGGCGTGTGCTCCAGGTGTGCCCGGCCGAACGGCTGACCGTGAATCCCGACTGCGGCTTCGGCTGGTCGCCGCGCTCCATGTGCAACCAGAAGCTCACGGCCCTCGCCGCCGGCGCGGCTCTGGTGCGCAAGGAGCTGTCGGGCCGGAGCTGATGCCGATTTTTCCACGCGGCAACAACGCGATGAACGCCGCCCGCGGATTGCTCGCGCTGGCGGTGAGCCTGAGCGCGTGCTCGGCCGCCAGCCTCCCGTACAAAGCCGAGTCGCCGCCGGGCAGCTCGATCTCCGCCGCCTACACGCTCCTGGCCGATCGACTCCGCGTGGAGATCGACACGGTAGGCTATCGGCTCGAGGACGTCCAGCTGGTCAAGCCGGACGGCGGCATCGTCCGGCCGCAGACCATCGAGCATCCGCCGGCGGGTAGCGGCAGCAGCATCGGCTTCGGGATCGGTATGGCGGGCGGCAGCGTGAGTCGCAGCGGCGGTGTCGGCGTGGGAACCGGAGTGGGAGTGGACGTGCCCGTCGGCGGCAGCAACCGGGTCCAGGGCAACACCGTCCTCTACTTCGCGCTGGATCAGGTGGGGCCAGCGCCCTGGCGCCTCAGCATCAAGGTCGCCGAGACGAGCCCCGCCGTGGTCGTGCTGCCGCCGCGCTGACGAGCGCCCCGCGAGCGCCGGCCGTGCTGATCGCGTTTCACAGGCACGCGTGGTCGGCGCGGGCGCCGCGGAGCCTCTCCATCCCCGTGAGCATGCGCGGCAGGTCCATCGGCTGGTCCAGCTCGTTGCGGAACTCCTGGTAACAGCGCATGACGTTCGGCAGGATCCGCTCGGCGTCGCTCCAGGTCGCGTAGACGCCGAGCTTCATGTCGCCGGCCGCCGCCTCCGCCGGCATATCCGCGTCGAACCGCCGCTTCGCCTCGCGCCGCACCATCGCCAGGTAATCGCGCATATGCTTCAGATCCTTCTTGGTGCCGATGGGCCCGTGGCCAGGAACGATGACGTCCGCCTCGTAGCGGAGCAGCCGATCGGCGGCCTTGATCCAGTTGCCGACGTGCCCCTGGAAGGCCAGCGGCGTAACGTAGTGGAACGCGATGTCGCCCGCGAACAGGATTCGCTCCTTCGGCAAGTACGCGACGGCATCGCCGACCGTGTGCGCGGCGAAACCCGGGTGCCAGAGCTGGATCTCGCGGTCGCCGTCGTGGAGGACCATGCGGTCCTCGAACGTCACCATCGGCAGGACCACCTTGAGCTTCGGAAACTCTGCGGCAAACCGCGGCATGAAGCGCTGCAGCAGGGGCACCGGCGGGAATCCGGGGGCCAGCGCCTCACGGCACTTCTCGCTGGCCACGATCGTCGCGCCCGAGAAGAAGCGGTTGCCCCCGGTGTGGTCGAGGTGGTGGTGGGTGTTGACGAGTTGGGCAACCGGCTTGCGCGTCGCCTTCTTGATGGCCGCCACGAGCCGCTTCGTCATCGAGGGGACCATCAACGCGTCAACGGCGACCGCCGCCTCGGGGCCGACGATGAGCCCGGAGTTGGCGACGCCGGTGTCGCCCTTCGGATCCATTCCCGATGCCTGCACGTAGGCGAACACCCTCGCGCCGATCTCGACCATTCCGCTCTTCCAGCGCGTGGGCACCACGTGACGTGCCATGTCGTCCTTTCATAAGCTCGCCTCGCACGGTGGGGCCCCAGCCCCCCGACGTGCTGCGGCTCGCACTGCCTTTCCTGGACCAACCGCGCGGCACGATAGCACACGCTCGGCGGCTTGACACGGTGGAGGCCCCCATGCAATCTCCCGCTATGCTCGACGCCGTCCTGCTGCGCACCGAGCGGCTCACGCGCGCCTACGGCAGCCTGCTCGCGTTGTCGGACGTCGACGTCAGCGTTCGCCGCGGCGAGCTGCGCTCGATCATCGGCCCTAACGGCGCCGGCAAGACCACGTTCTTCCGTCTGATCGCTGGCGAGACGGCGCCGACCTCGGGCCGCATTTGGTTCAACGGCGCCGACATCACCGGGATGCCCCCGTACGCCGCCGCGCGGCTCGGCATCGCGAAGTCGTATCAGATCACGAACGTGTTTCCGCACCTCAGCGTGCTCGAAAACGTGCGGGTCGCGGTGCAGGGCCACGCGCGGTCCTTCAACTTCTGGTCGCGCGCGGATCGACTCACCGATGTACGCGACCGGGCCGTTGCGATCCTCGAGTCGATCGAGCTCGGCGGGAAGCTCGACAGGCTGGCCGCGCACCTCTCCCATGGTGAGAAGCGCCACCTCGAGCTCGCTATCGCGCTCGCGTCCGATCCCACCCTCCTGTTGCTCGACGAGCCCACCGCGGGCATGAGCCCCGAGGAAACCGACTCGACGATGGGGCTGATCCGGGAGCTGGCCGCCGGGCGCACGGTGGTGCTGGTCGAGCACAAGATGAAGGTGGTCATGCGGATCTCCGATCGCGTCACGGTGCTCCACCAGGGCCGGGTGCTCGCGGAGGGCACTCCCGACGAAATCCGCGCCAACGAGCGTGTGCAGCAGACCTACCTGGGATCGAGCCGGTGAGCCTTCTCGCCGTCGAGGACATCCATACCTACTACGGCGAGGCCCATATTCTCCAGGGCGTGTCGCTGACGGCCGCCGAAGGCGAGGTGGTCACGCTCATCGGACGCAACGGCGCCGGCAAGACGACGACGCTGCGCTCGATCATGGGCATCGCGCGACCGCGCCGGGGTCATGTGCGCGTGCGCGGCGAGGACATCACGGCGCTCGGGACTCACGAGATCGCGCGTCGCGGGATCGCGTGGATTCCAGAGGAGCGTCGCGTGCTGCCGAACCTCACGGTGCTCGAGAACCTCCGGCTCGGGATGCTCGGGAGCTCGGCGCGGAACGGCGCCGACGTGCTGGAAGAGGTCTTCGGCTATTTCCCGCGGCTGCGTGAGCGCATCGACCACCGCGGCCGGTTCCTCTCGGGGGGCGAGCAGCAGATGCTCGCTCTTGCCCGCGGCCTGGTCAGCCGGCCGTCCGTCATGCTCGTGGACGAGCCGACCGAGGGGCTGGCGCCCCTCCTCGTTCAGAGCCTCACCGAGATCCTCGCCGACATCAATCGCCGGGGTACCACTATTCTGCTCGTCGAGCAGACTCTCGAAGTCGCGCTGAGGCTCTCACACCGGCTTTACATCATGGACCAGGGGCGGATCCAGTTCGAGGGCACGCCCGACGCGCTCCGCCGGGACCCGACGATTCAGCGGCGCTTCCTCGAGATCTAGCGTCGGGGTCCCGGCGGCGAGTGTCAGGTCATCTCAGGCGTGTGGCGCCTTACCAGCGGTGACCGTCGTGGCCTTTCTTGGCGTGGGCGCGCGGGGACCAGCCGCGCGCCTGAATCACGATCGCGCGCGCTGGCGCGTAGTGGACCGGCGGGTAGTGCGCCGGCGCGTAGTAGGTCGGAGGCTGGACGTAGACCGGATAGTGCTCGAGCACGATCGCCCGCTCCTGGAGGGGAGGCTGGATGACGACCGGCCGGGGCGCCGGATACAACGCGCCGAAGATGCCGGTACCCGAGATGATCTGGTTGAAGACGGCGAAGGCGCCGAGCCCCAGCGCGGCATCGGTGGACGCGCCCGCGAAGGCTGCGCCGGGGACGAGCATCGCCGCCATGATTGCAACAACGATGAGCTTTTTCATGTCAGTGCCTCCCTGGGGGCCGAGCCGCTGGCCTTCCCTTCTGGCCGGGTTAGACCGGAGGCCACCGGGATCTATTCGGCCGGTACGACCAGGGGGGCGCTCGGGTATCGCCTCGCGAGGTCAGGAGCTCCTGATGGTCCCGGCGACGTTGAACATCGCCGCGTCGAGACCCAGGGCGCTCCTGCCGATGGCCTCGAGCATCCGGTCGACGGTCGGAGGCATCAGGGTGCAGGTGCGGAGGTCGCGGAACGCGCGCTCGGCCGGATAGTCCTTGTAGGCGCCGCGACCGCCCACGACCTGGATGACCTTCGAGGTGACCTGCAAGCCGACCTCGGTCGCCAGGTACTTGGCTCGGTTGGCGAGCGGCCCGCGTTCGACAGGATCGGCGCCATCCCAGCGCGCCGCCGAGTCGGTCAGGACCAGTCCGGCCGCATCGAGGTGGGCGGCCAGCTCGCCGACGTGGCGCTGGACGGTCGGATCCATCGCGACGGCGATGTTCTCCGGCTTCACGATGCGCTTCTTGGCGTAGTCCATCGCAAAGGCGAGCGCGGACTCGGCGATGCCGAGATACACCGCCGCGTAACCCAGCGCGAAGCTCTCGATGATCCCGCCCCGGAGGCAGGTGCCCGGATCGCCGAGCATTCCGTCGCCGGGAACGCGCACACCCGTGAAGGTGACCGACGGGCTGAAGGTGGCGCGCATGCCGAGGGTGTCCCACTTGCCGTCGGTGGTGATGCCGGGCGTCTCGGCGGGCACCAGCGCCAGCTGCAACGACTTCGCCATGTCGGTGCCCCCGTCGAGGGCGCACCAGATCATGTAGTGCGAAGCGCCGAGGGCCATCGTGCAAAAGTGTTTGACGCCGTCGATCACGTAGACGGCGCCGTCCCGGCGGATCACCGTCTCCATGAGCAGCGTGCGCGAGAGGCTGACGGCGGGCTCGCTGCCCCAGCTGCCGAAGAGCTTGCCGTGCCGCACCACCTCGTCGAAGTACCGCCCCTTCTGCGCCGCGGTCCCGAGCGCGTCGATGAACCGCATGACCGTCGAGTGCATGTGGACGGTCATCGCGGTGTTGGCGCAACCGCGAGCCACCGCGCGAATGACCGCGACGTAGGTCGCCATGTCGAGTCCGAGGCCGCCGAAGGCGGTCGGGATGGTGCCGGCGAGCAAGCCCTCTCGCCAGAGGTCGCGCCAGCTCTCGACCGGATTGGCGCCGGCGACGTCGTACTCGCCCGCCCGCCGCGCGATCCGCTCGCGCGTCAGTCGCTCCGCGCGCTCGACGATGCTCTCCTGGATCGGGCTCACCGTTGTCCCTCGGGTGCCGTCAGGGTGCCCCAGATGCCACGGGGAAGAAACAGGACGAACGCCATGAAGATCACCCCGATCACGAGCGGCCAGAACTCGATGAACAGGCTGAGGCGATCTGCCAGCACGAGAAAGGTCGCCGCGCCCACGAAGGGGCCGAAGAACGTCCCGGCGCCTCCGAGCAGCGTCATGATCACGACCTGCGCCGAGGTGGTGTAGTAGAGCGAGTCGACGGGCACGACGGTGAGGCGGAGCGCGTCGAGCGCGCCGGCAAGCCCGGCGAACGACGCGGAGAAGACGAACGACAGCAATTTGATCCGGTCGATGTCGTAACCGCACGCGACGGCACGATCGCTGTTCTCGCGGATCGCCTGCAGCACGGCGCCGAACGGCGAGTCCAGGATGCGCTTGAGGGCGGCCACCGCGAGCACGACCAGAACGTAGGAGAAAAAGTAAAAGGCCAGCGGGTGGCGGAGCGACAAGGACATGCCGGGCAGTCCGAGCGGGTGTAGGGGGATGCCGCGCAGGCCGTCGTCGCCGCCCGTGAGATCCGCAGCGTGGAAGGCGATGAAATACAGCATCTGCGCGAAGGCGAGCGTGAGCATCGCGAAGTAGATGCCGCGCCGGCGCAGGCAGAAGAATCCCACCACGGCGCCTCCCACCATCGCCGCGCCGAAGCCGAGGCCGAGGGCGACCCACAGCGACGTCAGCTTGAGCTTGGCCAGCGCGATGCCGGTGCCATAGGCGCCGAGCCCGTAGTAGGCGGCGTGACCGAAGGACAGGAGCCCGGTGTAGCCGTAGAGGAGATTGAAGCCGAGGGCGAAGAGGCCGAAGATCAACACCTGCGTCGCGAGCGACTGATACGGGACGAGAAACGGAAAGCCCGCGAAGAAGACGATGAAGGCGACGATGGGATGGGCGGTCACCCACGCCGTCAGCCGGCGGAGCGCCTGCCGGATCACTCCGCCAGCCCCGCCTCGCCGAAGAGTCCGCTCGGCCGGACGAGCAGCACCGCCGCCATCACGACGAAGACGACGATCTCGGCGAGCTTGGGGGCGAAGAACGTCGTGAGACTGACGATCTCACCGATGAGCAGGCCCGCCACGATCGCCCCGGCCAGGCTGCCCATGCCGCCGACCACCACCACCACGAAGCACTCGATGATGATCTCCACGCCCATCTCGGCGTAGACCCCGCGCATCGGACCCGCGAGAACGCCGGCGAGACCGGCCATGCCGATCCCGATCCCGAAGACCAGCAGCCAGACACGATTGAGGTTCAGGCCGAGAGCACGGACCATCAGGGCGTCGCGGGAGCCCGCTCGAATGATGAGCCCGACGTTGGTCTTCTCGAGGAACAACCAGAGCGCCACCAGGACGGCCGCGGTCACGGCGATGACGAACAGCCGGTAGATCGGAAAGTTCATGAAGCCGAGATCGACGGCGGCCGCCAGCTGCTTGGGCGGGTCCACGGTAAGGCCGATCTTCCCCCACAGGAGCTTCACGCCTTCCACCATGGCCAGCGACAGTCCGAACGTCAGCAGCAAGGGGTCGTCCGGACTGCGTCCGTAGAGCCGTCGGATGAGGAACCGCTCGACCAGGAGGCCGAGCGAGCCCACCACCAGCGGCGCCAGGACCAGCGTCGCCCAGAAGTTCTTCGTCAGCCCCATGACGGAGAAGGCGACGTAGGCCCCGAGCATGTAGAAGGCCCCGTGGGCGAAATTCACCACCGTCATCAGTCCGAAGATCAGGCTCAGGCCGATGGCGAGCAGTACCAGAATCCCGCCCAGGACGAGCCCCGTGAAGACCTGGGCGGTGAGCGCGGTCAGCGAGACGTCAGGCACGCCGCTATGCGAACCCTTTCTCGGCGCACGTCCGGTCCAGCTCCTCGTTGGCCGCCACCTTGCCGACGACGTCGAAGAGACCCCACTCGCCCTTCACCTGCTGCGGTGACCGGACCTTGAGGATCCAGAGATCCTGGAAGGACTTGTTGTCGCAGGCCCGCCACCACTGCTTGCCCTTGTAGTGATCGTACTCGCGGTTCTTGCGGAGCGCGTTGGCCACCGCGTCGGAGTCGGTCGACTTCGCCAGTTCGACGCCACGGGCGACTTCCATGATGCCGTTGTAGCCGTAACCGGAGTACGCGTCCGGCGGCATCTTGAACTGCTTCGTGAAGGCTTCGACGTAGCGCTTGGCCTGGGGAATGGTCTCGGCGAGCTCGTGGCAGAAGTGGGTGGCCCCGTAGATGTCCTGGAAGACCTCGGCGCCGCCCTCCTTCGTGTAGTAGAGGAAGTGCAGCGGCTGCGCGATCTTTGCGTCCTTCTTCAGGCCGAAGCTGATCGCCTGCTTCAGAAAGGGGACGTTGTCGGCGCCCGGGGTGACGGCGTAGATCACCTCGGGCTTGGCGGCCTGGATCTTCGGCAGGTGCGCCGAGAACTCGGGCTTGCCGAGGGGATAGGGCGTGCTCCCGAGAATCGTTCCACCGAGCTTGGTGATGGCGGCCGTGAACACGGCGTTGTTCTGCTTGCCCCAGGCGTAGTCGGCATAGACGATCCACCATTTCTTGCCCAGGTTCTGGATGCCGTAGGTGGCCATGGCCCGGCTGGTGATCGTCGGGTTCAGCGCCTCGTGGAAGGTCAGGGGGCTGGTATCGGGCTTTGCGCTGATCTCGTCGGACTGGCTCACCGAGATATAGAGCTTCTTCGCCGCCTTGGTCTGCTCGTTGATCGCCATCTGCACGTGGGCGGCCAGACCGCCGACCACGAAGTCGACCTTCTGGTTCTCGATCAGCTCCTTGGTGCGCTGCGCCCCGACGGCCGGCTTGAGCTCGTCGTCACGGAACAGGACCTCGATCTTGCGCCCCATGACGCCGCCTTTGGCGTTCAGTTCCTCCATCGCGAGCTGCGCGCCTTTTTGCAAGTCGGCGGCGATGGCGGCGAAGGTGCCCGTCAGCGGCAGCGGGAAGCCGATGCGGATCGGCTCCTTGCCCTGCGCGCGCACGATGGCGGGGAAGGCCAGGACGGTCGCCCCGGCCGTTGCAGTCGTCAGGAATCGCCGTCGATGCATCGCCACCTCCGTCGGCGCATCGTGTGTGAAAAGTCTCGAGTGGCGCCGATGATAGGGGGCCGGTCCGCGAGTGTCAACAATCGTGGTCCCCTACTGACCTGAACCTCCCCTGTGATGCGGGTCTTGGGGGACACATCAGCCCCCCGGATGGGGGATCGAGGTCGCCGGGGTCTCCAGAGGGGACGCCGTGACGGTCAGGACAACCTCGATCACGTGCCCACCCCGCAGCGCAGGAACTAATAGCTGTGGCGTAGGCGCTGCGCAACGATGGCCACGTCTTCTCAGTCGTTGCGCGAGCCGATGATGAACGCGATCGCCGAGAGGGCCGAGAAGGTGATGGCATGACCGCCTGGCTCCGGCGGCAGCTCGAGGGGCTCGGGGGAAGTGAGGTGTAGAACATTTTGCATCCTAATGTGAAAGGCTTTGCACGGTCTCCACTCTGCTGTCCCGCCATAAGCTCCTGGGAACGCAGCGAGTGGCCCGGCCGGCATCGCTGGCACGGATCTTCCTTAAATGTTGAGCGCGTGGTCTGTTCGTCGGGGCGGCGGTACTGGCCCTCGAAGCGAACGCGCTCCGGGTGGCGGGGATCTCCGTCGGCCTGGAGCATTTGGGGGCGATGCCCACGAGGGGAGAGACTGGACCCAGATGGAAGACGACGGGGCCCGCGCTGGCGCAGCGAGTAGGGATCGGACGCCTGCTGGCGCGATGACGACCGCGCTCGCCGCTCTCCTGGCCCTCGAGGCCTTCATTCAGGAGCACCTCGATTGCGGCGAGCTGGACAGCGACGTCGAGAACGCTCACGTCTGGATGACATGCACATGCGGGGCGGTGATCACTCAGATGCGGGACCCCCCCGGCCCGTGACTGACCGCCTCGGGCGCCAAGACCGCCATGCTGACCTCAGCAGGAGAGCGCTTCACGCTGCTGGTGGTTGGTTTCGTGTTTGTTGCCTGCACCGCGACTCTGGGCGGACTCCTTTTCACGAGAGCCTCGGCGGCAGACGGAGTCCTGGACGTCTCGTGGACGGCCCCGACGACGAATGCCAACGGGGGTCCCCTGACGGATCTGGCGTCCTATCGCGTCTACTCGAGACCCCCGCGCCCGGCATCGCCGGCGGCTTCAAGGGCGCCGGCGAAGCGGGAGCGACCGGGGCGCCCGCCGCAATCCTCAACGCGGTCAACGATGCGCTGGCCCGCTCGGAGCGATGCTGACCGACCAGCCGATCACGCCGGAGCGCGTTGTGCGGGCCCTCCGGCAAAAGAGATAGCTGCTGCTCGCGTCGTGGAGTACGCTTCGATGCATGAAACAGTGGGGTGCGATCGCGAGCTTGACCGGCGCGCTCCTCGCCACCGCCGTGCTGGCCCCGTGGGCGGCCGCGCCTCCCGATTTCGCGAGTGTTCAGGTGCAACCGTACACGCCGCCGAAGCCGGCGCCCGCCTTCGCGCTTCCGGATCTTGCTGGCAAGACGGTCACCCTCGCCGATCTTCGCGGCAAGGTCGTGATGCTCTTCTTCTGGGCCACGTGGTGACCCACCTGCCGGGAGGAGTTGCCTCCCGTCCAGAAGCTTCATCGAGATCTGAAAGCCCGGGGACTGGAAGTCCTCCTCATCGACTTCAGGGAGGACCCGGACCGCGTCAGGCAGACCGTCAAGGAGCGCGGTTACACGGCACCGGTGCTGCTCGACGAGAGCGGCGACGTGACGGGCAAGGTGTACGGCGTCTGGGGCCCGCCGACGGTGTACATCGTCGATCGCCAGGGCCGGCTGGTCGGGCGCGCCGCCGGGCCCCGATCCTGGGACAGCCCAGCCGGACGCCGGTTCATCGAGACGTTGCTCGACGCCCCCGCCACCCCCTGAGACCCCCGTCGGGCCGGCTTGGGAATTTCCGGGCGCTGATGCTACGCTGATACCCTACGAGTTGTAGCCCACTCGCCGGCAGGCCACCGTCGCCCCGCCGGCCCCGACGGCGGAGACGGAACGCGCCCCGGAGCAGACGAGGATGGTCATGGATCCAACATCGGCTGCTGAAGCGCGAGAGCGAGTAGCAAAGTGGATCGACGAGGCCCGCCAGATCTTCGGTCTCCTGCCGGAGCTGATGGTGGGCGACCACCAGGCGAGCGACCGGGCGAGCGCGGCGCAAAAGGAAGCGGAAAAGCTGCACAAAGAGGTCGAGGACCTCAAGCGGGAGAACCACCTGCTCCGGCTCGAGAAGGACGAGATCGCGCAGGCGATGAGCCAGATCGCCGCGAAGCTCGGGATCACGCCCCGCAGAAGTCCCTTCGAGCGGGGGATGCCTACCGAGACGCCGAAGCCCGCGGAGCAGCCGCGGACGTCCGACCCCGCGAAGCCCTGAGGACTCCCTAAGCGCTTCTGGCCGAGCGGAAGGTACCGGCCGACTGCTTGGCCGACTGCTTGAGGCTCAGCGTCAGATCGTACTTCTTCTCGGTGTGCGGATCGGGATTGAACACCGCCACCCATAGGGTCGCGTAGTCCCTTCCCAGCCCCGGCACCGACGTACCCTCCGGGAAGAGCCGCAGCAACTCTGGCTTGAGGTCGGCTCTGCCGACCGGCGGCATGGTCATGAGCCACGCGTGGTCGGAGTCGTTGCGGCCGTCCAGGAGCTTCACGTCGATCGACCGCGGCTCCCGGAGGTCGGCGGCGATCGCAAAGAATCGTGTGGTCATCGGCGCCACGACAATGGGGAACCGATGGTCGGCGAATCGCTGCCGCTCCTGCGTCAGCCGCTGCGAATTGTGCTCGGGATCACCGATCCGGTTACTCGGATGCGTGAAGATCCGGGTCTCGGTGGTCGACTCGAGAATCCGCGCGTGAGTCCAGAGGCCGGGCTCCGGCACCGCGGCGAGCAGAACGCTCTTGACGAACTCGGGGTACTGCTCGGTCAGCCGCCCCTCGTTCACGAGAACGTTGTAGAGGTGCGCGCCGACGGACCTCGACTGGCCGGAGGCGCCGGGCTGAAACGTCTTGAGACTGTTGAGCGCCTTGTTGACGAAGCCGGCGTAGCGGTGCTCGATGTGGTCGAGGAGGATCGAGTAGCCGTACGCGAGGAGTCCTTCCTCGTAGTCCGTGCTCTTCTGGATTGGGACGCTGAGAACGTAGTTGTACTTCCCCAGCTCTTCCTTGACGGCGTCCGCGAAGGACAACGTGCCCTTCCAGCTCGTCCAGCGCGCCCACGCCGAGACCCACCACTGCGCCGCTTCGTCCTGTGCGGCCTGCTCGACCGCCTCGGCGGCCTCGCGCTGTTCCGCTCCGGTCCTCGCCGCCGGGGCGCTGGCCGTCACGGGCTCCAATGCCGGAGCGGGCGGCACCGGTGCCGCCACGGGCCGAGCCGGCGGCTCCGGAGCCCTCGGGGCGGCCTGGGCCGGCCGTTCCGCCGCCTGGGCAGGCGGGGCGCCGACCACGAGCTTGCCGCGTGTCACCGCGACCGCCAGGGTCTTGCCGAAGGCCTGCGTCACGGTGTCCTCGAGGACGGCGAACTTCTCGTCGTCGAGCGCGTCGCGTCCCTCGATCATCGAGAGCAGTGCGGCGAATGATGGCGTGCCTTCGAGGAACGCGGGGGCGTTCTCGCCGTCGAATGCCCTGGGGTCGAGCGCGGCCTGGCGGATCTCCCGCGCCTTGGCCTGGCACTGCACGAGCGCCGTAAACTTGGGGCCGTCAACGTGGGAAACGGTCAAGACCCGGTCGAGCACCGCCATGACCTTGGTTCGCGCCTCGGCCAGGGCCGCCCGCTTCTCCTGAAGGGCGAGCGCCCGCACCACGCTCTCGAGCACGGGTCCGAGCGCCTTGAGGCTGTCGATCTCCGACATCCCGGGGGCGTTGATCGAGAGTGAGCGCGCGGCCTCCAGCACTCGCTGGCGGACATCGACGAAGTCGGTACGGATCTTGGTGATCTCGTCGATCAGCGACTCGGCCGGCAGGCTGCCGGACGCCTGGAGCTGTCCCGCCGTCCGGGCGAGCTTCTCTGCCAGGCCCGCGAACTGCTCACTCAGTGCTGCGAGGCGTTTGCCCAGTTCATCGGCATTCAGCGCCATGGGATGAAATTGATTCTAACGCGTGCCACCCCGCACATGTCAAAAGTCCGGGGAGGGCCCCCCGTGAGCCGGGAGCGGCCCGGTGCTCCATGGTCGCGCGATGATAGACTCCTGGCGTGGCGCAACCTCTCGAAGGCGTCATCGTTGCCGACCTGACACAGAATGTCGCAGGCCCATTCTGTACCCAGATTCTCGGCGACATGGGGGCCGAGGTCATCAAGGTCGAGCGGCCGGGGCGCGGCGACGACGCCAGGGCGTGGGCGCCTCCCTACTGGGGCCAGGAGAGCGCGACCTTCATCGCGCTGAATCGCAACAAGAAAAGCCTCGCCCTCGACCTCAAGTCCCCGGGCGGGCTCGAGATTCTGCACCGGCTGGTCAAACGCGCCGACGTGTTCATCCAGAGCCTGCGCCCGGGGGCCATCGCCGAGCTCGGGCTCGACTTCGCGGGCGCCACCCGCCTCAACTCGAGAATCATCTATTGCTCGATCACCGCCTTTGGCGCGCAGGGACCGCTACGCCACCTGCCGGGATACGATCCGCTGATGCAGGCCTACAGCGGCCTGATGTCGGTGAACGGCCACCCCGGGCAGGAGCCAGCACGGGTGGGGACGTCGATCGTCGACATGGGGACCGGGATGTGGGCCGCCCTCGGCGTCGTCGCTGCGCTCCGCCAGCGTGACGCAGCGGGGCGCGCCGTCGAGGTCACGACCGCGCTCTTCGAGACCGCGCTGATGTGGGTGTCGTATCACGCCATGGGCTACCTCGCCTCCGGCGAGGTACCCCAGCCGCAGGGATCGGGCACCGCGATGATCGCGCCGTACCAGGCCTTCCCAACCGCCGACGGGTTCGCGATGGTCGGCGCGGGCTCCGACGCCCTGTTCACCCGCCTGGTGGCGGCGCTCGGCTGTCCCGAGCTCGCCGCCGACGAGCGCTTCAAGGACAACCCCTCCCGCGTCAGCAACCGCGCCCCCCTCGTCGAGGCGCTCTCGAAGCGCACGCGCGAGCGCAAGGCGTCCGAGCTCGTCGAAACCCTCCGCGCGAGCGGGGTGCCGGCGGCGCCGATCCTGAGCGTCGATCAGATGCTGGAAGAGCCGCAGACGCGCGACAGCGGCGTGCTCGTCGGCGCGAGCCACCCGCGCCTGCCCGACTACCGGAGCATCGCGCTCCCGCTGACCTGGGACGGGATCAGGCCGGCGGTCCGCCGTGTCCCGCCGCTCCTCGGCGAGCACAGCGGTGACGTCCTCACCTGGCTCGGCTACACGCTCGACGACGTCCGCAGTCTCCGGGGAAACGGCGTCATCCAGTGACCTACCGCCATCTCCTGGTGACACGCTCGGACGACCGACGCGTCGTCACGGTGACGCTGAATCGTCCCGAGCAGATGAACGCCATGAACACGGGGATGGGCGAGGACCTGCTCGCTTGCTTCGACAGCTTCCCGCGCGATCCCGACGTGCGAGCGGTGGTGTTCACCGGCGCCGGCGACCGGGCGTTCTGCGCGGGCGGCGATCTCAAGGAACGCAACGCGATGACCGACGAGGCGTGGCGCGCGCAGCACGTGATCTTCGAGCAGGCGGCGTTCCGCGTGCTGCGATGCCCGGTGCCGGTGATCGCGGCGGTGGAGGGATTCGCGCTCGCCGGGGGATGTGAGCTCGCGGTGCTGTCCGACTTCATCGTGGCAAGTGAAACGGCGGTGTTCGGAGTGCCCGAGACGACGCTCGGCATCTTTCCGGGCATCGGCGGCACCCAGCTCCTGCCGCGGATCATCGGCGCCCCGCTCGCCAAGGAGCTGATCTTCACCGGGCGCCGGATGCGGGCCGACGAGGCAAAGGCGGTGGGCCTCGTCAACCACATGGTGCCGGCGGGCCAGGCGCGCGCGACCGCGACCCAGATCGCGATCACGATCGCGAAGAACGGCCCCATCGCCGTGCGTCAGGCGAAGAAGGCCATCGCCTACGGCGCCGAGACGGACCTCGACACCGCGATGATCCTCGCGATCGAGGCCTATAATGCGACCATCGTGACCGAGGATCGTCTCGAGGGCGTTCGCGCCTTCAACGAGAAACGGAAACCCGAGTTCAAGGGGAAGTGACGATGGCGTCGATCGATCTCGCCCTCACCGAAGAGCAGCGCGCGCTCCGCGCGGGCGTCCTCGAGATCTGCAAGCGGTACCCCGGCGAGTACTGGCGTGACCTCGACGCCAGGCGCGAGTACCCGGAGAAGTTCGTCACCGAGCTCACCGAGGCGGGTTATCTCGCCGCGCTGATCCCCCAGGAGTACGGCGGGGCCGGACTCGGCATCCGCGAGGGCGGCCTCATCTTGGAATCGATCAACTACTCCGGCGGCAACGCCGGAGCGTGCCACGCCCAGATGTACATCATGGGCACCGTGCTCCGACACGGCTCCGAAGCGCAGAAGCGGGAGTACCTGCCCAAGATCGCGACGGGGGCGCTGCGGCTCCAGGCCTTCGGCGTGACCGAGCCGAACTCGGGCTCGGACACCACGAAGCTCCAGACCACGGCGGTTCGCAAGGGCGATCGCTACGTCGTCAACGGCCAGAAGATCTTCATCTCGCGCGTGCTCCAGTCCGACCTGATGCTCCTCCTCGCGCGCACGACGCCCGTGGAGGGAGTGAAGCGGAAGACCGACGGGCTGTCCGTCTTCCTGATCGACATCCGCGACCTCAAGGGGTTCGAGGTGCGGCCGCTCCGGATGATGATGAACCACTCGACGAACGCGCTGTTCTTCGACAACGTCGAGATCCCGGCGGAGAGCCTGATCGGCGACGAGGGCAAGGGGTTTCACTACATCCTGGACGGGATGAACGCCGAGCGCATCCTGGTCGCCTCGGACTCCCTCGGCGACGCGCGCTGGTTCATCGAGAAGGCGGTGGCCTACTCGAATCAGCGCGTCATCTTCGGCCGGCCCATCGGCGCCAACCAGGGCGTGCAGTTCGCCATCGCGCGCGCCCACATCTCGACCGACGCCGCGCAGCTCATGCGGGACAAGGCGGCGGCGCTCTTCGACGAGGGTCAGCCGTGCGGGGGCGAGGCCAACATGGCGAAGTACCTCGGCGCCGAAGCGGCCTGGGAGGCCGGGAACGCGTGCATCGATTGTCACGGCGGCTACGGGTACGCCGAGGAGTACGACGTCGAACGCAAGTTCCGCGAGTGCCGGCTCTACAAGACGGCGCCGGTCAACAACAACCTCGTGCTCGCCTACGTCGGCGAGCACGTGCTCGGGATGCCGCGGAGTTATTAAGAACATCGGGGGGAGCGAGCGCCGCTTCGCGCGGTTCCCCCGGAGACCGTGGTCGGGCTCGCGCCGGCGCGCGTTCTCTGACCGAACATCGGGGGGAGCGCGACGCTCCCCCCGATTCCTCCCTACCGGTCACCCACCGCGGCTAAGCCAAGGATCGATTGCGCCGGTGAAGCCGGCGCTCGAACAGCCGTCACGCGCAGTCCGCGGCGCGCCCTAGCGCGAGCGGGCGGGGGTCTTGCCTTCGAGGAAGGCGCGGAGCATCCACGCCATCTTCTCGTGCTTCTCCATCAGGCCGATGAGGAAGTCG
>Ga0209056_10000547_pt1 | contig 41779 bp, 43 predicted proteins | sample GraSoiAngelo_114_FD_185876 | JGI IMG/M metagenome (GOLD analysis project Ga0209056, IMG submission 185876) | Grasslands soil microbial communities from the Angelo Coastal Reserve, California, USA - 14_0903_13_40cm (SPAdes) (version 2) | ecosystem: Environmental > Terrestrial > Soil > Grasslands...
CGAGTACGTGAAGCTCGCGCGGCTCAAAGGGTTGCCGGAGGCGCTCGTCATTTCCAAGCACGCCTTCAAGAACGCGCTGATCCCGGTGCTCACGCTCGCCGGGATCAACCTCGTGATCATGGTCAACGTGGCGGTCGTCGTGGAGACCGTCTTCGCCTGGCCGGGCGTCGGCCGCCTGCTCTACGAGGGCATCGCCTTCCGCGACTTCCCGGTCGTGCAGGCGACGGTCCTGCTCGGCGGAGTGATGATCGTCGTCGTCAATCTCGTCGTGGACATCCTGTATGCCGTCATCGACCCGAGGATCAGATATGAAGCCTAGGAGAGCATATGAACGGTAGCGCAGCGTATAGCCGGTCCGCGTCCGCGATCCTGACCCTGCCCCGGCGTCTGGCTGGCTTCCGCACCCAAGGATTCCCGCTCATCCCGATCTCGATCCTCCTGACTGTGATGCTGGTGGCGCTCTTTGCGAATGTGCTCGCCCCGCACAATCCGGAGGTCGGCGTGCTGGGCGACCGCTTCCGGCCGCCGGCGTGGCAGGCAAACGGCACCATCGACCATCTCCTCGGGACCGATCATCTCGGACGCGACGTCCTTTCGCGGCTCATCTTCGGCGCTCGGATCTCCGTGATCGTGGGCCTCACCGTCGTGATCGTGGCCGGGTTCATCGGCACCCTCCTCGGCATCATGTCCGGCTATCTCGGCCGCTGGGTGGATCAGGTCATCATGCGCATCACCGACGCCTGGCTTGCCCTGCCCGGGGTCACCTTCGCGATCTTCCTGGCCGCCATCTTGGGGCCCAGCGTGTCCAACATCATCATCATCCTGGCCGCCGTCTACTGGACGCGCTACGCGCGCGTCGTTCGGGCGGAAGTGCTGTCCGTCAGGGAGCGGGACTTCGTGCGCCTGGCCGTCGTCGCGGGCTGCTCGAAGGGGACGATCATGCGCCGCCATATCCTGCCCAACGTGGTCAACTCCGCGATCGTGCTGGCCACGCTGCAGCTGGGCCAGGCGATCATCGCCGAGGCGACGCTCTCGTTCCTCGGCGTCGGCGTACCGCCGCCCCAGCCGGCGTGGGGACTGATGCTGGCCGACGGCAAGAAGGGCCTGATGGCGGGCTACTGGTGGCTGACCGTGCTGCCGGGCTCCTGCATCATGCTGATGGTCCTCTCCGCGAACCTCCTGGGGGACTGGCTCCGGGTGAAGTTCGATCCACAGCTCCGCCAGCTGTGAGCGGCCCGCTCCTCGACGTCAGGCATCTCTCCACGCACTACGTGAGCGCCCGCGGCACGCGCGTGACGCGGGCGGTGGACGACGTCTCGCTGGTGCTCGACGTGGGCGGGACGCTCGGGATCGTCGGCGAGTCCGGCTCGGGGAAGACCACGCTCGCGCTCTCGCTGCTGCGGCTACTCCCGACCGCCGCCCGGATCGTCGGGGGCGAGATCCGCTTCGAGGGCGAGGACCTGCTTCAGAAGTCCGACGGCGAGATACGGCGGATCCGCGGCAAGCGCATCGCGATGATCCTCCAGGACCCGATGATGTCCCTGAACCCGCTCTTTACCGTCGGCGATCAGGTGGCGGAGCCGATTCGCGTCCATGAGGGCGCGTCCCGCAGGAGCGCGTGGAGCCGGGCGACGGAGCTCCTGAAGGCCGTCCGCATCGCGGCGCCCGAGACGCGCGTACGCGAGTATCCCCACCAGCTCTCCGGTGGCATGCGCCAGCGCATCGTCGGAGCGATCGCGATCTCGTGCGAGCCGCGGATCCTCATCGCCGACGAGCCGACGACGAGCCTCGACCTCACGATCCAGGCGCAGTACCTGAACCTCCTGCGCGATCTCCAGCGCTCCCACAACCTGGCGCTGATCTTCATCACCCACAACCTCGGCATCGTCGCCAAGATGTGCGACCAGGTGGCGGTGATGTACGCGGGCCGCCTGGTGGAGTCGGGCCCGGTCAAGCAGATCTACAACACGCCGGCACACCCCTACACTCAGGCGCTCCTCGAGTCCATTCCGCGGCTCGGTGACAGTCGGAAGCGGCTCACCGCGATCGACGGCCAGCCACCGGACCCGTCGGCGCCTCCTCCGGGCTGCGCGTTCCACCCGCGCTGCCCCAAGGTCATGGACCGCTGCCGCTCAGACGCGCCGCCCGAGTTCCGCGTCGCGGACGCTCAGACGAGCCGGTGCTGGCTGTCGGACCCCACGACCAGGTGATCGACTAGGGCAATGGCCGGTCCGGTCCTCGAAGCCAAGAACCTCGTTAAGCACTTCCCCGTGAAGCGCGGGATCTTCTCGCGCCAGATCGCCGTGGTCCGCGCGGTGGACGATATCTCCTTCGCCATCGACCCGGGCAAGACCCTCGGGCTCGTCGGCGAGTCGGGGTGCGGCAAGACCACGACGGCGAAGATGGTGCTACTCCTCGAGCAGCCGACGGGCGGCATCATGCGCTTCGAGGGACAGGACCTCCAGGGGCTCGACGGCGGGAACCTGCGCGCCTATCGACGCTCCGTGCAGGCCGTCTTCCAGGATCCGTACGCATCGCTGAATCCCCGCATGCGCGTCGGCTCGATCATCATCGAGCCGCTCGTCACCAACGAGTCGCTCCCGTCGGCGGAAGCGCGCAAGCGCATTCTGCGCCTGCTCGACCTGGTCGGGCTGCCGGAGCGCTCGGCCGACCTGTTCCCCCACGAGTTCTCGGGCGGCCAACGCCAGCGCATCGCGATCGCGCGAGCCCTCTCCCTCTCGCCGAAGGTCGTGGTGCTCGACGAGCCGGTCTCGGCGCTCGACGTGTCCATCCGAGCCCAGATCCTCAATCTACTGAGGGATCTCCAGGCCCAGCTCGGCGTGTCGTACCTCTTCATCGCTCACGATCTCGCCGCGGTGTCCCACATGAGCCACACGATCGCGGTGATGTACCTGGGAAAGATCGTGGAGGTCGGGGACGCCGACATCGTTTCGAAGACACCCAAGCACCCCTACACGCAGGCGCTCTTCTCGGCGGCGCTGCCGTCGCACCCGGACCAGCGACGCGACGACGAGATCATCCTGACCGGCGAGGTCCCGAGTCCGCTGAACCCGCCGGGCGGCTGCCGCTTCCATCCACGCTGCCCCCACGCGCTCCCGCGTTGCTCCAGCGAGGAGCCGAAGCTGCTCCCGGAGTCCGCTCGCCTGGTCGCCTGCCACCTCTACCCGAAGTAGGAGTCGGTTGGTCCTTCCCCGCGGACTTTCCCCGGGACACCGCCGGCAAGCTCATCAAGCGAGTGCTGCGCGACCCGTACTGGGCGGGACACGAGCGGAAGATCTGAGCGCGCTCAGGAGCGCTTCAGCTGGAGGACGTTGAAGGCGGCCACGGGCTTCGAGAACCCTTTCAGCGTGAGGCCGCCCAGCTCCTCCACCTCGAGCAGCGCCTCGACCGCCCCTAGCACGCGCTGCGAGATGAGGATCTGGCGCGGCCGGGCCTCGCCGCAGAGCCGCGCGGCCAGGTTGGTCACGGTGCCGATCGCGCCGTAGTCCATGCGGCCCTCGAAGCCGATCGCGCCGATGGTCGCGTACCCCTGGGCGATGCCGATTCCGAAGTCGAGCTCGTAGCCGCGCCGGCGCCACTTCACGAGGAGCTCGTCCACCCGGTCGCGCATCGCCACCGCCATCCGGACGGCGCGCTCCGGGGCGTCGGGCACCAGCACCGGGTCGTTGAAGAAGATCATCATCCCGTCGCCGGTGAAGCGCTCGAGCGTTCCCTCGTGCTCCAGGATGACCCGGCCCATGGCGGCGTGGTACTCGCGCAGCACGCCCATGACCTCCTCCGGCTCGGACGTCTCGGCGAAGGCGGTGAAGCCGCGCAGGTCGAGGAAGACCACGGCGACCTCGCGCCGGTGGCTCTTCAGCGGGTCCTCGGCGTCGCCGCTCACGATCAGCTCGGCGAGCTGCGGCGAGAAGAAGCGCTTGAGGCGCTCGAGGCGGTCGAGCTGGGCGAGCTGCTGCTCGACCCGCTGCTCGAGGTTCCGGTTCCACTCGGCGAGCTCGTCGTGCAGCAGCTTGATCCGCAGCAGCGATTTCACGCGCGCCAGGAGCTCGGGCTGGTTGATCGGCTTGGTCAGGAAGTCGTCGGCGCCCGCCTCGATCCCCTTGACGCGCTCCTGCGCGGGGTCGAGCGCCGTCACCATGACCACCGGCAGCATCGCCGTCGCCGGGTTCTCGCGGATCTTCCGGCAGACGTCGTAGCCGCTCATCCCCGGCATCATGACGTCGAGGAGCACGAGCCCGGGCTGCTCCTTCTCGACCTTCACGAGCGCCTCCGCGCCGCTCGCGGCCGTGACGACCGTGTACCCCTTCACCGTCAGGAGGTCGGCGAGCAGCTTCACGTTGACGGGCATGTCGTCGACCACGAGGATCTTCTGGGGCATCGGGACGCGCTAGCCTGCGGCCTGCCGGTCGAGCGTCTCGCGCACCGCGTCCATGAATTCCCTCACCTTGATCGGCTTGGTCTGGTAGCCGTCGAAGCCCGCGGCCATGATCTTCTTGCGGTCCTGGGTCATGGCCGACGCGGTCACGGCGATCACCGGAATCGCGCGCGTCGCCGGATCGGCGCGAAGCTGGCCGAGCGCGGTGATGCCGTCGATCCCCGGAAGCTGGATGTCCATGAGGATGAGCGCGGGGCCGCGCTCCCGCGCGAGCCGCACACCATCCTCGCCGGTGCCCGCCTCGATCGTCTGATACCCCTTGTACTGGAGCACGTCGCGCACCAGCTTGAGGTTCTTCTCGTTGTCCTCGACGATCAGGATCAGCTCGTTGGCCATGGCGTCACCGGGAGTGTGAAGGTGAACGTCGCTCCCTGGCCCAGCTGGCTCTTCACCCAGATCTTGCCGCCGTGGAGCTCGACGAAGCGACGCGAGAGGGTCAGGCCCAGGCCCGTGCCCTCGTGCTTCTTGGCATAGTCGGTCCCGACCTGGCGGAATTCCTCGAAGACCGCCTCGTGATCTTCGGGCGCGATCCCGACGCCGGTGTCGGTCACCGAGATCTCGGCGAAGCCGTCCGAGAGCCCGGCGTGGACCTCGACGCGACCTCCCTCGGGCGTGAACTTGATCGCGTTGGACAGGAGGTTCAGGAGCACCTGTTTCACCTTCCGCTCGTCGCCCTTGATCGCTCCAAGTCGCGGGTCGACCCGGATCTCGAGCGTGATCGCTCGGCGCGCGGCACGCTCGCGCACCAGCGTGATCGAGTTGTCGATCGCCTGCGGCAGATGGAAGTCAGCCACCTCCAGCTCCATGCGACCGGCCTCGATCTTCGCGAGGTCGAGGATGTCGTTGATGAGCGACAGCAGATGACGGCCGGAGCTGAGGATATCTTGTAAATACTCCTCCTGCTTCGCATTGATCTCGCCGAACATCCGTTCGAGGAGGACCTCCGAGAACCCGATGACCGCATTGAGCGGCGTGCGCAGCTCGTGCGACATGCTGGCGAGAAACTCGGACTTGTGGCGGTTCGCGACTTCGAGCTGGCGGCTCTTCTCCTCGATCTCCTGGAACAGGTGTGCGTTCTGGATCGCCAGGGCGGACTGGGTCGCGAACGTCTTGAGTAGCTCGACCACTTCGGCCGGGAACTCGCCGGGCAGCTTTCGAGTCAACGAGAGACTCCCGATGATCTCGTCTTCGCGCACGAGCGGGACCGACAGAAGCGCGCGATAGCCGGCCCCGATCAGCACATCGCGCAGACGGCTCTGATAGGCGCCGGGCACCGCGATGTCCGGGATCTGAATCGGCTCGCGCATCTGCACGGCGCGGCCCATGACCCCCTCGCCCTTCCGGAGCCGCACCGCGCGAATCACCGCCACGAAGTCCGCGTCGTAGTTGTGGGCCGCCCGCATGCGGAATTCCTCGGCATCCCGGTCGTACTCGTAGATCGTGCATCCGTCAGCCCCCGCGAGCTGGCTCGCCCGCGACACGATCGTGTGAAGGACGGTCTCGACGTCGAGCGTGGAGCTGACCGCGCGCCCGACCTCGCCGAGCGCCTGCAGCTCGTCGACCGACCGCGCCAGCTCGCGCGTCCGCGCCTGCAGCTCCTGGAAGAGCCGGACGTTCTCGATGGCGATCACGGCCTGGTCGGCGAAGGTCTTGAGGAGCTCGACCTGCTTGTCCGTGAACGGCTGCACCTGCGTCCGGCGGATCACGATGGCCCCGATCGACGCCCCTTCGCGCAGGAGGGGCGTGGCCAACATGGTGCGAACGCTGGCCGCCATGGTATGCGCACGCCTGACGTCGGAGAACTCGGTGTCGAGCGCGGACTGAATGTCGTCGATGTGGATCGTCTGGCGGTCGACGACCGCCCGCCCGGCGGGCGACCCACGGCCGATCGGAATCAAGTCTGGCAGGACCGTTCGAAGCGACCCGAACTGGGCGACCCGCCGCAACCCATCGCCGTCGATACGCCAGATGATCGCGTCGTTCGCGCCGCAGACGCGCGCGGCGTTCTCGGCCACCGCGTCCATCACGGGTTGCAGGTCGGTCGGCGAGCTCGAGATGACCCGCAGGATCTCCCCCATCGCCGTCTGCTGCTCGAGGGACTGCGTCAGCTCGCGCGTCCGCGCCTCCACCTTGCGCTCGAGCCCCGCGTACGATTCCTTGAGCTGGGCGGCCATGCTGTTGAACTGGTCGCCCAGCGCCTCCAGCTCGTCGCCCGTCCGGACGTCGATGCGCTGGTCCAGCTCTCCCGCGCCGATCCGGGCCGCGCCGACCCGGAGCGCCTGGATGGGCGTGACCATCCGTCTGGCGAGGAACAGGCTCGCCGCGACCGCCAGGAGCACGCCGAGAACGAGGAGGCCGATCGTGCGCTGGATCGAGGCGTAGAGAGTCTCGAACGCCTCCCCGAGCGGCTGCTCGACGAAGACCGACCACTTGAGCGGCGCGATCGTGGCGTACACGGTCATCACGCGCCGGCCCTTGAGGTCGCGCGCGATCGTGACCTGCTCCCGCGACTCGCCCGGCACCGGCGCGCCGGCCAGGGCGGACTTGACCTGGTCGAGCCCGGCGAAGGTCGTCTTCTGGAGCACGAGGCTGATGTCCGGGTGCGCGATGAGGACGCCCTGGCCGTCGAGCACGAAGGCGTGGCCGGCCTTGCCGATCTTGATCTGAGAGACGACGTCCCAGATGAATTTCAAGTTCACCTCGGCCACGGTGACGCCGGCGCCCTGGCCGCTCCCGGCCATCGCGATCGTCATGTAGGGCTCCGATTCCTTCCGGAAGTACACCGGCCCGTGGTAGACCTTCCCGGCTTTGGCCTCGAGAAACTTCGGCTCGAGCGAGAAATCGGTCTGGCTGCCGGCGACGTCCATCGCGAGGCGCGAGACGCGGAGCTGCTCGCGCCCCTCGCCGTCGAGATGGCTGATCTCGGTGATCATCAAGGCCTGGCGCAGAAGGCGCAAGTAGTCGACGCGGCGCTGGTACATGGCGGCCGACGGGGCGCCGAGCTGAGGCTGGGTCGTCCAGCCGATCTGCCGCTCGATCTCCTTGATGAACCCCTCGATTCGTGACGCCACGCCGAGCGCCTTCTCGCGCTGGAGCGCGACGAGGGCGTCCCGGTTTTCCCGGTAGGAGAAGTAAATCTCGGTCAGGCCGGATACGAGCAGGGCCCCGCTCACGAGACCCGCAAAGACGATCACGTACTTCCGAAAAAGGCGCCCGCGGGGCGTCATGCGTCTGTCATGGGCTGCCGCTGCGGTACGGCCACGTCATCCGGCCCCCTCCGCGTTCACCCCGACAATATCATCAGCAACCGGCCCACCGATTTTTCCAGGCAGCGCTTGATCTCGTCGCGGCACGCGCGGAAGACGTCCTCGCCCTGGGTGGCGGGATCGTCGATGTCGCCCTCCTCGCCGGCGAATTCCCGGAGCGTGAACACGGACCGATCATGAGCCTCGGCGAACGCGCCGAGCATCTGCTTCTGAAAGACGGTCATCGTCAGGATCAGGTCCGCCTCGGCGAGGAGGTGGCGGTGCCGCTTCAGGTCGGTCGAGGCGAAGTCTGCCTCGGCCAGGTGGATGCCCTCTTCGCGCAACGCCAGGCGCGCGTCGAGCGAGGCGAGCATGCCGTCCCGCGCGTAGTTGGCGATCCCTCCCGACCGGACGCGGATCGCGCCGTCGACGCCCCGTCCCTCCAGTATCCGCTCCAGGAGTGCCTGGGCCATCACGCTCCGGGCGGTGTTGGCGTGGCACACCAGGAGGACGGTTTTCACGGCTCCTCGTACCGGGACTTCCAGAAGCGCCGGCCCGCACCGAGGTCGCGCCACTCGTCCCCGGGGCGCTCGTCGAGCTTCTGCCCGAATTCGATACTCGGTGGCTGCTTGAGGTTGGCGCCGAGCGTCTCGGGAAAGATCTTCACCAGCTCCTCGGGGTCCCAGCGTCGGTCGGCCCTGATGTGCCGCACGGCGTGCGGCTGGGCGAGCAGCGTGTAGCCGTAGCCCCGGGCGTGGAAGACCTGGCCGTTCACGTTCGCGGCGCTGTCGCTCGCCAGGTAGACGACGATGGGCGCGACGTTGTCGGGGTCGCGGTCGGTCCCCGCCGCCAGCTCGCTCGGCCACTTGCCGGTCGACTCGAAGACCTGCCGCCCGCGCGGGGTGGAGTCGATCATGCGCGTGGCGCCGCTCGGCATGATCGCGTTCACGGTCACGCCGTACTTCGCCATCGCGTTCGCCGTGGACCACGTGAGGCCGATGATCCCCGCCTTCGCCGCGGCGTAGTTGGGCTGGCCCGGCGCGCCGAGCGCGGACACCGATGACATGCTGATGATGCGTCCGCCCTTCTGCTCGCGCATCGAGGCCGAGGCGGCCCGCACCACATTGAACATCCCATCGAGGTGCACGCCGATGACCGCGTCCCACTCGGCTTCGGTCATGTTGAAGATCATCCGGTCGCGCAGGATGCCGGCGACGTGCACCACGATGTCGATCCGACCCCATGCGTCGACGACCTGCTGGACCATCGCGGTGGCCTGGGTGAAGTCCGCCACCGAGCCGTAGTTGGGCTGCGCTGTTCCGCCGGCCTTGACGATCTCGTTGACGACCGTCTGGGCGGGGGTCGCCTCGACGCCCTCACCGCTGAGCGAGGCGCCGAGGTCGTTGACGACCACCTTCGCCCCCGCCGCCGCGAACGCGATCGCGATCCCGCGGCCGATGCCGCGTCCGGCGCCTGTCACCAGTGCTGTCTTTCCGCTGAGCATTCCCATTGGTCACTCCGGTAACGGTCGATAGTAAGGGTTCCCTGCCTGGACCCACGCCCCGAGCATCTCGCGGAACTTCGGCCCCATCGGATCGATCCCGCGCATCGGCATCGTCCCGCGTCGGATCGTGAAGTCGTGGGGCGCCAGCTCGCCGGCCCTCACGAAATGGCGCGCGGCCGCCTCCGTCCGTCCCATGGTGTAGAGCCACTCGCCCAGCCCCAACTCGGCGCGCGCCTGCTGGTCCCCGTCCGTCGGCAACGACTGGAGCGCACGGGCGCGCGCCTCTGGCATCGCCGTCGCCTCGCCGCGCACCCAGGCCCGGAGCGCCGCGAGATGCCGGGCCGCCTCGAGGCCGGTGATGTGCTTGAAGATGTCGGTGCCGAAGGCGACGTCGTTCGGTCGGACGATCCGACCGCGCTCGTCGATCCAGAGGATCGTGGGCACGTTCACGATGTTGTAGAGGTCGGTGAGCACGTGCGCGGTGTCGATCAGTGCGGGGTGCGTGGGCTTCGCCGCCTCGATCCATGGACGCGCGTCCTCGACGCTCCGGTCGATCGCCACCGTGATGACGGTGAAGCCATACCCTCGCAGCTCCTCGTACACCGCCTGCCAGACCGGCAGGTCGAGGCGGCACCCTCACCACGAGCCATAGGCGACCAGGAGTAGCTTCGTCCCGCGGTGCCGGGAGAGCGAGTGCAAGCGGCCGTCGAGGTCGGGAAGCGTGAAGTCCGGCGCCTCGAGCGAGGCGAGCGCCGTCGCCCGCTCCCGCGCACTCACGCCCAGGTAGGCGACGCGTTCGTCGGGGTCGACGGCCACCGGGCGCCCCGCCGCCTCGGCCCGCCTGGCGAGCTCGACGCCCTCGCGCGCGCCCACCTCGGCCACGCGCCCGCCGTCGATGATCGTGAACTTCGCCTCCGCCATGCCGTCTCCTCGCGAATCAGGGCCCCTCGAGCGCGCCCATGTGGCGATAGTACTGTAACGGGGGCCGTGAGGTCGCCGTGGCTTTGCGACGCCGCCGGGCGGACGCGTGCCTACTTCCAGGCCCAGGTCGGCTGCTCGAAATGGGCGACGCGCGTGGGCCGGCCGTGGACGAGGACCTCTCGGACCTGGTAGAGCACGGCGGCAGTCGGCGCGTGGATGAGGGACGACAGCAGCGGAACCTGGATCACCGGGCGATCGCTCTCGGGAATGGTGGTCAGGCGCGGGACGTCGGGCTTGTCGAGCTCGGCGAGCGGCACCTGGTACACCGAGGCCACCTCGGCCGGATTCGGCACCAGCTCGACCTTCTCCCCCGCCCAGACGACGACGGGCGTGATGATGAATCCGGAACGCGTGCCGTAGTCGTCCAGGAGCCCCAGCACCGATCCGGCGTCGAGCACGAGGCCGACTTCTTCGCCGAGCTCGCGCAGCGCCGCGCCCTCGGCGCTCTCCCCCGCGTCGATTCGGCCGCCCGGCAGCGCCCACTGGCGGGCGTGGGCGCGGAGCGTCGCCGTACGCCGGGTCAGGAGAAAGCACGCGCGACCCTCGTCGTCGGCGAGCAGCACGACCGCCACCGCGGCCGGACGGCGCCCGTCAGGGGCGATGGGCTTCCGCTCGAATCCCGCGAGGTTCTCCCGAACCCGCGCTTTCAGTCCGTCGTAGAAGCGGCCCGCGTCGAGATCGGCCACGCGCTAGCGGGCACTCATCCGAGTCCCCAGCTCCGCACGCGCGAGGGGACGATCCGGAACATGACGCGATTCGCGGGCATGGCCTTGCCGTTCCAGAGCTGCTCGAGACGGCGGTACTTCTCGTGAAAGTGATCGACGAGCGCGCGACGCTCGGAACCGTCCGACAGGAACTCGGCGCTTCCCTGCACGGTCACCCCACGCACGTCCCCGCTAGCGCCGACGGCCTCGGCGACCACGCACACGCGCGGGTCCCGGCGCAGGTTGCGGACCTTCTGGGTGTCCGCCACAGTGATCATGGTCAACGCCGCGGAGCCGTGTAGAAACCACATCGGCATCGCGAGGGGCGCGCCGTCGGCCTGAACGGTCGCCAGCACGACGACATCCCTGGTGGCCAGGAATCCCTGGATCTGAGCCTCGTCGAGGCCCATCCCTAGTATGCGGGCAGCGTGCCGGCCTTCACGCCGGTCTTCCGGATCACCGCGACCTCTTCGGCCGCCTTGGCCGCCATGAACCGGCTGTCGCTCGCGAGCGTGACGAACTGGTAGCCCGCCGCGATCATCTTCTGCGCGTAGGCGGCGGTCGCGTTGTGGATCCCCGCGGCGACCCCGTGCCGCTTGCACGCCTCGACGATCTTCTGCTGCGCCTCGACCACTGGGGGATCCGTCTGGTCCAGGCGCGGCTTGCAGCCGAGCGTGAGCGAGAGATCCGACGGGCCGACGTAGACCGCGTCGATGCCGGGCACGCGCAGGATCTCGTCGATGTTCTTCACCGCTTCGGCGGTTTCGATCATGGGCATCACGATCAGATCCTCGTTGGCATGGTCGCCGTAGTCGGCGCCCCCGTAGATGGATGCGCGCACGGGGCCCCAGCTGCGGTAGCCGCGCGGAGCGTACTTGCACGCGCCCACGAGCGCCTCGGCCTGAGCCCGCGTGTTGATCATGGGGCAGATGACGCCGTAAACGCCCGCGTCGAGGATCTTCATCAGGAGCGCCGGATCGTTCCACGGCACTCGAGCCAGCGGGATGACCCGCGTCGTGGAGACGGCCTGGAGCATCGTCACCGCGGTCTGGTAGTCCACGACACCGTGCTGCATATCGACGGTGAGCGAGTCGAACCCCTGATGGGCCATGACCTCGGCGGCAAACGAGCTCGGAATCGACAGCCACCCGTTGACGACCGCCTCACCCCGCGCCCAGATCTTCTTCACCGTGTTCTCTCTCACGACGCTCTCCTGTTTATTTGGAGAAGGGGGCTCCGCCCCCCTCTCGACTCCCCCCGCGAACCGGCGGGGCGTCGGCGCCGCCCCCTCTCGACTCCCCCGCGAACCCGCGGGGCGTCGGCGCCGCCCCCTCTCGACTCCCCGGGCCATCACGCGAGCTCCGGGCGGCACACGACCCGGAAGTTACACCACTTGCAGATTCTCAGATCCTCGGTCTTCTCGAAGTCAGCAATCGCTCCGACGTTGGCGGCCCGGGTCCACGAGGTACGCCTTCATCGAGCGGATCGAGAGGCGGAGCTGCTCCTTGATGGCCGCCAGCCGCTCGTCGCTCCATTGAAGCTGCGTCACCTCGGGCTCGCGTAGGTTCGCCTCGAAGAGCTCGACCTTCGCGGGCGGCACGCCGAGCACCTCGGCGGCGTAGAGCGCGTAGCAGCCGAGCTGGAACGCGGCGCCGTCCGGGGTCGCACCCCCTGTCTTCCAGTCCACGAGCGCGAGCCGGCCGTCGTCCGTCCAGAAGCCGAAGTCGGGCGCCATCCACACCGGTGTGCCCTCGAAGTCGAAGACCTTCGACCAGTGCTCGATCGACCAATGCTCGGACGAGGTCGTCCGAATGGTCGCCAGGAGCGGCAGGCGGAAGAAGTTACGCAGGCAGACGGCGACGTTGCGGGAGAGCGCCTGCCACACTTCTGGCTTCAGGTCGATCGCGTACTCGTGCTCGAACAGCGCCACCGTCTTGGGGCTTTCGCGATAGCGTCCGGCTTTCGAGGAACGCCACTCGCCGCGCATCCGTTCGACGACGTCGGCGATGAACGGCTCGACCGGAAGGTCCCGACCTCCAGCGAAGGCGTGGAAGGCCATCTCGATGGCGTCGTGGACGACCCGTCCCGCCCACTGCTGCCGTGACGCGAGCTGCTTGAGGATGTAGAGCCGGCGGATGTCCGCGGGGGCTCCGGCATCCCATCCGCCCCACGAGCCGTAGTAGTGGAGGAAGTAGCGGCGCCGGCAGTCCTGAAAGGTGTTGTCGCGACTACGCGACCAGGAAAACTCGTTGGCGATTTCGCCCATCCGCGGCATTGTCGCACGGCTTGACGCCCTCCGGGCGCGCTGCTAGCTTGACGCCATGGCCGGACCGTCGTTCACGGTCGAGTGTCCGTGCTGCAAGGCGAAGCTCACGCTGGATGCCGAGCTTCAGGCCGTCATCTCGCACGAGGCGCCGCCGCCCACGCGGTCGGTCGACGACCTCGGCGCCGCCTTCGACAAGCTCCGGACGAAGTCCGCCGAGCGCGAGGAGCGCTTCAAGGAGCAGCTCCGCGCCGAGGGCGAGAAGGGCAAGCTTCTCGACCGCAAGTTCCAGGAGGGCCTCAAAAAGGCCAAGGATACCCCCGGGCCGCCGAAGCGACCGTTCGACTACGAGTAGCATGAGCGGCGACCTGCTGGGCAACCTCCTGCGGCAGGTCAGCCGCAGCTTTTACCTCTCCCTCGCCGTCCTCCCTCGGCCCCTGCGCGAGCCGATCGGCCTCGCCTACCTGCTCGCACGCGCGGCCGACACCGTCGCCGACACGCGCCTCATCAGGCGCGCGGACCGTCTGGACCATCTCGAGACCCTGCGGCGGGCGTGCGCCGGTGAGACGGCCGATGTCGGGGCGCTGTCGCGTGCGTGCGCGGCCCATCAGGCGCCCGCCGAGCGCGTGTTGCTCGAGCGCGTGGGCGAGGCGCTCGCCCGCGTCGAGGCGTTGGCGCCGGCCGACCGGCACGAGGTGCGCGCGGTGCTGGCGACGCTGACGTCGGGAATGATCTTCGACCTCACGCGCTTCCCGGGCGAGGACTCGAAGGGCCTCGCGGCCATCGAAACGCTCGAGGAGCTCGACCACTACACGTATCTGGTGGCCGGTTGCGTCGGGCCGTTCTGGACGGTGCTGCACATGACGCACCGGCGGCGCCTCAGCGAATGGGCGCTCCGCGAGATGAGCGAGCAAGGGGTGAGCTTCGGCAAGGCGCTGCAGCTCACCAACGTCCTGCGCGACGTGCCCGGCGACCTCGCCCACGGCCGATGCTACCTGCCGGCGCGCGAGCTGGCGGCGCTGGGTCTCGGGCCCCGCGACCTGCTCGAGCACGCCGGAGCGGCTCGCGCGCGGCCACTGTACCGCCGCCTGCTCGGCCTGGCGCTGGAGCACTACAACGTCGCGTGGGATTACACGCTCGCGATCCCGCGGCTCGAGTGGCGGATGCGCCTGGCGTGCGCCTGGCCGCTGTTGATCGGGCTCGCCACGCTCGCCGACCTGGCGGCACACCCGAATCCCCTCATCGTGACGACGCCGATCAAGATCCCCCGCGGCGCGGTGCGGGCGCTGCTCGCGCGGTCGACTCTCACGGTATGGTCCAACCGCGCACTCGCCGCCCACGCCGCGCACCTGCGTGCGCGGATCGCGGTGTAATTTCCCTCTTGCGCTCGCGAGGGCTCGACCGCAGGGTAGGGTAGGCGCGAGCCGACCGTCCTCACATGGAGGCAACGATGGAACGCATGTTCGGTGAACCCGAGCCCTGGACGCCGACCCCAGCTCCGGCGGCACCGCCGGTCCCCGCACCCGCCCCTCCCAGGCCCGCGCCGAAGGCGCCGCAGGCGGCGAAGCCCAAAGCCAAGGCGAAGGCGAAGGCCAGGAAGAAAGCCAAGGCCAAGCCAAAGCGAAAGGCCAAAGCCAAGGCTCGGAGCAAAGGCAAGAAGAAGGCTAAGGCGCGCCGTCGGCGCTAGTCGAGAAGCGAAAGGCCCAGGAGGGCCGCCGGGTCGATCCTGGCCGCGCCCACCTGGGCCCCGAAGTGCAGGTGCGGGCCGGTGGCTCGCCCGGTAGCCCCCACGGTCCCGAGCGTCTGACCCCGCTCCACGCGCTCACCCTCGTCGACCGAGGTCGTGTCGAGGTGGAAATAGAGCGTGTAGAGGCCGAGACCGTGGTCGAGGATCACCAGCCGACCCTGGAAGAAAAACTCGGCGACGAGGGCGACCCTGCCGGCATTGGCCGCGACCACCGGCGTCCCTCGCGGCACCGAATAGTCGATGCCGCCGTGAGGTGAGCGGGACTGGCCATTGATGATGCGGCGCGCGCCGAATCCGGTGCCGGCCGCGGGTCTTCCCACGGGCTTCGTGAACTTGCCCCGCCAGAGCCGCTCCGGGGTAATCGTCCGGTAGAGTGTCGCCAGCACCTGGCTCTCGGCCACCGCCCGCCGCTCGGTCTCGGGGTCGAGATCGACCATCGTCTGAGGCAGCGTGAGTCGCTCCAGAGGGAAATCCCGTCGCGCGACCAACAGCTTTCCCTGGGCGATCCGCGGCTCGCGCCCGTGCTCGACGACCCCTACCCGCCACGCATGAGCCCCGGGCTTCATCTCCAGATCGATGCCCAAGAGCGCGGCGTGACCGCTCGCGTACGGGAAGAAGGTCAAGGGCCGGCCGTCCACCGATCCCTCGACCGTAGCGATCTCGGCGACGTTCTGCACGTGAAGCCAGGCGACGTCACCGAGCCGGGGTCTCGACGGATGCCAGGCGACGCTCGCCTTCTCACCCGCGCCCGAGGCGCCCGAGACCAGCAACAGGCCGAGCGCAACGACCCCGATTCGGTCCCAGGTCACTCCGGACGCTGCTGGCGGAGGAACTGCTCGATCTCGGCGACGAGCTCGGAGGCCGGCGGGAGATCGCTCGGTCCAACCGGCCCAGCCGGCGGGGGCTCCTCGGCGGCGTCACGCGACTCGAGCTTCTTGACGTAGTTGGCGATCTTCGCGTTCTGCGCGACGATCTCTTTCAGATTGGCGTCGAACTGCTTCACCGCATCCTCGAGGTCCCCGACGTCGACCGGGGCGCCCAGCAACGGAGCCACCCGTCGGACCAGCGCCAACGTCGCCTTGGGGTTTTCGATGCCCGAGATGTAGTGCGGGACATTGGCCCAGAGGCTCGCCGTGGCGAACCCCTGCTCACGGCAGATCGTGTTGAGAACGCCGACGATTCCCGTGGGGCCTTCGTACTTCGTCGGGCGCACCCCGAGGCGCATCGCGAGTTCCGGGTCGGAGGCGCTGCCGGAAAGGCGGGCGGGCCGGGTGTGCGGCACCTCGGCGAGCAGCGCGCCCAACGTCAGCACCAATGCCACCTCGCAGCGCCGCGCGAGGTCGAGGATCATGCCGCAGTAGGTCTTCCAGCGCAGATGCGGCTCGACCGCCACGCCCACGATGACGTCGCGGGCGAGCTCCGACGCCTGGGTGATCGAGAACTCGGTCGCGGGCCAGGTGATCTCACGCTCCGTCTCCGAGCCTTGCTTGAAGCGGACATAGGGACGGGAGAGGCCGAAGTGATAGAACTCCTCGGGGTCGATCTCGGCGAACTTCTCCGCCCGGAACGACGTGCCCAGGTACCGCACGGCCGTCGTCGCCGACTCGGCCGCGTCGTTCCAGCCGCCGAACGCCATGATCAAGATCGGTCGGCGCAGGCCTGCAGGGTGCGAGTGGATCTTCAGGGCGTCCATTCGACCTCGATCGGGAGCCAGTCCCGCATCACGATCTCGTAGACCATCTGTACTCTCCTCGACGTTGTACTGGGGAGTCTAGCACGAACGGCCAATTGACCGGTCCCCCCCACGACGGTAAGCTGTGCCAGCTTCGACTTCCTGAGGAGGGCTTGCATATGCTCTGGCGATCGGTCCTGGTCGGAACCGCACTGCTCGTAGTGGGGGGCTGCGCGAGCAAAGAGGAGTTCGATATCTGGCGCTCGAACACGGCCCACTTCGCGTCCAAGGAGCACTTCGACTTCTCCATGAAGAACAGTGGGGAATCGAAGGCGACGGTGACGCGGAATGACGTCGCCATGGCACAGAACCAGAACTGGTTCGGCAGGGCGATCACGGTGGCCCAGGAGCAGATCCTCGAGCGCTAGGGACTTCTCGGCCACGCAGGCACCCGCCTGACGATTCGGGGGGCAGTTTGGCGGGTGGAGTGTCCTTCCGCGAGTCGAAGAGCCTCGATAATCCGAGGGCATAGAGGTCCCGGCCAACTGGCACGGCGCATGCCTCGCATGTCAAGCATGACAAACACATTGCTCGCACGTGCGATTCTCGGACTGACTGCGGCTGCGATGCTTGCCCTGGGCGCCAGTCGCGCCGTGGCCGCCGCAGACCCTCCCGACCGGGTCCTCCAGGTCGACCGGTACACTTCCGATAAGGGGCGCGCGCTCGGGCAAAAGTTCCAGGGACCCCTCCGCGACCTCAACGCGAAGGTCTATCACTGCATGCCATGGCTGGAAGTGAAGACGGAAGGCATCGGCTTCTACAAGCCCAAGCACCTCGATGGCGACGTCCGCTATCTATCGCTGAATGTCACCGTCGACCAGCAGCCGGCGCCCGAGTTCACGCGCCTGTCCGTCCAGGATCGCGTGTCCGCGATGTTCTCGCGCTACGTCCCCCACCTGCTACGCTCCATGGCCACCAGCGACATGCTCAAGGAGCCCACGCTCGAGGGGTTCACCGTGATCGTGAGCTGGCTGAAGGCCGAGCCGACGGGCGGACAGCCCCCGGTTCTGGAGACGGCCGCGGCCTTCATGCCGAAGGCGCTGGTCGAGAACTACCTCCGTGGCCGCGCCAGCATCCCCCAGCTCGCGGAGGGTGCCCATGTACTGGCCTGGGACGGGGAGACGAAGATCGGAAGCGTGAAGCCCAGGGCCTGGGCGGACGACTTCGTGTTGACGTACAAGGTCGCCGGGTACACGCCGGATCCCAAGGCCACCTGCCCCTGAGCTCCCTGCGGTAGGAGAACAAAGCCCGGCGCGGGCGCTCACGCCCCGCGGGGCGACAGCCCGGTCGCCCCGCGGCTCGACAGCGCGGCGCGAATCCCGTCGGCGATCCGCCTCAGTGCCCGGGCCGACTCGCACCAGGGTGTCGTGGCCATGAACGCCTCGCCCCGATCGGCGGCGACGGCGAGCGCCGGGTCGAACGGCACGCTTCCGAGAAAGGGGATCCCGGCGTCGGCAGCGAGCCGGGAAGCATCGGGCCCGTGAAAGAGACCCGCCATGTTCTCGACCAGCCCGAGCACTGGCGCCTTCGTGTGAGCCGCCACGGTGATCGACTTCCGCACCACCAGGTGCGATACCTCGGACGGAATCGTCACGACGACGATCCCGGCGAGCGTCGGAACGAGCGACGCGACCGTCGCGAGGCGATCGATGCCGGGCGGCAGGTCGAGCAGGAGCGCGTCCAGCGCACCCCAGTTCGTATCCGCCAGGAACTCGCGGACCGCGTTGGCCTCCATGGCCCCGCGCCACGTGTGCGCCTCGTCCTGGACCGGCGCGTCCCAGGTGAGCGGCGCAGCGTCGTCGGGCAGCAACAGGTCCATCGACATCACCTTCACGCCCAGCTCGGTGCGCGGCGGCTCGACGCCCCCGTCGGCCAGGACGAGTCGCCGGCCGCGCACGCCCAGAACCTTGGCCTGCGTCGGACCGTTGAGATCCGCGTCGAGGACGCCGACCTTCCAGCCGTCGAGCGCAAAACAGCACGCGAGGTTCGCGGTGAGCGCCGATTTCCCGACGCCGCCCTTGCCGGAAACGACGGCGACGACCGCCCGCACCGTCTCGAGCCGCTGCCGCAGCCTGCCCTGCTGAGCCTCGACCTGACCCGCGATGTTCGAGCCGCCGTCGCCCGCAATGTCCCTGTAGCGCTTCACGCGGCTTTCTCCGCCCAGGCCGCCCGAGCGACGAGGGCCAGCGCGGCCACGGTGACCACCACAAACACGATGGCGCCGGCGCGGAAGGTCATCTCGCCGCCCCAGGGGGTGGACACGCTGGCCGTGTCCGGGCGCACGGCAACCCTCAGGACGTGCCAGGCCCGCAAAGCCATGAACGCGGCGAGAATTCGCGCGAAGTCGCGGCGGGAGAGAATCCAGCGCTCGAACCACGCTCGACGGTGCGCGAGAAGGTACGGAATCGCCGCCACGAAGACGAGCCCCAGGACGATCCACACCACGCCCGGCTGCAACATGCGCCCGCCGCGGACACCGACGCCCTGCGAGGCCAGATAGACGCCGCCGATCCAGTAGATCACTCCGTAGACCAGGTACGCGCGGGCGGCGAGTCGAAACCGGTCCATCAGGACTGCGGCCGAAAACGGGAACCCCACTTCGAGCGGACGTCCGCGAGGAGGCTCTTCGTGATGGTGGTCTCGCCCCGGCCCCGCGCGTAGGCCTCGACGGCCTTGATGACCATGCCGCGCGCGAACGACGGGATCGCCTGGAGCCGCGCGCGCGCCTCCTCGTCCCAGACGAGCTCGTAATCGAGGGGAAGCCCGAACGTCAGCGACGGCGGCAGATCGATCGGCTCGCCGCCGTGCGCGCCCGGCTGGTAGGCGCACGCCGGATCCTCCGCGAGGTAGTCGCCGTGCGCCGCGTACGCGCGGCAGCGGCAGCCGCCGCAGATCTTCGAAAACTCGCAGGCGCCGCAGCGGCCGCCGAGCCGCGGGTCCCGCAGGTCGGCGAACAGGGGCGCGGTCCGCCACAGATCGGCGAAGGATCGTTCGCGCAGGCTGCCGACTGCCAGGGGCATGTAGGGGCAGGGCGTGACGTCACCCTCGGGAGTGATGCGACAGTAGTACTTGCCGGCCGGGCACGAGCCGTGCGCGTAGTTCCGAAGGAGCGGCGAGGACGGGCTCATCTCGTAGAGGATGCGCCGGAAGTGCGGGGCGCACTTCGCGCGAATGAGGAGCCCGTCGGCGCGCCCCACCGGGGCCGACCACGGATCTTCGAACGTCTGAGGGCCGGGGCGCTCTCCGATGCCGAGCAATGTCTTCACGAACGAGGGCGGGCCGCCGCCTGCCCCTTGGATCTTGGCGAGATCGGTCAAGATGCGCTCGTAGGCGACGGGATCGATGTCCGTGAGGTTCTTCCCGCGACCGGTCCGCACCAGAAAGAAGAAGTTCAGCACCTTGGCGCCGAGCTCCTTCGCCAGGTCGATCATCGCGGGAACCTCGCCCACGTTCCAGTCGGTCACCGACATGTGGAGAGAGAAATCCAGGCCGGCGTCGGCCAGTACGCGGGTGGCGCGCACCGCGGCCTCCCAGGCGCCCGGCAGGTGGCGGAACGCGTCGTGCCGGGCGCCGTCCGTGGAGTCGAGGCTGATGGAGGCGCCGAGGACGCCGTGCGTTCGCATCAGCTCCGCTTCGCGCTCGCGCAGGAGCACGCCGTTCGTGCCGAGCACGGTCGTGAACCGCTTCTGCGAAGCGTAGGCCGCGATGTCCCAGATGTCCTTACGGAGAAGTGGCTCCCCGCCGGTGAGGATCAAGAAGACGTTCGGGTTGACGAGGGCGATCTCGTCCATCACGCGCCGGCACTCGTCGGTCGACAGCTCGCCTCGCGTATCCGCGCCCGCGAACGCCGACATGTAACAGTGTGAACACTCGAGATTGCACCGCCGCGTAAGATTCCACGACACCGAATACGCCGTGTACGGCGTGGCAGCTGCCGACGTCGCCGATGCCGGCGCCGCGCCACGCTCGGACGGGGAGTCCGTCACGACGAGAGACCCCAGGACGAAGGCGCGGACATGGCGTTCGGGATCCGTGGAGGCAGGGGCGAGGGGGTGAGGATGCCTGTCGGGATCCATGGAGACGGGGGCGTGGGGGTGGAGATGGGGGTGGCTGCCAGGGTCCGTGTAGTCAGGGTCGCCATCGCGCGAAGCCTCAGAATGGGCCGAACCGGGAATTCGGCAGTCGGACCCCGGCAGGCACCCCCATCTCCACCCCCACGCCCCCGTCTATCGCGGTTTCTTGTTCGAGACGTACCCCGCGATCACTTCGTTCATCGTCTCGCGCGCGTGGCCGATGCCTTCTTCGCACACGGCGAGATCGATGGTGGTCACGCCCTTGGCGGACGCCACCCGCTCCACTTCCTCGCGCGTCATGTCACGCATGAACCCGGCCGGGACGCGGTTGAGCCGCGCCGTCGCCTCCTCGGTCCACGCGAAGGCGGCGCTGTCGCCCCTCGGTGAGGCGCCGGGGAGCTCGGCCGGCTCGAACTTCGTCTTCGCGAGCAGCGTGTCCCAGCCGGCGCCGAGCTTCTCCCGCCCGACCGTCTCCTCGATCATCGGCAGGGCGAGCTGGCAGGTGATGACGGGGATCTTCCGCGAGCGCGCGTACTTCTCGACCCGCGCCTTCGCGCGGCGCCGCAGATAGGCGTCGGTCACCTCGCGGAGCGCGTCGCGCGCATCGGCCGACCATTTCACCTGGACACCGGGCAGCGACTCCTCCGCCTCGACCCCGCCCTCCTGGGTCGCGATCGCCTCGACCGCTTCCTTCGAGATGATCTGGAATTTGTCGGCGGCCGCCTTGCAGACGGGGCACGTGACGACGGGGTTGGGCCCCTTGACCGTGTAGCCGCAGACGGAGCAAATGGCCGTGGCCGGTTGGGTCTCGGCGCGGAGCTGCGCGACCGCGACGTCCTCGGCGAGGATCTGCATCCGCTCGGCCATGCGCGTCGGCATGAAGATGGCCATCGCCTCGTCGATGACCTTGTTGGTGACGACGGTGTGTCCCTGCTCGATCGCGTAGCGCAGCAGCGCCGTGCGCGCGACGCCTTTCACCTGGGGCGGTACCCGCTCCATCCGCGCCTCCGCTTCCTCCGTCCAGGAGATGATCTCCTCGGCCTTGACGTCGAGCGGGGGATAGAACTTGCCGCCCGTGAGCAGCACGTTGCACGGGGCTAGCCGCAGAATGTTCTCGGTGTTGGAGCCGAGGTCGACTTCGTTCTCGTCGGAGTGCACCCCGACACGCCCCAGAATGAGGAGCCACGGCTGCTCCTTGCGAACGAAGGTCAGGATCTTCTCGAAGCACTTGCCGTCGAGGAGGGTGATGGCCAGCTCGACCCCGGCCTCGGCGGCGAGTTTCCGGCCGATCTCGAGATGCGACTGGTAGATCTTGGCGAGGCCGGTATCGATGATCTCCTCGTGGAGCTGCTCCTGCTCCTTGAAGCGGAAGATCTTTGACGCCTTCTCGCTCAGGACACCGACGATGCCGTTGAACATCGCGTAGTGGAGATACGGATCGTAGACGGCGACGGCCTGGAGCGGTCGGCGGAGGGCCGTCGCGAGCTCGATGCCGAGCTTGAGACCGTTGAAGGACTGGGGCGAGCCGTCGAGGCAGACGACGATCGCACCCTGCCTATCTGGCGACGCGTCGATGTTGCGCACGATCAGCGTGTCGCGGGCCACGCGGCGCACGAACCGCTCGGTGACGGAGCCGAGCTGGCTGTCCTTCACCGCGCCCATGCCGAGGGCACCCATGACCACGAGATCGTAGTCGGCGGCGAGGCAGTCCTCGACGAGGACTTTGTAATGCTTGCCGTCGATCATCCGGGGCTCGAAGGCGAGCCCCGCCTCCGCCGCCTGGCGCGCCATCACGTCGAGGTACGACTCGGAGATGAGCTGCAGCCCCATCGCGATCAGCGAGTCGTGGATTTTCCGCTGGCGCTCGAGCTCGTTCTCGTCCTTATACTCCTCGGGGAGCGTGTACTCCATCTGCTTGAACCGGTAGTCGTGGAGCCGCGCCGCGTACACGTGGATGCCCGTGAGCTTCGCGCCGCACGTCCGGCCCAGCTCGACCGCCAGGTCGATCGCGCGGTTCGAATGGTCCGAGTTGTCCACCGGAACGCAGATGTGCTTGAACATGGAGTCCCCCTGTTACCGCAGCTCGAATTCGATCGTCGCCGTGCCCTTCGGCGCGATCGTCAACTCTTTCGTCATGGTCCGAGGCTCGTCGTAGACCGGCCGGGCGTCCTTGTCGGCGCCCTTCGGCCGGAAACCGGCGTGCCACATCGTGACCTTGTAGGTCCCGGGTGGGATGTCGCCGATACGGAAGGCGCCCGCGGCGTCGGTCACCGTCACGTACGGGCTATCGTGAACGATCATCCACGCGAACATGTGAGGGTGCGCGTCGCACAGCACGCGCACCACGCCCGGCTTCTGGAGCCGTTTCGTGATGTCGATCATCTGGTCCTTGTTCGGCAGCGCCAGGTTGAAGACGGTCGGCTGGCCGAGGAACCCGTGGGTGTTGTGGAGAATCGGGTCCGAGTTGCGGACGCGCACCCGGTCGCCGGGCATCACCGCCGTCACGTGCCCGACGAACAGACAGTGACGGTTGTCGACGATGACGTCGCCCGTGCTCTTCTTGCCCCGGACAACACCCTCGATCATCACCACGGTGTCTCGCACACCCCGCTCCGGACCGAGCACAAGGGCTTCGGACACTTTCTGGTCGCCACAGACGTCGCGGTTCTTGTTGACGGGAATCGGGCTCAACGTCGGCGGGGTCCCGACGAACCGGACGACGCCCGTCAGGGTGCCGCCATCCGGGACCGTGACGACCTCGTACGCGCCGGCCGCCGTCGCGAGCACCGACAGGGCCAGGACCAGGCTCGCGGCAGCCACGCGTGGGCGCCTCAGAGCTCGCGATTGATCAGCCACTCGAGGGCGAGCCAGAGGCTCCGGCTGTACCGGAAGAACCACAGCGGGAACAGGATCACGACCGGCAGCAGCAGCGCGAGTTGCGCCGCCGTGGAGAGGGCCGTCAGGCCCCAGAGGAGGAAGAAGCCGCCGATCGTGAGGACCGCGGTCATCGCGTAGTTGACGTAGATCGCCCCGACGAAGTAGCCCTGCGCCCGCTCGAAGCGGAGGCCGCAGAGGGCGCACGCCTCGGCCATCGAGAACCAGCCCCGGAAGAGCGGGGTCTCGCCGCAGCGAGGGCACCGGAGACGGACCGCCCGGCCGAGGGCTCGCGTGAGACGATCGACCAGTCGCTGCGATTCCATCGCTCACGCCGCCGGCCTCAGGGCGGACCACTCAGTGCTTCGCGGGCTCGGTCGTTGCCGCCTTGACGCCGACCGTCCGCTTCACGACCGCGAACCCGTCCGGCAGCAGCACGAAGATCAGCAGCGTGGCGATCACGAGCGGCGTGATCGCGACCAGGCCGAGGGCGCGTGTCTCGAACCGGAGGTGCATGAAGTACATCGCGACCAGCACCGCCTTGCCCAGAGCGAGCGAGCACAGCAGCACGCCGATCGTGAACTTCGCCAGCGGCATGTAGATCACGGCGATCTCGACCACCGTGAGGATCGCGAGGTACCAGAAGATCGCCATGTAGTTCGGATGCTTGTGCTCTGCCGTCGCCATCGCGTCGACCCCCTACAGGAGGTACATGAAGGTGAACACCATGATCCAGACGAGGTCGACGAAGTGCCAGTAGAGCCCGGCGATCTCGACCGGGTTGTAGCTCGCCGCCGGCGAGGGGCGCCGGGCGACGACCCGCATGATCGCGAGCAGGTAGATGACCCCGCCGGTGACGTGCAGGCCGTGAAAGCCCGTCACCAGGAAGAACGACGTGCCGAAGAGCGAGGCGCCCCACGGGTTACCGTTGATGTGAAGCCCCCGGTGGATCAGGTGAGTCCACTCGTAAGCCTGCAGGCTGACGAAGATCGCGCCACCGAGCGCGGTGAAGAAGAGGAACCTGATCGCTCTGCTCTTGTCGCCTTTCCCCAGCCACTCGAGCCCCTTCACCATCGTCACGCTCGAGCAGATGAGCAGGAAGGTCATCAAGGCGGTCAGGTTGATGCCGAGGACCGCGTACGGCGAGGGCCAATCGGCGCTGGTCGCCCGCATCGCGCCGTAGCCGGCGAGCAGGGTGCCGAAGCCGACGGCGTCGCCCGCCAGGAAGATCCACATGCCGAGCTTTCCCCAGCTTTCGGGGGTGAGCGGCGACTCGGCCGGCTCCACCGCCCCGTGCATCGAGGCTACCTGACTCATGTCGTCTCCTTGATGATCTCAGGAACGTCTTGGGGCGCGAAGCGGGCCGCGAGCCGGCGCACCATGGTCCGCGGGTGACAGCCGGCGTGGTACGCGAGAGTACCGACGACCGCGGCGATCAGGACGAACGGCAGCAGGATGAGGCCGAGATACGGCCAGGTGTAGGTGCGGTCACCGAACGGCGACGCCATGCACGTCGCGCACGCCAGCGCGGAGCGTGGCACCAGGACCAAGGCCAGCGCGGAGAGCCCCCGGGACGTCAAATGAGATAGACCGTCACATAGAGGATCGGCCACAGCGCGACGACGAAATGCCAGTAGATCGCACACGCCTGCAGCGGTGCCGTCCGGCCGTCGGCGAACCGGCCGCGGGCGGCGAGCACGACCGTGACACCGACCCAGACGACCGCCGCCAGGACGTGCGCCGCGTGCGTCCCGATGAGCGTGTAGAACGTTCCGCCGTACGCGCCCGACGAGACGGTCAGCCCGAAGCCGACGAGGCGGACCCACTCGTAGCCCTGCACCAGCAGAAAGGCGGTGCCGAGTCCCGCGGCGACCAGGAGCCGTCGCACGAGCCCCCGCGTGTCGTCACGCCCGAGCGCCCGGCTCGCCGCCACCATCGCGATGCTGGAGGCGAGCAGCACGAGCGTGTTGACGCCGGTCACGCCGACGGGCAGCCGCGGCTGGAGCGGCGGGGGCCACAGGGCCGCCGTCACTCTCAAGACCAGAAAGGCCGAGACGAGGCCGCCGAAGAACATGATCTCGCCGCAGATGAGAAAGAGCATCGCCAGTCTGACGTTGTCCAGCAGCGGACGTCGGGGTCCCGGCTCGCGCTCGGGATCGTCGCCGCCGCCCGTCGGCGGCGACGGCGGCAGGCGGTGCCCGTTGGTCCGGCGGGCGATCGGGGGGTGCTCGGTGAGGGTTGTCACCAGCGGATCCCGATGAGAAACGCCGAGACGACCAGCGCGCCGATGATCGTCAGGAGCACCCGCAGCGTCTGCCGGTTGCGCGCGTCGCTCGTCATACCTTGTCGAAGGCCAGCAGGGCGAGAAGCGCCGGCAGGTAGAGCAGCGACGCGAACAGAACCCGGCGGGCCGCGCCCGCCGACGGCGTCAGCGCCTGGCGCGTGCCGAGGGCGACGAAGGCCGCGCCGAGCAGGAAGGCGCCCACGAAGTAGATCGGGCCAGCCAGGCCGATCAGCGTCGGCAACAGGCTCACGGCAAGCAACGCAAGGCAGCCGGTGACGATCTGCCGTTCGGTGCTCGTCCCCTCGGCATCGACGACGGGCAGGAGCCGCACGCCCGCCCGGGCATAGTCGTCGCGATAGAGGCGCGCGATGGCCAGCGTGTGAGGCAGCTGCCAGAGGAACAGGATGCCGAAGAGCACCCAGGCGCCGATCCCCAGGTCTTCCCGCGAGGCCACCCAACCCGTCACCGGCGGCAACGCGCCGGGCACCGCCCCGATGATCGTGCAGAACGGCGTCCGGAGCTTGAGCGGCGTGTAGGCGAACAGATAGAGCACCGTCGTTATCGCGGTCACGAGCAGGGCGAGCGTGCCCACGAAGGCGCCGAGGTAACCGAGTCCGGCGACCGTGACCGCACTGCCGAAGAGGAGCGCCTCGAGCGGCGCGAGGCGCCCGTCCGGCAGGGGGCGCACCCGCGTGCGCTCCATACGGGCGTCCACGTCCCGTTCCCAGTACTGGTTCAACGCGAGGGTCCCGCCGGCGGCGAGCATCGTGCCGATCAGCAGATGGACGAGCCTGACGTAGTCTGGTGTGCCGATCAGCCCGACGTAGTATCCGACGACCGTCGTCACGAGGATCATGAGTACGACGCGCGGCTTCGTGAGCGCGATCAGGTCGGCGGCGACCCGACAGCGGTCGCGCGCAACCGCGACAACCCTCGCCTCGGTCGACACGCTGGCCGTGTCGAGCGTCGGCGGCGTCATGCGACCCCCGGTTCGGCGCGGGCGGCGGAGACTCGCACGGCGAGGATCACGATGGCGGCCAGGATGAGGCTGCCGACCAGCCTGTGCGCCACCGGCAAGGCGACCACCGTGAGCTGCTCACCGGGAATCCAGAACGCCGAGAACCGCGCCACGAAGCTCCCGACGCCAAGCAGGAGCTGCACGCCGAGCAGGACGAGCAACAGCCGCGAGAGGGGCACCGCGACAGGGTCGTCGGTCCGGCGAAGCCGCGCCGTGACGATCGGAACCACGGCGAACACGAGGGCCGCGCCCGCCAGGTGGAGCGCGATGCGTCCCGCGTGGGTCAGGAGCGCGCCGGCCACGATCTGGGCATATACGAGCGCCGCCGCCAGCACGGTCAACCCCTTCAGCGCCGGCTCGACCCGGGCACCAGCCACGCGCCCGCGCGGAGCGGTCAGCAGCGCGATCGCCGCGAGCAAGGCGAAGAAGGCTGGGGCCAGACTGCCGTGGAGGATCGCCAGCGCGTCCTCCAGGAGCACGACGCGAAGACCGCCCAGCACGCCCTGCGCGAGAACGACGGCCACCGCGAGCAGGCCGAGCCGGCGCAGCCGGCCGCCCTCGCGCCACAGCGCGCCCCCCAGCGCCAGGGTCAGCAGGCCGACCAGCGCCCCCATCAGCCGATGACTGTGCTCGTAGAAGACGCCGCCCACCATCCGCGACCACGGGAAGAGCACCATGTTGTAGCCGAACGTGCTCGGCCAGTCGGGCACCGCGAGGGCCGCGCCCGTGTTCGTGACGAGCCCCCCGAGGAGGATGAGCACGCACGTCGCGGCCAGAGTCGCGAGCGCCAGACGGTGCGCCACCGGTCTCCTCGCCTCGCTTAGTGCCGCCGCGCTCCGGCCCCCACCGGCGGCGTGGTCTGTGGCAGGAAGTCTTCCTTGGACTCCGGAGAGCTGTACTCGTACGGACCCCGATACACCGTCGGCAGCGTCGGGCCCCAGTTCAGATGCGGAGGCGGCGACGGCGCCGTCCACTCGAGCGTGGTGGAATTCCACGGATTCAGCGGCGCCTTCTTGCCGGCGAACAGTGACCAGAAAAAGTTGATGACGAACGGGATCTGGGAGATCCCGAGGGCGAGCGCGCTGTAGGTGATGAACACGTTCCAGTGCTGCTGGTGCTGGAGGAACTCGTACTGCGTCGGGTTGTAGATGCGCCGCATCTGACCACCGACGCCGATGATGTGCATCGGGAAAAAGGTCAGGTTGAAGAACACGAAGGTCGGCCAGAAGTGCAGATGGCCGAGGACGGTGCTCGTCATCCGCCCGAACATCTTCGGGAACCAATAGTAGATCGCGGCGAAGGCGCCGAAGATCGAGCCGCCGAAGACGACGTAGTGGATGTGCGCCACGATGAAGTACGTGTCCTGGATATAGATGTCCACCGGCGTCGAGGCCATGAAGATGCCGGAGAGCCCGCCGATGACGAACATCGAGACGAACGCGAGGGCGTTCAGCATCGGGACGGTGAACTGGATCCGCGCGCCCCACAGCGTTCCCAGCCAGTTGAACGTCTTGATCGCGGAGGGCACCGCGATGACCATCGTCGTGACCGTGAAGGCCATCCCGAGCGCCGGGCTCATGCCGCTGACGAACATGTGGTGGCCGTAGACGATCCAGGACAGGAACGCGATCGCGATCATCGAAAACGCCATCGCGTGGTAGCCGAAGATCGGCTTGCGGCAGAACACCGGCAGGATCTCGGAGGCGATACCCATCGCCGGGAGGATCAGGATGTACACCTCCGGATGGCCGAAGTACCAGAAGAGGTGCTGCCACAGCAGCGGCTCGCCGCCGCCGGCGGGCTTGAACCAGCTCGTGCCGAGCGTACGGTCGAACAGCAGCATGGCGACGCCCGACGTGAGCACCGGCAGGGCCAGCAGGAGCAGGATCGCCGTAATGAAGAGCGACCAGACGACGAGCGGCATGCGGAAGAGCCGCATGCCCGGCGCCCGCATGTTGATGATGGTCGTGATGTAGTTGATCGATCCCATCATCGAGCCCACGCCCATGATGAAGAGGCTGATGCACCAGATGTTCTGCCCCCAGTTCACGCCGGTGTACGCCGGGACCGCCGAGAGCGGCGCGTACGACGTCCAGCCCGCCGCCGCGTGGCCGCCCTCCACGAAAAAGCCGGAGAGCATGATGAGGCCCGCGCTGCACGTCACCCAGAACGAGAGCATGTTGAGGAACGGGAACGCCATGTCGCGCGCGCCGATCATCAGCGGGATGCAGAAGTTCCCGAAGGAGCCCGCCAGGATCGGCATGATCACGAAGAAGATCATGATCGTGGCGTGCATCGTGAACGCCATGTTGTAGGTGCCGGGCTCCAGAATGCCGCCCGTCTCCTTGAGGATGCCGCCGAGGCCGGGCACGGGGGTTTCGGGCCAGGCGAGCTGCCAGCGGACCACGAGCGCGAGCAGGCCGCCGAGGATCATCATGGAGAGCCCCAGGAACAGGAACTGCCGCGCGATCATCTTGTGGTCCGTAGAGAAGATGTAGGTCCGCACGAACCCGAGCTCGTGGTGACCGCCGTGCTCGACGTGCGCGTGAGCGGTCGCGCTGGTGGCGCTCATCTCTTGGCTTTCCCCTCTTTCTTAGGCTCGGCCTTGCTCGGCGCGTCCTGCCTGTCCTCCGGCTTCGCCTCGGCGACGGCCGGCGCCGCCTCCGCCGTCAGGTTCTGCGCCGCCCACTTCTCGTACTCGTCGGGGGTGTGGACATAGATCCAGCCCCGCATGCCCGAATGCCCGAAGCCGCATAGCTCGGCGCACGGCCACTCGTACCTGCCCGGTTTGGTCGCCTCGAACCACTGCCGGATCTCCCGGCCGGGCACCGCGTCCTGCTTCATCCGGAACTGGGGGACGAAGAAACTGTGAATCACGTCCTGGGATTTCAGGATGACCCGGACGACCTTGTTGACGGGGACGTGCATCTCGTCCAGCAGGGTCTTGTCGTCCGCGGTGCCGAACTTGCCGTCGGGTCCCGGATAGGTGACCTGCCAGTTGAACTGCTTGGCGGTCACCTGCACGATGAAGTCCGTGTCCGGCATGGTCATCTTGATCTTCGACCACGCCGGGACGCTGAGGATCGTGAGGATGACCAGGATGAGCGCCGGCACCACCGTCCAGACGATCTCGAGCGCCGTGTTGCCGTGGGTGTAGCGCGCGCGCCGCCCGGGGCGATCCCGATACATCACGAGGAACACCAGCATCGTCACGAAGACCAGGACGAACGTCACACCGGTGATGTAGTAGATGAGGTGGAAGAGCCAGTCGATCTCCTGGCCGTAGGTCGAAACGTTCTCCGGCAGCCACCAGTCAAGCATGCTCGTCCGAGCCTCCTGGTTCTTACTTCTTCATCTCGATCGCGACTTTCACGGTCTGCCCGGCCTTGACCTCCACCTCCTTCGTCTGCTTGCCGAGCGTCTCGTGCCACGCCTCGACGGTGTACTTGCCGGGCGGCACGTTCTCGATCTTGGTCGCGCCGCTCGCATCGGTGACGCCGAAGAACGGGTTCGGCATGACGGCGGCCCATCCGAGCATCCAGCTGTGCACGTCGCAGGTGAGCTTGATGATCTCGGGCTTCTCGAACTTCTCGGTCATCACTTTCTTGAACTTCGGCTGGGCCTTGTTGATGGACGGATTCGCGGTCGAGTACGTATGGATGTTGTGCAGGATGTCGTCGGAGTTCTTGAGCTCGACCTCGCCCGGCGTCATCGCGACCACGTGCGGGACGAACTTGCAGCCGTGCTGATCGATGGTCACCTTCATCGCCTTCGGGGCGCCCTTCGCGCCCGGGACTGAGACGACGGCGTTCGCGAGCCCCTTGTTGGCGCCGACCACGACCTTCTCGATCACCGCCTCGGTCCCGCACTTCTCCGTGTCCTTGTTCACCTTGAGCTTCTCGACCGCCGGCGCGCCGGCGTACGTCACCGCCGCCTCGATGGTCCCGCCTCCCTGCGCCCCGGCCGGCCCCGGGCGGTGGGCGACGGCGGCGACGCCCACGACGAGCGCGATCGCCAGAAACGCTCCGATTACCTTGCGCATTGCCCTTGCTCCTCCTGCATTCGAGTTAGGCCCGCCTGTTCGCGACTCGCACCACGAGCAGCATCACTGCCAGAGTGAGGATTGCGACGACCGGAGGAATGACGAAACGTCGGTTCGACTGCGGCTCCTCCAGCCGCAGATAGTACCATGAGGTCAGCGACATCTTCGTGCCGGTCTCCCCGGCGCCGCCGTCCCAGGCCTGGAACGCGACCGGCGTGAACACTGCGGGCGTGAACGCCGGGCGCGCCGCGTCCGCGGCGCCCAGCGGGCGCTTGATCACGAGGCGATACTGGCCGTTGGCGTAGACCGCTTTGCCCCTCGCCTCGGCGCCCGCGAGCGGGGCGATCTTCGCGGGGCCGTTCGCCGTCGCCTCGCTCACGCCCTTGCCGTTCTCCCAGCGCAGGAGGTAGACGGGGTCCGAGCCGTCGCCCATCAAGAAGTACGGCCGCTCGGGACCCGGCGTGATCTGGGGGGGGAATTGGAGCGCGATCGCATCGGCGTAGAGCTTGCTCGCCGGATCGGCGGCGGACTGGGTCGGGTCGTCCCAGGTCAGGTGGAAGGCGATCTCCTTGTCGTTGTAGACGGCGCGCACGGACACGAGATCGATCGCCGGATTGAAGTTCCGCGGATCCACGATCACCTGCCCCAACAGCGGGATGTTGCTCGGCGCCAACTTCTTCCAGTAGTCGGCGTTCGCGTCGTCCGGGATCGCGTCGGAGACCGCCGTGACCGTGACGAGCGTCGCGTAGCGTGGGGACTCCGGCCCGAGCGAAACAATGAAGTTCGTCAGGTGCCAGATATCCTCGGGCTTCTCGACGCTGTCGAGAAAGGCGGGCATCGGGGTGCCGAGGACGCCGTTGGCGAGGCGGGTGGCGATCTCGGTCCGGCCCGCGCCTCCGCGGAAGGTCCACCGCTTGGTGAGGTTCGCGGGCGGGATCGGGTTGCCCCACTCGTCCTTCAGCTCGGCGCGCGACGGGCCATCGGCCCGCCCGTCGGTGCCGTGGCACTTGTGACACTCGATCGCCTCGAACATCTCCTTGCCGCGCTTGATCGACTCCGGGGACGAGGCGACGTCCTTCGGCAGCTCGAGGTTCTTCGGACCCTCCTTGAACTTCTCCGCCGCGAACGTCTTGACGTACGCGACGAGATTCCACCGGTCCTTTTCGGGGAGTACCGCCCACGGGGGCATCGACGTTCCGGGCATGCCGTCCGTGATGACCCGGAAGATATCCTGGTCCGTCGGGACCTTGTTCGCCGTCGTCCGGATCTTGTAGAGGCCCGCGGTGAAGTCGCGGGGCTTCGGGGAAAGCAGCTCGGCGGCCGGTCCCTTGCCATCCCCCTTGTCATTGTGGCAGCCCGCGCATTTCCTTTCGTATACGGTCTTTCCCGCGCCCGCGTCCCCCGCCTGCGCGGCGACGAACGACGGCACGGCGACGAAGGAAAACACAACGAGCGCAGCAACAGCGAAGAGCCGCGCACTCTCATAGATCCCCTGAAGCCGCTCGCCGCCAGCGTTACCGGGTGGGGCGGGGCGGTGGGCGTTGTGGGGAGGGGTGCTGGGACCCGTTCCCTGCGAGTCGCGGGCGGACGCGCCGCGCCCAGATGGAGCCCAGCCGCGCCCGGAAATGCGCACGCGCGCCGCGTGGTCCCAGCATCCCTCCCCACAACGCCCACCGCCCCGCCCCACCCGCCTGTCGACGAGCGCCGGGATCAATGCGATTCCTCCCATCGCCGCGGATACTGCCCCGTCGCGTCGTAGAGATAGATGATGGCCTCCCAGATCTGCTCCTCGGTCAGGCGATCCTCCCAGGCGGGCATGACCGAGTTCCAGGGGGTCGACTCCTTCGGGAGCCCGGGCCCGCCCTTCGCGATGCGCCAGAAGAGGTACGCCTCCTGGAGCATCGCGATGGTGCCGGGGTCCTGAAAATTCGCGGGCGGCGGGTTGAACCCGTACGCGAAGTGGCCCTTCCCGTCGAGGTTGTCGCCATGGCAGTACACGCAGTTGCGGATGTAGATCTCCGCGCCCGCCGCGACGTGCTTCTTGAAGCTCGCCTGGTCCTTCCGGAGCGGGTTGTCCAGCCCCGTGATCTGGATCTCCTTGCCGCGGTACTGGATGGATCCCGGCGGCGCGGGGTGGACCGCGCGCAACTCCGGCGGCGCCTGCGGCTTGGCCGCGGCCTGCGTGTAGGCGTAGTACCCGAACAGCAGCGGGAGGGCGATCAGCAGGCCGAGCCGCGCACGGCGCCGGTCCGGACTGACCAGCGTCGCGCGGATCGGTCGGACGAACTCGCGCCACGAGTCGGAGTCCGAGGACACGAACACGAGCACCGCGAGGAGCACGATCGACATGTAGAGGGTCAGGACGCTCCACGGCGCCGGCGGGCGGATGCCGAACCGCAGCACGACGAAGGCGATGACCAGGACGAAGACGGCCTGGACGAAGCGCGAGCGCAGGAAGCTCATCGGCTATTTCAGCGTCATCACGAAGGCCACGAGGTCCACGAACTCCTTCGCCGTCAGTGTCTGGCCGAACATCGGCGGCATCACGCCCTTGGGATAGCCCGCCACCGTCCCCGCGCCGGCCGGATCCAGGATCTTCCGCATCACGTAGTCCGGCGTCTGGATCTTGGCGATCTGCGAAAGATCCGGGCCGACCGGTGAGGCGCCGATCTTCCCCGCCTTGTGGCAGGCGATGCAGGCCCCCTTCCCGGAGAAGACCGCCTCACCGGCCTTCGGGTCACCCGGAATCTTGAGCTCGACCGCCGCCCCGCCGCCCGCGGCGGCGCCAGCGGTCTTCGGAATATCGTCCAGCGTGACGTCGACGGTGCCGCCAAGCGACTCGAGGAACGCCGTGAGCGCCCAGATCTCGGAGCGGTTCAGCGCGATCGGCGGCTTGTCGACCTGGGGCATGATATTCGGGTAGCCCTCGACCAGATAGGCGCCCGGCTGGAGCAGCGACTCGATGATGTACTGCTTCGCGCTCAGGCCGGGTTTCGTCTTCGCCGCCCGGGCCCCGATGCCGGCGAGGTCGGGCGCGCGGGTCCCCTTCTGGCCGATCCGGTGGCAGATCTCGCAGGTGCCCTTCGTCTTGAAGATCTCCTCGCCGGCTTTCACGAGCTGGGCGGGGGTGACGTTGCCGCCCTCGAGCGACAGCTCGGCCGGCGGCTTCGACTGTATCTGGGGAATCGAGTTGGCGTAGTAGGTGTAGGTGCCCATCACGACGAGCGCGAACGCACTGACCTTGACGCCGACCGGAAGGCGCATTCTCTATGGGAGAAGGGGGCTCCGCCCCCCTCTCGACTCCCCTGCGGATGAGCCGTCGCCTCCTCTGCCGCGGTCGCGCCCCCCTCTCGACTCCCCTGCGGATGAGGCGTCGCCTCCTCTGCCGCGGTCGCGCCCCCCTCTCGACTCGGCGGACCCGGCGTCGCTTCCGCCCGCGAGGATCGGCGCATGGGCGTGGCTGGATTCTCCGGCCTTTCCCTTCTCGCCGAGACCACCGAGCCAGAAGATGAACATCACCAGCGCGAAGAACACGATCGTGACGATCGTGATCATGTTGGCCGCGTACCCGATCGCGGGCGTCACCGCGTCGACCGAGTTGTCGCGCATGACGCCGTAGACGTGCCAGTGCTGACGGATGCCCGAGCGGGCGAAGCCCATCAGGCCCATCAGCCAGGTGAACGTGACCGCCAGGAGGATGAGCACATACTGGGAGCGCGGGGCGATCGTCCCCCAGCGGATCGTCCCGGTGGAGCGGGCGCCCTTGAACATCGGGATGTCGATCGCCATGACCACCACGATCGCGGCGAGCACCGCCAGCACCTGATAGACGGAGAAGCCGATTCGCACCAGCGACTCGACGAAGTAGCCGTACACGCCGTAGAAGACGACGACCACGGCTGCGAGTCCGAGCGCGGTCCACTGCACCACCATCCCCGTCCCGGCCCACGGCCTGGTCGAGATCCGGTTCGCGCGGCGATAGAGGACGAACGAGACGAACGTGGTAAGGATCATCATGTTCACCGCGGTGTTCTTCGCGGACATGACGCCCAGGAAGCCGAGCACCGGATGATGCGTGCCGCCCATCGCGCGCGCCTCGTCGAGCGTGATGACCATGGAGCGCGGCGTCGCCCAGACCATGAAGCCGAAGGCGAGGATGCCGATCATCATCGGGACGTAGCGGCGGTACCGCTCGGAGCCGGGGATGCGCTCCATGCCGAGCCAGAGGTAGTAGTTCGAGCCCATGAAGAGCACGCCGATCAGGATCGCCTGGATGATCCAGAGCCACGACATGAAGCCGCCCATCATCGTGATGCCCATGGTCTGGTTGAACGCGTAGATCTCGCGGCCCAGGTAGTAGCCCGCGAACGGCAGCACGATGAACGCGGACAGCGCCACGAAGTTCCCGATGTACCCCATCCAATCGTAGCGGGCCCGCTCTTCGTCGGTCTTGGCGCCGAGGAAGCGGAATGCCGCATAGGCCGCCGCGATCGTGCCGCCGAACACGATGTTCGCGATCAGCCGGTGGATGTTGATCGGCATCCAGGTGAAGTTGTTGATGGCCGCCCACACCGATCCCTTGAGTGCGCCCGACTCGTCGATCCCCGCCGGCGAGATCATGAAGGTGACCCACGAGTTCGCCACCAACAGGATGGCGGTGCCGAAGAGATTGCTGAGGACGCCGAGGCCGACGTGGATCCCCTTCCGGGGCCCGCTGAGCCAATCCCACCCGTAGTACCAGACATAGACCGTGAAGGTCTCCGCGAAGAAGAGAAGCGCGTAGACCCAGTAGGTCGGAAAGAAGATCGAGGTCATGTACGTCCAGAACTTCGGATAGTAGCCGACGAAGAGGAACAGGAGGAAGGCGCCCAGCAGCGCCGTGGTCGAGAACGCCGCGAAGGTGAGCTTGACGAACTCGTGCGAGAGCCAGTCGTACCGGGCGTCACCCGTCCGCCAGCCGATGATCTCGATGATCACGGCGAAGATCGGCACGCCGAGGATGAACGCCGCGAAGTTCAGGTGGAGTTGCGCGACCGCCCACACCGCGAGGCGTGAGCCGATCAGAGGAAAGGCCCGATACGCGGGTTCCCGGGCCGCCTCCTGGGCCACCGCCGGGAGCACCGAGAGCAGCGTAAGGAGCGCCACCACCGCCAGAGCCGCCCAGGCGCTCCGGCGAACCGCACGGCACTCCCTCACCTCAACCCCCGGACCAGAAACTCGCAACGGTGTTGGCCGACCCTCGCGAGAGACGAGCTTGTTCTCAGTTTCACAGGAGCGGTCAGCGCCAACTTTTAGGCCAAAGGGCTTGAAGTGTCAAGCGAAAAGAGGCTGCGCGTTTGACACTCCGCGTCCCGGACGCTAGCATGAGCCCGGGGGGAACCGATGAAGCCGCGGCTCAACCAGCGCATCCAGTTCTCGCTGGCCTACGTGCTCGTCGCGGCGCTGGTCCTCCTGCTGCTGCAGGCCTGGCTCCAGGCCCCCCGGACGGTCGAAATCCCGATGTCCAGATTCCTCGAGCTCGTGCGCGCCGACAAGATCGAGAAGGTGGCCCTGACCGAGAGGGAAATCCGGGGCATCGCGAAGCCCGATGCGCTGCCGACGGGGCCGAGCGGGGCGGGTGACCGGCTCCGCCAGTGGCTCACCTCGGACGCCGAAGTGCGCGTGTTCACGGTGACCCGCATCCCGGGCGTGGACGAGGCGCCACTCATCGCCGAGCTCGAGCGGCACAAGGTCGAGTTCACCGGGAGGATCGAGTCGACCTTCGTTCGCGATCTCTTCTTCGGCTGGATCATCCCCCTCGGGGTCATGATCGCCATCTGGATGGTCCTGATGCGTCGGGTCGGGGGCGGGCCCACGCAGGCGCTCTCCTTCGGGCGCTCCAAGCACAAGATCTTCGATCGCAAGGAGCTCAAGACGACGTTCGGCGACGTCGCCGGCGTCGACGAGGCGAAGGCCGAGCTCGTCGAGATCGTCGACTTCCTCAAGAATCCGCGGAAGTACCAGCGGCTCGGCGGCCGTATTCCCAAGGGCGTGCTGCTGGTGGGTCCCCCGGGCACGGGCAAGACCCTGCTGGCGCGAGCCGTCGCGGGCGAGGCGGACGTGCCCTTCTTCACCCTGTCCGGCTCCGAGTTCGTCGAGATGTTCGTCGGCGTCGGCGCGGCGCGCGTCCGTGACTTGTTCGAACAGGCCAAGGACAAGGCCCCGTGCATCATCTTCATCGACGAGCTGGACGCGATCGGCAAGTCGCGTGCAGGTAGCAGCGGGTTCATCGGGGGCCACGACGAGCGCGAGCAAACGCTCAACCAGCTCCTCGCCGAGATGGACGGCTTCGACTCCTCGAAGGGCGTGATCATCATGGCCGCGACCAACCGCCCGGAGGTGCTTGACCAGGCTCTCCTGCGTCCCGGCCGCTTCGATCGGCAGGTCGTCGTCGACAAGCCCGACCTCCGGGGCCGTGAGGCGATCCTGAGACTGCATGCCCGCGCCGTGGTCCTGGCGTCGGGCGTCGACCTCGGCGTCATCGCGGCGCGCACTCCGGGGTTCGCGGGCGCCGATCTCGCCAACATCGTCAACGAGGCGGCGTTGCTCGCCGCGCGCAAGGAGAAGAACGGGGTCGAGATGGCCGACTTCGAGGAGGCCATCGATCGAGTCGTCGCCGGACTCGAAAAGAAGAGTCGAGTCCTCTCTGAAAAGGAGCGTGACATCGTCGCCCATCACGAGATGGGCCACGCGCTGGTGGCCACCTCGGTCGCCCACGCCGATCCCGTTCACAAGGTGACGATCATCCCGCGAGGCATCGCCGCGCTCGGGATGACCTACCAGCTGCCGACCGAGGAGCGCTTCCTGATGACCCGGAGCGAGCTGGAGGATCGAATCGCGGTCCTGCTCGGCGGACGCGTGGCCGAGGAGCTCGTCTACGGCGAGGTCTCGACCGGCGCGCACAACGACCTCGAGCGGGCGACCGAGGTGGCGCGCCTCATGGTGACGAAGTACGGGATGTCGGAGCGGGTGGGGCTCGCGACCTACGGCGAGCGCTCGTCGCTTTTCCTCAAGGGCGCCGGCATCGGCGGCGAGCGCGAGTACAGTGAGGCGACCGCCCGGACGATCGACGAGGAAGTACGGGCGATCCTCGAACGCACCCACGACCGGGTCCGTGGGATGCTGACGACGAAGAAGGCCGTGCTCGTTTCCGCAGCCCAGGCGCTGAAGCGGACGGAGACCCTCGAGGGGGAGCGACTCCGCCGGGCGCTAGCCGGCGAAAGTATGACGGAGGGGACGCGATGACGATGCAGCTCAAGCGAAGGACCTTCCTCGGAACGCTGGTGCTCGCCCTGGTCGTGGGCGTCGCGCTCGGGGCGTTCACGGCGACGCGCGCCGAGCTCCGGCGGCCGATGCTGGCGCAGGCGCCCGCCAGTCCGCTGCCCCTCCTCCCGGTCCAGATGCCTCAGGGCGGGACGTTCGCCGGGGTCGCGGACGCGATCAAGCCCGCCGTGATCAACATCAACACCTTCTCGCGAGGGACAGGCCTCCAGGGCCGCACCCCGTTCGAGGAGTTCTTCGGGGAGGAGTTCTTCCGGCGCTTCTTCGGCGAGGTACCCGAACGCATCCCGCAGCGGAGCCTCGGTTCCGGCGTCATCGTGGATCCCACGGGGATCGCGCTCACGAACGCGCACGTGGTCGAGAAGGCCACGGAGATCGAAGTGGTGACGCTCGATGGCGGAAAGCACAAGGCCAAGGTCATCGGGGTGGACAAGAAGACCGACCTCGCCGTGCTCAAGCTCGACGACGGGAAGGGGACCTTCAAGTACGCGCGCCTGGGTGACTCGGACAGGAGTCAAGTCGGAGACTGGGTCCTCGCGGTCGGGTCCCCGTTCGGCCTTCAGGCTACGGTCACGGCCGGCATCATCAGCGCCAAGGCGCGACAGCTCGACCAGGGCCCGTTCGACGACTTCCTTCAGACGGACGCCGCGATCAATCCGGGCAACTCCGGCGGACCGCTCGTGAACATGCAGGGCGAGGTGATCGGGATCAACACGGCAATCGTCGCCGGAGGCTCGGGCATCGGCTTTGCGATTCCCTCCAACATGGCACGGAAGATCTACACGGAGCTCCGCGACAAGGGCCGCGTGACGCGCGGATGGCTCGGCGTATCGATCCAGCCGCTCACCCCGGAGCTGGCTCGCTCGTTTGGCGCCAAGGACCCGAAGGGCGTGCTCATCAACGAAGTGGTTCCGGACAGCCCGGCCGCAAAGGCCGGACTCAAGCCCGGCGACATCCTGATCGAGTTCGAGGGGCGCCCGATGGAAGGGCCTGGCGACCTGCAGCGCGCCGTCGGCCTCACCTCTCCGGACCGCACGGCGAAGGTCAAGGTCTGGCGTGACCAGGGCGAGAAGACCGTCGAGGTTAGGGTTGGCCAGGCGCCCGACGAGCGCCAGGCCCAGCAGCAGCGGCCAGGCGGGCCAGGCGGTCGCTCCCGCTCGATGCTCGGGCTCGAAGTTCGCCCCGTGACGCCCGAGATCGCGCGCCAGCTCAACCTGCGCTCGGCCGACGGTGTGGTCGTGGTCCGCGTCGAGGATGGTAGCGCGGCCGCAGAGGCAGGCGTCCAGCGCGGCGACGTCATCAAACAGCTCAACAGCCAGACGGTGCGGACGATGGTGGATTTCGAGCGCTTGACCCGTGACATGAAGGAAGGCGATCCCCTCACGGTCTTGCTTCAGCGTGGGCCGATGTCGCTCTACGTCGCATTCCGGGTAGGTCGAGGCTAGGGCGCTCCAAGTAATCAATAGCTTAATGGGCAGCGTCCCGGTGCTCCAATACATAGGCATTAGCGTCTAAGGCTCAACTCATCTGCTATACTTCCTGTGGGATATGTGAACGATGGCCGTCGATTTCAAGGACTACTATCGGATTCTCGGGGTCGACCGAAAGGCCGACGACAAGACGATCAAGTCGGCATATCGGCGACTCGCGAGAAAGCATCACCCCGACGTCGCAAAGACCAAGGACGCCACCGAGCGCTTCAAGGAGATCAGCGAAGCGTACGAAGTCCTGTCCGACCCGGAGAAGCGTCGCCGCTACGACTCGCTCGGACCAGACTGGCAGCGATACACCCAGGCTCCGCCCGGTGGTCCCGGGGGCGGCTTCAGAGTGGAGTATGGCGGCGATGACCTCGGAAACCTCGGGGACTTTTCCGAGTTCTTTCGCACCATCTTCGGCGACCCGGGAGCGCAGGCGCGACGCGGGACCCGCGGCGGTGGGATGCGAGTCGAAGACCTCTTCGATCAAGACCGGCGCTCCCGCGGCGGCGATGTGCAGGCGAACGTCGAGATCTCTCTCGACGAGGCTTTCCACGGAGCTCGAAAGACATTTGCGATGGACCTCGAGGAGCCGTGCGGAACCTGTCACGGGGCCGGCAATATCAAGGGAAAGCCGTGCGCCGCGTGCGGAGGCGGAGGCTGGCAGCGTTCGCATCGACAGGTCGATGTGAAAATACCGGCGGGCGTAAAGAGTGGCCAGCGCGTCCGCGTCTCCGGCGAGGGCTCCGGCGCGGCGGGAGTGCGTGGCGACCTCTACCTGAGCGTCACGGTGGCGTCGCACCCGTTCTTCGAGCGCAAGGGCGACGACGTGCACCTGACTCTGCCGATCACCGCGCCCGAGGCCGCGCTGGGAACCACGCTGGAGGTGCCGACCCTGCGCGGCAAGGTATCGATGAAAGTGCCGCCGGCGACGTCGAGCGGGCGCACCTTCAGACTGCCGGGCTACGGGATGCCGCGCCTCAAGGGCGCCGGCGACCAACTGGTGGCGGTCAAGATCGTCATGCCGAGCGACGTGACGCCGGCAGAACGGGAGTTATACGAGAAGTTGCGGGCGCTGCGAAGCGACAACCCCCGCGCCTATCTGGGGTAAGGCGAACCGCAGCCCGGCCGGGGGCCGCGGCCCCCCGGCCGAAGCGAGCCCGTGCACGATAGAGCGCGATAGAGCACGATAGAGCGCGATAGAGCACGATAGAGCGCGATAGAGCACGATAGAGCGCGATAGAGAAGGAAGACGAAGGCATGAGAATGGATAAGCTCACCGTGAAGGCGCAGGAAGCGATGCAGGCAGCGCAGTCGCTGGCTGACCAGCACAACCATCAGGTGATCGAGCCCGAGCATCTGCTGGGGGCACTCCTCGAGCAGCGTGAAGGCGTGGTCGGCCCAGTGCTGGCGAAGCTCGGAGGGCGGCCCGACGCGATCCTTCGCGACCTCAAGACGACGCTCGACAAGCTGCCGACGGTGCGGGGAGCCAGCGGCCAGTACCTGGGCGAGCGGACGCGGCAGGCGCTCGAGCGCGCCCAGGCGGAAGCCCAGCGGCTCAAGGACGAGTACGTCTCCACCGAGCACCTCTTGCTGGCGCTCGCGCAGGAGCGCGATGGGGCCGCCGGCCGTCTGCTGGCGGCCAACGGCGTCAGCGCCGAAGCGATCTACAAGGCCCTCGTGGAGATCCGTGGGACACAGCGCGTGACCGATCCGAACCCCGAGGAGAAGTACCAGGCGCTCCAGCGCTATTCCCGCGACCTCACCGACCTCGCGCGCCGGGGCCGGCTCGACCCGGTCATCGGCCGCGATGAGGAGATCCGGCGCGTCATCCAGGTGCTCTCGCGCCGCACCAAGAACAACCCGGTCCTCATCGGCGAGCCCGGCGTCGGCAAGACGGCGATCGTCGAGGGGCTTGCCCAGCGGATCGTCGCTGGCGACGTGCCCGAAGGATTGAAGGGCAAGCAGCTCGTCGCGCTCGATATCGGCGCTCTCGTGGCGGGGTCGAAGTACCGCGGCGAGTTCGAGGACCGCCTGAAGGCCGTCCTGAAGGAGATCACC
>Ga0209056_10000550_pt1 | contig 41760 bp, 31 predicted proteins | sample GraSoiAngelo_114_FD_185876 | JGI IMG/M metagenome (GOLD analysis project Ga0209056, IMG submission 185876) | Grasslands soil microbial communities from the Angelo Coastal Reserve, California, USA - 14_0903_13_40cm (SPAdes) (version 2) | ecosystem: Environmental > Terrestrial > Soil > Grasslands...
GTAGACGATCAGCCGGCCGTAGTTCGGCGGATCGGAGCGGGCGGCCATCCACGCGATCATGTTGTCGCGTCGTGCCGGGTTGAAGAGGGTGAGCAGGATGAACTCCTCTTTCTGCTCACCCGGCGGCCGCATGATCGTGTAGTACGGCTCCATGTCGCGGTCGCGGCCCTCGATCGCTCGCCGCGGCACGGCCCAGAGGTCTTCCTTGTTGTAGAACACCTGCGGATCGAGCATGTGATAGGTCGCGTACTTCCGCGCCTGGATGGCGAAGAAGTCCTCGGGGTAGCGGATGTGGCGCCGGAGCCCCTCCGGCATCCGGTCCAGGGGCTTGAGGAGGCCGGGAAACGCGCCGCCGTAGGCGCGCACGACCGGGTCCGTCTCGTCGGCGCGATAGAAGGTCACCGTGCCGTCGTAGGCATCGATCGTGACCTTCACGGAGTTCCGGATGTAGTTGCCGACGCCCTGGACGGGTTCCGAATAGGGATACCGGTTGGTCGTCGTGTAGCCGTCCAGCATCCAGATCATGCGGCCGTCGTCGTCGACGACCACGTACGGATCGCGGTCGTACCGGAAGAACGGGGCGATCTGCTGGACGCGCTGGGTGACCGCCCGGTGGATCATGATCCGGCTCTGGTCGGTGAGATCGTTGGACAGGAGGATCTTGATCTCGCCGAAGCGCACGGCGAACGCGACCTTGCGGAAGAAGGACGAGAGCGGGACGCCGCCGGCGCCGCTGTAGGCCGTGTAGACGTTCTGGTCACCCGAGGGATAGTCGAGCTCCTGCGACTTCGTCTTCACCAGGACGTACTCGTTCGACACCTCGCCGTAGTAGATCTGCGGCCGCGTGACCTTCGGGAAGCCGCCCGTCGACTGGGGCGGGATGTCCTTGACGAGGAACTCCGGCAATCCTTCGGCGGTGATGCGGTTGACGGGCCCGACCACGACGCCGTAGCCGTGGGTGAACGTCAGGTGCTCGTTGATCCAGATCCGGGACTGCAGATGCTGGTACGAGAGCTCGCGCGGCGACAGCATGAGCTGGCGGTACTCGCCGTTCACGACATAGCGGTCGTTGTCCACGTCGACGAACTTGTAGTAGGTCCGGATCTCCTGGAGCTGCGCGAACGTGCGGAGGAGGGGCCGGTAGTCCCACAGGCGGATGTTCTTGATCGTCGCCGCATTGCGCTCGAGCGCCCGCGCGTCCAGCCCCTCGTCGGCCGGGAATTCACGCTCGACGATGCGGTCGAGGCCGTACGCCTGGCGCGTCATGCGGATGTTGTGTTCGATGAACGGACGCTCGGCCGCGAGCTCGTTGGGCGTCACCCGCAGGCGCTGCAGCAGCGCCGGGTAGATGCCGAGGCCCACCACCCACACCAGCGCCAGGGCGATCAGACCGCCCGCGACCAGGCGCAGGCCCGCCCGCGCGATCTGGGCGAGGCACGCGACCGCGCACAGCGCCGCGAACACCGCGAGGGCGCCGAGCACGGGCAGGGACGCGTAGATATCCGTGTACGCGGCGCCGAACACGATGCCGCGCGGTGAGAAGACCAGCTCGAACCGATCGAGCCAGAACCCGACCGCCTTCAGCGCGAGGGCCAGCGCCCCCAGGACCAGCAGGTGCGTGCGGGCGCCCGCCGCCAGCCGCGGGCCGCGGCTCGTCAGCACGAGGCTCCGCTGGAGCACGTAGACCGCGAGGGTGAGGACGATCGTGGCGGTGACGAGGGTGATGGCCCATCCGTACACGAGCCGCCAGAGCGGCAGGACGAAGACGAAGAAGCTGAGGTCGGACCCGAACAGCGGATCGGCGGTGCCGAACGGCATCGCGTTGAAGTAGCCGAGCAGGATCTCCCAGTGGACGGTGGCCCGCATCCCGGACGCGAGCGCGATCAGCACCAGCACGACCGGAAGGAAGCGGCGGATCAGCGGCTCGATCACGACCCGGCTGGGCAGTCCGAGCTGGTCTTCGAGCTCCCAGATGACGTCGGGCGCCGCCGTGCGGGCCGCGAAGGTCAGGTTGGCGTAGAGGAAGACGAGCACGGCGATGGCCAGCGCCGCGAAGAGCGATCCCCGGAGCGAGAGGGTCTTCACGAAGACTTCCGTGTACCCGACCTCGCCGAACCAGAGCCAGTCGGTGTACAGCGGCACGACTTGCGCGACCACGCCGAGGGCCAGGAGCGCAAGGAGCAGCAGCAGGACGGGCGGCGGTCGGTTCATCAGCGGCGCCGGCGCGCGATCAGGTCCCGTGGGTCCAGGACGCCAGGTAGTCGCGCTGCGCGGCCGTGAGCTGGTCGATCTCGACTCCCATCGCCCCGAGCTTGAGCCGCGCGATCTCCAGATCGATCTCCCGTGGGACGACGAACACCTTCCGGGCCAGCGTCCGGCCGTGCTTGACCATGTACTCGGCGGAGAGCGCCTGGTTGGCGAAGCTCATGTCCATCACGGAGGCGGGATGCCCTTCCGCCGCCGTGAGGTTGATCAGTCGCCCCTCACCGAGGACGTAGAGCCGCCGACCGCTCTCGAGCGTGAACTCTTCGACGAACGGGCGCACGCTCCGCCGGGCGCGCGCCATCGCGCCGAGCGTCTCGAGATCGATCTCGACGTTGAAGTGCCCGGAGTTGCACAGGATCGCACCGTCCTTCAGCCGGCCGAAGTGGTCGCTCGACATCACCGACGTGTTGCCGGTCACCGTCACGAACACGTCGCCCTGGGCCGCGGCCGCGGTCATCGGCATCACCGGGAAGCCGTCCATGACCGCCTCGAGCGCCCGCAGGGGCTCGACCTCGGTCACGATGACGTGGGCGCCGAGCCCCTTGGCGCGGGCCGCCACGCCGCGACCGCACATCCCGTAGCCGGCCACCACGACCGTGCGTCCGGCCAGGAGGATGTTGGTCGCGCGGAGGATGCCGTCGATCGTGGACTGGCCGGTGCCGTAGCGATTGTCGAACAGGTGCTTGGTGTCCGCGTCGTTGACGGCGATGACCGGAAACGCGAGCACCCCCTCACGCTCCATCGAACGGAGCCGGATCACGCCGGTGGTCGTCTCCTCGGTGCCGCCGATGACGTCGGCCGCCAGGTCCTTCCGCGCGCCGTGGAGCTGGGCGATGAGATCGGCGCCGTCGTCCATCGTGAGCTGGGGTCGCGTCCCGAGCACCGCGGCGACGTGCCGATAATACCGGTCGTGGTCCTCGCCCTTGTGGGCGAAGACGGGGATCTCGTACTCCCGCACGAGTGCCGCGGCCGTGTCGTCCTGCGTGGACAGGGGGTTGGACGCGCAGAGCGCCAGCTGGGCCCCACCAGCCTTGAGCGTGAGCATCAGGACCGCCGTCTCGGTGGTCACATGCAGGCAGGCCCCCAGCCGGATGCCCTTGAGCGGCTGCTCGCGCGCGAAGCGCTCGCGGACCTGACGCAGCACCGGCATCGACTGCTCGGCCCACTCGATCCGCAGCCGTCCCTCGGTGGCGAGCGAGAGGTTCTTGACGTCGTGCTCGACCATGAGGCGTTGTCCTTTCTTCCGGTTCAGGCGGGCAGAGCCGCGCCGGCCCGGTCCGTCCGGGCCGGCACGGCCTCATGGGTGTGCCGGGCTATGCTCCCGCGTCGTCGCGCAGATCCTTGACTCGGTCCGTCCGTTCCCAGGTGAACTCGGGCTCCGAGCGCCCGAAGTGGCCGTAGGCCGCGGTCTTCCTGTAGATCGGTCGGCGCAGGTCCAGGTACTTGATGATGCCGGCCGGCGTGAAGTCGAAGTGGCGGCGGATCAGCCCTTCGAGGACCCGGTTCGACACCTTGCCCGTGTCGAAGGTGTCGACCATGATCGACACGGGATCCGCGAGGCCGATCGCGTAGGCGACCTGCACCTGCGCCCGCTGCGCCAGGCCGGCCGCGACGATGTTCTTGGCCACGTGCCGGGCCATGTAGCAGGCGGAGCGGTCGACCTTGGTCGGGTCCTTGCCGGAGAACGCGCCGCCGCCGTGCGGACAGGACCCGCCGTACGTGTCGACGATGATCTTGCGCCCGGTGAGGCCCGTGTCGCCCATCGGACCGCCGGTCACGAAGCGCCCGGTCGGATTCACGTGGAAGACGCAGCGCTGGCGGTCGACGAGCTCGGCCGGGATCGTCGGGAGGATCACCTGCTCGATGATGTCCTCGCGGATCCGCTGGGCGCCGATCTCGGGGCTGTGCTGCGTGGAGACGACCACGGTCTCGACCGCGCGCGGCACGCCGTCCACGTACCGCACGCTCACCTGCGATTTCCCGTCGGGGCGCAGGTAGTCGATCGCGCCCGACTTGCGCCGCTCCGCGAGCCGCATGACCAGCTTGTGCGCGAGGGTGATCGGCAGCGGCATGAGCTCGGGCGTCTCCGTGCACGCGTAACCGAACATGAGTCCCTGGTCGCCGGCGCCGAGCTTGTCGACGCCCATCGCGATGTCGGACGACTGCTCGTCGATCGCGGCGATCACACCGCACGTCTCGTAGTCGAAGCCGAATTTCGCCCGGGTGTAGCCGACGTCGCGGATCGTGTCGCGCGCGATGCGGGGAATGTCGACGTAGCACGACGTCGTGATCTCGCCGGCCACGACCACGAGCCCGGTCGTCAGCAGCGACTCGCAGGCGACGCGCCCCCTCGGATCCTGGCCGATGATCGCGTCCAGCACCGAGTCGGAGATTTGGTCGGCGATCTTGTCGGGGTGACCCTCGGTCACCGACTCCGACGTGAACAGATACTCGTCCCGCGCCATCGGTTCCCTCCCGCGCATCGCGTCGGGCGATGCAAGTGGCGCCACTGTAACACGAATCATGAGCGAGGCTAAGCGGGTCGCAGCCGCCGCTTCATCTCGTCGAGCAGGGGCACCGGCCACGGGTCGGTGCCGCGGCCGACCGCCAGGTAGTAGCTCGTCCACGCCGCCAGGCAGGCGAGCCCCAGGAGCCGCGCGGGTCGTCCCCGGCCGCGCGACCAGCACTCGCTGACGTCGGCGCCGGCCGCCGTGATCAGCTCGCGCAGCACAGCGAAGCGCCGTGCGATCTCCGGCGACTCGTCGCGCTCCCGCAGAAACACCGCGTGCATCGCCGCGGCCGCCGGTGCGCGCCACGCCTCGACTTCATTGTGGTTCATCTCCGGAATGGCGCCCGCGATCGCGAACCGCTTGGCGTTCTCCTCCACCTCGGTCTTCCACCGATACGCCACGCCGCCGGTCGCCGCGCCGCCGTAGATCACCGGCATGCGGGCGTCGATGGCCAGCGCGAGCCGCTTGGCTTCGTTCTGCGCGACCGGCCGCGCCGGGACCAGCTCGTCGGTCAACGTCGTCACGACCTCGAGCGCCTCCCCGATCTCCGCGTCGGTCGCGACCTCGAGCCCGGCGTCGGCGAGGACGCGCAGCGCCGGGAAGAACAGGTACCCGAGGGCCATCCGCGGCATCAGCCCCGCGGCCAACCTCACCTGCGGCACGCCCCGCGCGGTCGCGAGCTCGGCGAGCCGCCCACCCGCGGTGAGGACCACGACGGTCGCGGACCGCTCGACGGCCGTCTCGACGGCCGAGAGCACTTCCACCGTGTCGCCGGAGTACGACGCGGCGACGACGAGGACATCCTTGCCGGCGCTCGCGGGCAGGCCGTAGCCGCGGTGGACGATGATCGGGACGTCGAGACGCTCGGCGGCGCACGCAGCGACCAGGTCGGCGCCCGCGGCCGACCCGCCCATGCCGACGAGGATCGCGAGCCGGGGCCGCGGGATCGACAGCGGCGGCGCCACGCGCAGCGCCAGCGCGGCCCGACACTGGGCGGGAAACGCCGCCAGCACGTCGCGCGCCCGGTGCGGATCCGTCCGTTCGACCAGGCCGGGATCGTCGAGCGTCATCGGCGGGCCAGCGTCACCGTCGCGACGAGCTCCCGCTCATCGTGAGGACCGAGGTCGACCCGCCAGACGAGCAGGAGCGCGGTGCCTTGATAGATCCGCTCGAACCCGCCCTCGGAGACTGACACCGTCTCGACCGGGCCCCAGGCGAGCTCGGCCGCGGGGCTCCACCGAAGCCGAGCTTCGACGCCCGCCCACTCGTCCACCAGCGCCACCGCGGCCAGAGCCTCCGCGCGGCCAGCGCTGCCGAGCGAGGGCCGGGCCGGGAGGTCGAGATATCGGTCCGGCGCGTTCCCGGCGGTGAGGGCCAGGTTCCACTGCACGCCCCAGCGTCCGGTGAGCCGGTGACCCGACGTGGACCGCAAGCGGTAGCGGACTTCGATCGTCGCCTCGCGGATCGTCACCCGCTTCTCGACCGCAAGCGGCGCCTGCGGCGTCGGCGCGCGCGCGAGCACGACCGCGACACCGTCGGCCTCCGCTCGCACGACGCAGCCCAGACGTTCCTCGCCGACCACGGCGCGGGCGGCTGCCCAGGGAGCGACGGGATCGAGCGGCGTGGTGTCGTCCTCGAAGAACCCTTCGATCAGCGACCCGCGCCGGAACTTGTCGTAGGCGAGCAGGGCGTCGAGACCGGCTTCCTTGGCCGTGGCGGCTTCGTGGATCGTTCTGGCCGAGTCCGATGGGCCGGCGGCGGCGCGCGCCCGCACGCGGTCGTGATACGCCTCGAAGCGGCGCGCCAGGACGTCGGCGACGTCGAGGCCCGCCCCGAAATACCCCAGCTCCGTGAGCATCCCGCCCGCGTTGGGATCGAGCGTGACGGTCAGCGCGCGCGTGCGCACGTACACTTCCGCCCGGCCGTCGCCATTGCCGTCCTCGCGCGTCCAGGCGACCTCCGGCGCGGCGCCCGACTCGACCAGCGATCGCTCGGCTTCCAGGAGCGCCGTCTTCACCGCCCGGCGCAGGTGCGGAAGGTAGCAACCGCCGAACACGCCATGCCAGTACGCGTCGTTGGCCTGCCCGCGCCAGAGCGCGACCCGACCCCGCGCGAGCCGCGCGTCGTCGGGACGCTCGGCGAGCGCGGCGTGGATCGCGCGCGAGAGACGAAGCATCTTCCAGTGCGTGTCGCCGACTTCGGGGTACTTGACCAGGAAGCTCCGCCAGAAGCCACCGCGGAGCAAGCCCGTCAGCCGCTCGCCGTCGGGAAGGCGGCCGATCTCGTCCCGGGCCGCCTCGAGCGCGCGCGCGGCCTGCGCCGGCAGCGCCCACTCCCCCATCTCCCGGTACGAGGCGGTCGGCAGATAGACACGCCCGCTCGCCGGAAGGCGCTCGACGACGTCCGCGAGCGTCGTCAGCTCGAGCCAGCTCGTGGAGAGAAGGCGGTCGAAGAAGCGGTCGAGCCATCCTCCGGCGTAGACGTGGGCGTGGGTGCCCGGCCAGGCCCCGAACTTCTCGCCGTCGTCGACCATGGTGAGTGCCGACACGCTGCCCCGCCGTCCGTCCAGGTACTCGAGCGTCTTATCCACGTCGGCGAACGGGATCAAGTAGCGCAGCGGCTGGCTGATCGGGAAAACTCGGAGGCTGGCGCCTTGCTCGTCCGTCAGGTAGTACCCGCCCAGGGCATCGGTGTCCAGCCCGGCGAGGGCGAAGTGGCGGTCGTCGACGAGCACGTACTCGACCCCGGCCTCGCTCAGCACGCGCGGAAGGTGCGGCTCCCAGACCCGCTCGGCGAGCCACATCCCGCGGGGGCGCACGCCGAAGTGCGCCTTGAGGAACGCCGTCAGCCGCTCGATCTGGCCGACCTTGTCATGGTCGGGCAGCACGGCGAGGATCGGCTCGTAGAATCCGCCGGTCAGGAGCTCGACCTGGCCGCGAGCGGCGATGGTGCCGAGCAGGTCGAAGGTGCGCGGCGCCGATTCGCGCAGCCACTCCAGAAGGCTGCCCGTACAGTGAACGCTCAGCCGCACTTCGGGACGCGCGTCAAGCCGTTCGAAGAATGGTCGGTAGGCGCGCTCCGTCGCCTCGACGAGGACGTGGTCGAAGTTGCCGATCGGCTGATGGTTGTGAACACCGAAGCAGAACGCCAGCCGGTCCATTTCCCGCGCGCGGACCCTCACTCCCGCTGGAGGTCGCGGTGCACGACGGTCGCCGCGTAGCCGATGCCGGTGAGGAACCGCTTGAGCTCCTCCGCGACGGTCACGGATCGGTGGCGGCCGCCGGTGCAGCCGATCGCGACGGTCAGATACGCCTTCCCCTCCCGCTCGTAACAGGGCAGGACGAACCTCAGGAAGTCTTCGAGACGGCGGAGCAGCTCCTTGCTCTCCGGGTGGTTCAGGACGAAGGTGCGCACGCGCTCGTCACGACCGTCCAGGCCGCGCAGCGCGTCCACGAAGTGGGGATTGACCAGGAACCGGACGTCGAACACGAGATCGGCGTCGAACGGGACCCCGTGCTTGAACCCGAACGACACCAGCGAGGGCGCGAGCCCGGGTTGCGTCTTCGGCGCGACGTAGAACTCGACGAGCCGGTCCTTGAGTTGGTGGACGGTCAGCGCGGACGTGTCGACGATCCGGTCGGCGACCTCGCGGAGGTCGGACAGCGCCTTGCGCTCGGCACGGATCCCGTCCAGCGCGTTGCCGTCGCCGGCCAGCGGATGGCGCCGCCGCGTCTCGTGATAGCGGCGCACCAGCGCCTCCTCGCTCGCCTCCAGGAAGAGCACCTCCACGGCGTGACCGCGCGCCCGGAGCTCACGGATCGTGTCCAGCAGGCGCGAGAGGTACGCGCCCTCCCGCACGTCGACGCCGAGGGCCACGCGGTGGATCGGCTGCTCGGAGCGCATGATCAGGTCGGCGAAGGTCGGGATGAGGGTCGTCGGCAGGTTGTCGACGCAGAAGAACCCCATGTCCTCGAAGCACTTGATCGCGAAGCTCTTGCCGGCCCCGCTCAGCCCCGTGATGACGACGAACGACAGGGGCGCCGGCATCACGCTAGGCTCCGGGGCTGGTGGCGTCGGCCGCCGGGCGACGGGATCGTGTCCGCCGCCGGCGCGTCCGCGCCTCGCGCATCTGTCGGCGGAGGGTGTCGATGGCGCCCTCCACGGCCGTCAGCAGATGATCGGCGCGCGCCGCGCTCGAGAAGCTGCGCCGTCGCGTGCGCGCGACGAGCCGCGCCGTCCGCTGGAACCGCTCGGACCCGCAGGTGACCCGCAGCTCGAGCGTCGGCGGCCCGACGCGCGTGAGTCTCGCGGCCTTCCGCTCGACGAGCGCCTTGAACGCCGTCGTCAGCACCACCCCGCGCCCGCTGATGATGAGCTGCATCGGGGCTCTCTCCTCGCGGCCCGCGTCGGGCGCCTCACCGCTTCCGCGGCGTGAGACGGCGCTGGTGCGAGGGCAGGATGCCGAGCTCCTCGCGATACTTGGCGACCGTGCGTCGTGCGATCGTGAGCCCACGCTTCTGGAGCGCTTGCGCGACTTCCTGGTCGGACTGCGGCTTTGCCGGGTCCTCGGCCGCCAGGATGTCCTGGATCATCTTCTTGACCGAGACCGACGACACCATCTCTCCGTCGCCCGACGCGATGCCGCTGTGGAAGAAGAACTTCAGCTCGAACAGCCCCTGGGGCGTTTCGACGTACTTGTTCGTCGTCACCCGGCTGATCGTCGACTCGTGCATGCCGATGTCCTCGCCGACGTCGCGCAGCGACAGCGGGCGGAGGTGCGGCAATCCCCGGTCCAGGAACTCACGCTGGAACTTGACGATCGATTGCGTCACCTTGCGCAGGGTCCGCTGGCGCTGGTCCACGCTCTTGATCAGCCACAGCGCGGACCGGAGCTTTTGCTCGACGTATTGCTTCGCCTCGTCCCCGGAGCCGGCGCCCCGGAGGAGCGATCGGTAGAGCGCATTGACCCGGAGGCGTGGGATGCCGTCCTCGTTGAGCACGATGGTGTAGTCGTTGCCGAGCTTGTACACGAAGACGTCGGGCACGATGTAGCGCGAGTCGTTACCGCCGAACCGCCGGCCGGGCTTCGGCTCGAGCCCCATGATTTCTTCCACCGATTCCATGATCCGGTCGACCGCAAGCTTCATGGCCCGCGCGATGTCCTGATAGCGCCGGCGGCTCAGGTCGTCGAAGTACGTCTCGATGATCTCGACCGAGACCGGGTCGGGAAGCGGGTCGCGCTTCAGCTGGAGCAGCAGGCATTCCTGGATGGACCGCGCCGCCACGCCGGGAGGGTCGAAGCCCTGCACGAGCTCGAGGACCCGGGTCACCTCCTCGGCGGTCGCGTTGCACCGCTGGGCGATCTCCTCGAGCTCGGCCCGGAGGTATCCGTCCTCGTCGAGATTGCCGATGATCTCCGCGCCGATCCGTCGCACGGCGGCGTCTTCCGCGACGAAGCGGAGCTGCTCCTCGAGATGGTCGGCCAGCGAGACCTGGGTCCGGACGACGTTCTCGAACGGCAGGTCTTCGCGATCCTCCTGCGAGACCAGCGAGCGCTCCTCGTGATCGTCATCGGCCGACATGACCGCGTTGAAATCGAACGGGAGCTCGTCCGTCTGGCGTTCGGTGGTCGGCGGCGCGTCCGTCGAGACCTGCTCGACCGTCGGCGCCGGCGGGGAGTCGGGGGTGACGGGCGCGTCGGCGGGGGTCTCGGGCGTGTCCGGCGTCACCTCCTCGAGCATCGGATTCTCGAGGAGCTCCTTGGCGACGACCTCCTGGAGCTCGAGCGTGGAGAGCTGCAGCAGCTGGATCGCCTGCTGCAGCAGCGGCGTCATGACGACACGCTGGCTCTGCCGTAACGAGAGGCGCGCCTCCATGGCCATGAGAGTTCTCTGACCTCCGGCTAGAGCGCGAAGCGGTCGCCGAGGTAGATCTCTCGGGCGACCGAGTTGTTGGCGATCTCGGTCGCGGTGCCGGCGACCAGGATCTTGCCGTCGTAGAGGATGTAGGCACGGTCGGTGATGGCGAGGGTCTCGCGCACGTTGTGGTCCGTGATGAGAATGCCGATCCCGCGCTCGCGAAGCCGGGCGACGATCTCCTGGATGTGGCCGATCGCGATGGGATCGATGCCGGTGAACGGCTCGTCCAGCAGGAGGTATTGCGGCGAGGTCACGAGCGCACGCGTGATCTCGAGGCGGCGACGCTCGCCACCGGAGAGGGTGTAGGCGGGGTAGCGCGCCAGCGCCACGAGGTCCAGCTCTCCCAGGAGCTCGCGCGCGCGCTCCCGGCGCTCGGCGCCCGACAAGTCGAGCGTCTCGAGGATCGCCAGCAGATTCTCCTCGACCGTCAGCTTCCGGAACACCGACGACTCCTGCGGCAGATAGCCGAGGCCCTTCCGGCACCGCTGGTACATCGGGAGCGCGGTGATCTCCTCACCCTCCAGAAAGATCCGACCGCCGTCCGCCGCAAGCAGGCCGACCATCATGTAGAACGACGTCGTCTTTCCCGCGCCGTTCGGCCCCAGCAAGCCGACGATCTCGCCCCGCTGGATGTCGAGCGAGACGGAGTCGACGACCTTTCGGCTCTTGAACCACTTCATGAGTCCCTGCGCCACGAGCCCTTCCATCGGTCAGTTCCGGCAGGGCTCCGCCGGTCGTCGCAGGGCGGCCTGGCCGTCCCGCTTGTCCTCGTCGCGCGAATAGAACACCGCCTTGACCCGCTCCTGCTTGCCGCCCTGGACGATGGACCGGTCCTGGGAGATGAAGAGCGTGATCGTGTCACCGGACACGACGTTGTCTTCTTCCCAGACCCGGGCGTTACCGATGAGCGTGACCCGTTGCTCGATGTCGAAGTACTCCGCGCGCTGCGCCGTCCCGGTCCGGCAATCCTTGGTGATGATCTTGACGCTGCCGGTCGAGACCGTGCGCAGAACCCGGTCGCCCTTTTCATCGAGGTACACCTCGATCCGGTCGGCATACTGGACGGAATTGTCCCGGCGCGCCACGACGTTGCCGCTGAAGATGACGAGGTTCTCCTTGCCGAACCGCTCCATCCGGTCGGAGTCCACGGTGAGCGGCTGAGCTTTCTCGTCCTTCGCCTTCGCCCCGCCGGCCCCGGGTAGCTGGCCTGCCGCGAGCGCCGGCGCCAGCAGGATGAGAACAGCGCCGAGAACCGCCCGTGCCGTCATTTGCCCGGACTGGTGAAGATCGAATGGACGCGCCCCGCCATGGTCGTGGAGCCGTCGGCCATCCTCACGTCGAGCGCCGTGCCCTCGGCGATCGCGCCGTCGCGCGAGAGGCGCACCGGCGTGTCCGTCCAGAGTCGTTTCTCCGCGGCCTGCCAGCGGAGCACGCTGGTGTCGAGCCGCAGGCCGTCGCTCGACGTGACCACGACGTTGTTCCGGATTTCGATGTTCCGGGTCGCGTGGAACAGGTCGCCCTCCTCACCCACGATCGTCCACGATCGGTCGCGCTCGAACACCTTGACCGAGATCTTCCGGAGCGCGGTCCGTCCCGCGGCGTCGAAGGTCAGGACCTGGTCTGCCGTGAGCCTCCAGCGCACCCCCCCGGCCTCTTCTTCGATCTGGGCCTCTTTGATCCGGAGGTCTGCGCTCGAGACGGCCGGGCCGGTCGGCTCGACGGTCGCTGTTCGGCTCTTGGCGATCAGCGTGCCTGCCACCAGGAGCACGAAGGCGACGACAATTCCGAGAATTCCAGCAGCGAGGCGGTGTGTCTTCATCGCTCTGTTGATTCTAGTCGATTCTAAAAGGAACGTCCTACGGAATGCAATTTCGGTACCACGCTAGCACAAGACCGACTCACGTAAAAGCGGAAACACCCTGAAAACTATACGATCTTCGCCCGGAGGATGTCGTGCATGTGGATGATGCCAACCGGCTGCCGAGCCTGGTCGACGATCACCAGGCTGGTGATCTGCCAGGTCTCCATCACCTCGAGCGCCTTCGCAGCCAGGTCGTCGGCACGGATCATCTTCGGCTCACGACTGGCCACCTGGCCGGCCGTGAGGTCGTCGATCGACCCGTCTTGAAGGTGGAGCCGCCGGAGGTCGCCGTCGGTGATCACCCCCGCAAGCCGGCCTTCGCGGTCGACGACGGTCGTCATGCCCTTGCGCTTCTGGGTCATCTCGATGATGACCTCCCGCAGGGGCGTCGACTCGGGGACGATCGGCACGGCATCCCCCACGAGCATCAGGTCCGCCACGCGAAACAGCGCGCGCCAGCCGAGCGTGCCGCGCGGGTGCAGCGCCGCGTAGTCCTCCGGGCGAAGCCCGCGCAGGTCGAGCAGGGCCAGGGCGAGCGCGTCCCCGGCCGCGAGAGCCGCCGTCGTGCTCGACGTGGGCGCCAGGTTCATCGGGCACGCCTCCTCCGCCACGCTCACGTCCAGGACGACCTCGCACTGCCGGGCCAGCGAGGAGGTCGGATTCCCGGTGAGCAGGACGATGGGCACCCCGAGCCGCTTGAGCGGCGGCAGGATCGCGAGCACCTCGTCGGTCTCGCCGGAGTTCGACAGCGCGAGCACCACGTCGCCGCGCGCCACCATGCCGAGGTCGCCGTGAACGCCCTCCGCCGGGTGCAGGAAGTACGCCGGCGTCCCGGTCGACGCGAGTGTCGCGGCGATCTTGCGTCCGATCAGTCCCGATTTGCCCATGCCGGTCACGATGACCCGCCCGCTGCAGCCGCGGAGAAGCTCCACCGCGCGCTCGAAGCGCGCGTCGAGCTTGGGGATCAGGCCGAGGATCGCCTCGGCCTCCAGTCGGAACACGCGCTCTGCGATCTTCCGCACGTCGGGCGTCCGTTCGGCGCTCACGGGTGGACCGCCGCCTCGATGGCGCCGAGCTCCCGCAGGAGCCGTGGTAGGTCGTCGATGCGCAGCATGTTCGGGCCGTCGGAGAGCGGACGGCCGTCCGGCAGCGTGCGGTCCGGATCCTCGTGCATCTCCATGAAGAGCGCGTCGACGCCGAACGCCACCGCGGCGCGCGCGAGCGCGGGAACGTACTTGCGCTCGCCGCCCGACCGGTCGCCGGCGCCGCCCGGCAGCTGCACCGAGTGGGTCGCGTCGAAGACGACGGGGAAGCCGAGCGCGCGCATGTCCGCCAGGCCGCGCAGGTCGACGACCAGATTGTGGTACCCGAACGAGGTGCCGCGCTCGGTGAGCAGGATCGAGCGATTCCCCACCGCGAGGATCTTGTCGACGACGTTCCTCATGTCGCCCGGCGCGAGGAACTGCCCCTTCTTGACGTTCACCGGCTTCCCGGTCTGCGCCACGGCCAGGATGAGGTCCGTCTGCCGGCAGAGGAAGGCGGGAATCTGCAACACGTCGAGCACCTCCGCCGCCGGCGCCACCTCGGACACCTGGTGAACGTCGGAGAGGACGGGGACGCCGAGCGTGTCGCGCACTTTGCGGAGGATGCGGAGCCCCTCCCGCAGCCCCGGACCGCGATAGCCGTTGATCGACGACCGGTTGGCCTTGTCGTACGACGACTTGTAGATGAATGGCACGCGGCGCTCGGCCGCGATCGTGGCCAGCCGCTCGGCCGTCATCAGCGCATGCTTCTCGTCCTCGATCGCGCACGGGCCGCCGATCAGCGCCAGCGGCGCGCCGCCGCCGACGGTGAGGGCGCCGATCCGGACGCCTTCGGTCCTGGGCTCGCCGGTCATGGCCTCACCTCGCACGGCTGGGATCTGAAAGACTCGGCTCGGCCATCGAATGGCCTCACCTCGCACCGCCACTCGCACCGCTTGCGTGCTCCAGGGCGGCGCGCACGAACCCCGCGAAGAGCGGGTGCGGCTCCCACGGTCGCGAGCGGAACTCCGGGTGGAACTGACCGGCGACGAAGTACGGGTGCTCGGGGATCTCGATGATCTCGACGAGCTGCTTCTCCGCCCAGATGCCGGAGACGCGGAGGCCGGTCTTCTCGAGCCGTGGGAGGTAGTCGTTGTTCACCTCGTAGCGGTGGCGGTGGCGCTCCTGGATGATTCCCTGCCCGTACAGGCGCGAGGCCACGCTCCCTTCGCCCAGGACGATCGGATAGAGGCCGAGCCGCATCGTGCCGCCCTTGTCGGCGACCGTGCGCTGCTCGGGCAGGAGGTCGATCACCAGGTACGGCGCGGCCGGATCGAACTCGGCGGAGCTTGCGCCGGCCAGGCCGCAGACGTTCCGCGCGTACTCGATCACCGCGCACTGCATCCCCAGGCAGATGCCGAGGTACGGCACGCGCCGCTCGCGCGCGTAGCGCACCGCTTCGATCTTTCCGAGAATCCCGCGGTCGCCGAAGCCGCCGGGCACCAGGATGCCGTGGATGCCCGCGAACTGGGCGTCGGCCCCGTCGCGCTCGATGTGCTCGGCGTCCACCCACTGCACGTCCACGCGCGCCTCGTTCGCGATGCCGCCGTGCGCGAGCGCCTCCACGAGGCTCTTATAGGAGTCCCGCAGCTCGACGTACTTGCCGACCACCGCGATGCGCGTCTCCGCACGCGGGGACTTGACCCGACGCACCACACTCTCCCAGCGTGACAGGTCGATCGGGCGGGGCTCCAGGCCGAGGAGCTTCACGACGATCTCGTCGAGACCCTCCCGATGGAAGACGAGAGGCACCTCGTAGACCGAGTCGACGTCCTTGGCCGTGATGACGGCCTCCTCCTCGACGTCGCAGAACAGAGCGATCTTCGACTTGATCCCCGGCGGGAGGAAGCGATCCGTGCGACAGAGCAGGATGTCTGGCTGAATGCCGATCGCCCGTAGCTCCTTGACCGAGTGCTGCGTGGCCTTCGTCTTCAGCTCGGAGGCCGCCTGGATGAACGGCACGAGGGTCAGGTGGATGTAGATGACGTTTTCCCGCCCGACGTCCTTCTTGAACTGGCGAACGGCCTCCAGGAAGGGCAGCCCCTCGATGTCCCCGACGGTTCCACCGACCTCGACGATGACGACGTCGGTGTCGCGGGCGATCTTCCTGATGGACGCCTTGATCTCGTCGGTGATGTGCGGAATCACCTGGACCGTGCGGCCGAGATAGTCGCCCCGGCGCTCCTTCTGGATGACCGAATAGTAGACCTTGCCGGTCGTCACGTTGTGGTCGCGGGTCACCCGGCCCGACGTGAACCGTTCGTAATGCCCGAGATCGAGGTCGGTCTCGCCGCCGTCGTCGGTCACGAAGACCTCGCCGTGCTGATACGGGCTCATGGTCCCCGCGTCCACGTTGATGTAAGGATCCATCTTCTGCAGCGTCACGCGGAACCCGCGCGCCTCCAGGAGCGCCCCGACGGAGGCCGCCGCCAGACCCTTGCCCAGAGACGAGACGACGCCGCCGGTCACGAAGATGTATTTCAGGGCCACCTCATCCTCCTCTCGCTAACCATTGTCTGACATGCTCCTCTTCCATGGCGCGGCTCGCCAGCGTGCCGTCGAGGCGCGCGTCCCTCACCTCGGCGAGCACGCGCGCCACCGCAGGGCCGCGCGGAACCCCGAGCGCGACGACGTCGTCGCCGCTCAGCGATACGACTCGCGGGTCGAGGCCGACGAACCAGTCGAGCGCCTCGCGGAGGCCGCCGTCGCCCATCAGCCAGAGCCAGGCGAGCTCGATCGGGGCGCAGCCGCGGAGCTGGCGTGCGCGCTCGCTGGGCGCCGTGGCCCGGGCCAGTCGCGAGGCGAGCGTCCGCCCGGTCGCGTGCGCCCGCTCCAGGATGGCCAGCGGCGCACCCGAGAACCCGAACCGCGCGAGCGCCGCCGCGGCGGCCGCGGCCGGCTGGTCGCCGACGATCGCGAGCGCGGCGAGTCCGACGGCGTCGATCTCGAGGGCGCGCCCGCGGGCCCAGGCCAGCGCTCCGGGAAGCTCGGCCAGACGATCCCGGGTCGCGACGGTGAACCGGTAGTCGGGGTCGAGCAAGCGAAAAGCTCCGGAGCGCCCGAGCCGGACGAGGATGACTCCGGCCTGAGACTCGTCCAGGACCCGCCCGAGCTCGGCGGCGAGCCGCTGGCCCGATAGCGCCGGGTACGGGACGAGGCGCAGCGCGAGCGCCTGCGCCCGGGCCGTGGCCCGGTCGTGGGAGAGGTCGAGGCGGGCGGCGTATCTCGCGGCGCGGAAGATACGGGTCGGATCCTCGACGTACGAGAGCGGGTGAAGCGCGCGCAGCCGGCGCCACATCAGGTCGCGGCGGCCGCCGAGCGGATCGATCAGGCCGAACGCTCCCGACGACAGCTCGATCGCCATGGCGTTGATCGTGAAATCCCGCCGCCGCAGATCTTCGCCGATCGCCGCGGGCATCACGCGCGGCAGTGCACCGGGAGACTCGTAGCGCTCCGAGCGTGCCGTGGCCACGTCGATGCGTCCGAACGCGCTCGTCTCGATCGACGCCGTCAGGAACCGGTGGTGCTCCACGACCGAGCCGCCGACCGTGCGCGCGAGGCGGCGGGCCACCGTGGGGCCATCGCCCTCGATGACGATGTCGAGGTCGCGTCGCACGATCGGCATGCCCCGCCACAGGTCCCGGACGAGCCCTCCCACGAGGAACGCCCGGGCGTCGTGTTCCTCCGCGATCCGGCCGATCGTCGCGAGCAGGTCCCGCACGTTCATCGGGAGGCCCCGATTCACTCGGCCGGCGGCCGACGCGTCGGACAGCCCGAGGCCAATGAGGCGGCCACTGACCGCGCCGGACGGTCCCTTCGGGCTACGCACCGCGACGAACGGAGCGCCGGCGACGAGCTGGCGGCGCACGGCCGCCTCACCGGCGCCTGGCTCGACGGTGGGCAGCGAGCGCGCGATCTCCGCCGCGCGGAGCCCACCGAGTCCGAGCGACGCGGCCCGGACCAAGTCGTCCCGCAGCACGTACGCGGCCCCCACGGCGAGCAGGCCGGCGTTCCGCTTGCGCGCGCGCGCCAGCGCGTCGGCCACCGTGATCCCGGCCGGAGCCACCGCCACCGCGACGTCCGTGAGGTCGGCCGCCTGGAGGCTGACTTGGGGATACATGTGCGCCCGCTTCGCCATGCTCACGCCCGTGGGTGGAAGCGCCGGTACATTTGCAGCACGGCCGTCGACGGCAGGTGCGTGTAGATCTGGGTCGTCGCGATGTCGACGTGCCCGAGCATGACCTGGATCGAGCGGAGGTCGGCGCCGCCCTCGAGGAGGTGGCTCGCGAACGAGTGCCGGAGCACGTGGGGCGAGACGCGGTGGCGGAGGCCGGCTCTGGCCGCGGCGTGCCGCACGATCGCCCACAGCGACTGCCGCGAGAGGCGTCCACCGCGAGGGTTCACGAACAGTCGGCCGCTGTCGCGCGTGCGCGTGTACAAGGGACGGATGTCACGAAGATACCGCCGCACCCACTGCACGGCTTCCCCGCCGGCGGGGACGAGACGCTGCTTCCGCCCCTTCCCGGTGCAGACCACATAGCCCGCGGTGAGGTTCACATCGTCCAGCGTGAGGCCGAGGCATTCGGAGGCGCGCATGCCGGTGGCGTAGAGAAGCTCGAGCACCGTTCGGTCGCGGACGCCGCGCGGATGCGTCACGTCCGGCGCTTCGACGAGCGCGGCGGCCGCCTCCCGCGAAAGCGTTCGGGGAAGCGCCCGCGGCCGGCGCGGTGCGTCGAGATGCTCGGTGGGATCGCGCCGAAGCGCACCTTCGCGGACCAGATGCTTGTACAAGCCCCGGAGCGCCGAGACACGTCGCGCGACGCTGGCGGGCCGGAGACCGCGGGTCCGCAGGCGCTCGAGGTATTCGATGATGTCGTCCGGCCCGGCCCGGCCGAGGCTCCGACGATGATCGTTCAGAAACTGGGTGAAGTCGGCGAGATCGCGGCGGTAGGCGTCGAGAGTATTCCGGGCCGCCCCCCGCTCAGCCTGAAGGGCACCGAGATACTCAACGACCACATCGGTCATAGAGTGACCACGTCGGATTCTATCATGACGCTCGAGAATCGAGAAGCGCGCCCGTCGTATCGGGCGTTGCCGCGCGCCTCGCGTTCGAGCGCTTCTTCAGGCGTCCGTGAGGCCGCGCTCGCGTCGCGAGTAGAGCCTCAGCAGTACGGTGCGCTCGGGCATGCCGAGCGCGACGCTCGCGATCCAGAAGGCCCCCCCGCCGACCACGATCGTCGCCGCGAGCCAGGCGACGTCGAGCAGGAGCGACTGGCGCGCCGGCCACAGCGCAAGCGCGAGCCAGCACGAGCCCATGAGCGGGAGCGAGGCGAGCGCGGTTCGGCACGCGCTGCTCACGAGCGCGCGTCCGCCGAGCAGGCCGAGCCGCCGGCGCGCGACCACCAGCAGCGCCACCAGATTGACGTACGCGCCGACGGACGAGGCGCCCGCGAGGCCGGCGTGACCGAGCGGCCCCATCATGACTGCGGCCGCCGCCACGTTCGCCGCGACCGAGACGATTCCCCACTTCACGGCGGTGCCGGCTTCCCCGAGCGCGTAGAAGGCCTGCGCGGCGATGCGCGAGCCCGCGAACGCGACGAGGCCGACCGCGTACCACGCGAGCGCGTCCGCGGTGGCCGAGGTCTCCGCCGCGCCGAACCGGCCGCGCTCGAACAGCACCCGCACGATGGGCGTCCGCAGCATCACGAGGCCGACCGTGGCCGGCAGCGACACGTAGAGCGCGAGGCGCAAGGCGAAGTTGAGCGTGCCGGCCAGCGCCCGATGGTCCTTCCCGGCGGCCTGACGCGACATGACGGGCAGCGATGCCGAGGCGAGCGCGATTCCGAAGACGCCGAGCGGGAACTCCATGACCCGGTCGGCGTAGTAGAGGTACGAGATCGAGCCCGACGGGAGCAGGGACGCGAGCAGCGTGTTGACGAACACCATCACCTGCACCGCCGCGAGACCGAAGACGGCCGGCAGCAGCAGGCGCGTGACTCGTGCGATCGCGGCGTGGCGGAGCTCGCCCGACGGAGCCACAAGCAGCCCGCACGCCGAGAGGCCGGGGATCTGAACGAGCAGCTGGCCGATCCCTCCGACGAGCACCCCGATCGCCAGCGAGAGGATCGGTGGCTCCAGCTGGCGCGCGAGCAGCACCACGGCGGCGATCATCCCGACGTTGAGCACGGCGGGGCCGATCGCGCCCGCGAAGAACCTCCCCTGCGAGTTCAGCACGCCGGTGGCCATCGCGGCGAGACCGACGAGCAGCAGGTACGGGAACATGACCCGGGTCAGGAACACCGTCAACGCCGCCTGCGACGGGTCGCTCGCGAAGCCCGGCGCGATCACCGGCAAGATGTAGGGCGCGCCGAGCATGCCCAGGACCGTGGTCACCGTCAGCGCGAGGAGCGCCAGCCCGAGCACCGCGCGAAGCATCCGGAGAAGATCGGGCCGCTCCCGGATCGAGGCGTACTCGGTGAAAACCGGGATCATCGCGGTGGACAGTGCACCTTCCGCGAGGAGGCGCCGGAGGATGTTGGGGATGCGGAACGCGACGAAGAAGGCGTCGGTGATGGGGCCGGCGCCGAACGCCCGCGCCACGACCATGTCGCGCACGAATCCGAGCAGGCGGCTCAGCAGGGTCGCGCCGGCGATCCCGCCGAGCGCCCGGACAACCTGCCCCTCGCTCCCGCTCATCTTGTAATTCTCCCGCCTCTGCGGCATGATGCACCGCGTACCAGACATCGACTCGATCGACTCCGTAGTGCGCGCCGCAGGCCGTCGTGGGGCTGGGGCCCCGCCGGCCGAGGCGCGACTACGAAGGACGCGCGCCGCAGGCCGTCGCGGGGCTGGGGCCCCGCCGGCCGAGGCGCGAGAACAAAGCAAGGAGCGTTCACGTGGCGAACACGAAGTCGGCGATGAAGCGCATCCGACAGAACGAGCGGCGTCGGCTGCGTAACCGGGCGCTGCGCTCGCAGATCCGCGGCGCGGTCAAGGCGGCGCGAGCGGCCGAGGGCCCCTCGCGCCCCGCGGTCGTCCTCGAGGCCATCCGCGCTCTCGACAAAGCTGTCAGCAAGGGCGTAGTCCACCGCAACACCGCCGCGCGCAAGAAATCCGCGCTCGCCCGTCGTCTCGTCGCCACGCCGTAGCCCGATCCCTCTCACCGCTCGCTTCGGCGGCTCGCACGGCCATCATCGCGTCCCGAGCCCGAGTCACAGACGGGTGACGGACGCGTCGCCGGCCGCGGGCGCTCGGCCAGGCGATAGAACAGCTCGATGGCCCCGTCCGCGAGGCACCCGCCCGCGTCGGGTCCGTAGAGCGTGGCGCAGGCGACGTACCCCACGTGTCCGGCAGCGTCGGGGGCCATGAAGTACCCGAGGTAGTCGTTCGACAGCCCGGCCAGGAGCACCGACGGGAAGAGCCCGCGCGTCTCGCGCTTGATGGCTTGCCCGAACGAGGTCTGCAGCTCACCGGGAATCGTGACCCAGGCCGTGTCTCCGACCGCGGCGGCGAGGAGCTCAGCCTCGGCGGGCAGCTCGAAACCGAGGGGGATGGCGAGAAAGGCGGGCACCCATCGACCGATGCAGTGCTTGAGCGACACGGCGGGCTGGGGCAGCGGGACCGTGCGCCGCGAGACGCGCAGGGTGGCGACGGGCACGGGCTTGGCCTGCGCCCAGCCGGTTTCGACGGCTGCCGCGAGCGCGCCGGCGGTGTCGCGGAGCGCGGCCATGCCGTGGCCTGCCGGGCTCACGTCGCCGACCGCGCCGTTGACGAAGAGGGCCGGCGCCCCGAGCTTCCGCTCGAGCAGCGCGGAGGCGACACCCATCACGTCGCCCGACAGATGTAGGTTTCCAGCGGGGAGCATCGTTCCGTGGATCGCGAAGTTCCACACCAGCGCGAGCGGCTCACCGCCGACGCCCGTGACCTTGACCACGACGATCTCGGAGTCGAGCGGCCGGCCGAGTCGGCTGGTCGTGACCGCGGGCGCGGTGACCCTGGTCGCTGCGACGAGGGCCGGGACACGCCCGCCGTCGGCGCGTCGGACCGCCGTGACCACGCCCTCGACGAGCGCTTCCCGCACGACCGGGTCCAGACGATCCAGCGCGATCAGCCCTCGGAGCTCCGAATCCATGAAAGCGCCAGGGCCTGAGTGGGTGTGGGAGGCCGAGACGATGAGCGTGGCCGCCGGAACGCCCGCGCGCGTCAGGCGGTCCTGAACGGCCCGGGTGAAGGATCGGTCGACCGCGATGAGGTCCAGCGTGACCCACGCCAGCCGCGTGGCTCTGCTGTCCAGCACCAGCGCCCGCGCGGCCACCGGGTCGTGCTCGCCGACCGACGGCCTGAACCAGAACGCATGCGCGTACCGGTCGAAGATGTCGGGGAACAGCAACCGGCGCTGCATGCCGCCGTAGCCGGCGAGTGGTGTTCCGGCCGGGACGCGGAGCGCGGCGTACGCGGCGCCGGCGGTCACGCACCCGGCGCAGCGCTCGGCGGCACCGGCGGTCCCGACGATGCTTGCTCCCCCGAGCAGGAGGCCGAGGAGGATCGAGCCGCCGATCACCTCTCCGCGCACAGATCGGCCACCAGGGCGGCCATCTCCGCGCGCGGCTCGCCACTGCTCTTGAGCCGGCGTTCGGCGTCCCAGCACCGTCGGAGCTTCCACGCGAAGAGGGCCTCGGAGCCGCTCGTGGAGCCGGTGAGTGCCTCGATCACGGCGGGCGGCCGGCGGAGCGCCCGGGCGATTTCGTCGACCGGCCGGCCCTGATGCCGCCAGGCGACCGCGGTCCACGCCGTCCTCACGTCGCGCGCCAGGACCGAGAGCAGAAGGGGCGCGTCCTCGGTCGCGAGGAGCCGGTCGAGCGTCTTGAGCGCGCCCGCGAGGTCGCGGCGCTCGACCGCGCGGGTCAGGTCGAAAATCGCATCCAGCCGATGCTCACCCACGATCGCGCCGACATCCTTGACCCCGACGGCTCGGTTGTCGGGTCCCCCGGCGAGCGCTGCCTTGCGCGCCTCGCCCAGTAGCGTTGCGGTGTCCTCACCCGTCAGCTCGACGAGAAGCCGCGCAGCCTCATCCGTGACGGTCAACCCGTCGAGCGCCGCGCGCTGGCGAAGCCATCCCGCGAGCTCGCGGGATCCCCGCGTCGGCAGCTCGACGATCGCGGCGGCCGGCAGACCGCTGAGCAGCCAGTGGTCGGCCCGGCGCTCGCGAGAGGCGCGCAGCGACTCGTCGGCCAGCAGCAAGAGACAGCTCGCCGGGTTCGGGCTCGCGGCGTACGCGGTGAGCGCATCCGCCCCTTTCGCGGCCAGAGCCTGAGCGCGCCGGACGGCGATGAGCCGCCGGCCGGCCCCGAGCGGCAGGGTCATGGCCGACCGGACGATCTCGTCGACGCCGCGCTCGCGTCCATCGAACACCTCGCGGCCCCAGGCGGCGAGCGCGCGATCCGGAAAGAGCCCACGGGTCGCCGCGGCGAGCGCGTCGTCGAGAAGTTGACCGTCGCCGCCGTGCAGGAGGGCGATCGGCGGCGCCTCGCCGCGCTCGGCCTGCCGTAGGAACGTCGCGTAGTCCATTTATCGGGTGCTGGGAGGTCGGGGCGACCGAGGGTGGCCTGATGTAGGTGCTCGTGGCTCCGCTCGCCCGATCAACCCGGGTGGGGCTGGTGGCTCCGCTCGCTGGGTCAACGTAGTTGGGATGGCTGGCTCCGCTCGCCCGGTCAAGCCGGTTGGGGTCGGTGGCTCGGCTCGCCGGGTCGGCGTTGCTGAGGGGGCTGGTTCCGCTCGCCCGGTCAAGCCGGTTGGGGCCGGTGGCTCGGCTCGCCGGGTCGGCGTAGCTGAGGTGGCTGGCTCCGCTCGCCCGATCAATCCGGGTGGGGCTGGTGGCGCGGCTCGCCGGGGCGACGCTGTTGGCGTGGCTGGCTCCGCTCGCCCGATCGACCCGGGTGGGGCTGATGGCTCGGCTCGCCCGGTGCGCCCAATCAAAACCGGGTGACGGTCAGGCTCACGATCGACCGCGCGATGTCGATCGCGGCTGCGCGTACGGCCGACTCCTCACGCGAAATGGTCTGGGATACGGCATTCTGAACCTGAAAGTCGGACTTCTCCCGCAGACCTTGCTCCTCGAACAGCACCGTATTCCGACGTACGTCGCGGAATTTGAGATTCATCGTCACCTCCAGCCGGTACTGGCGCACGTTGGCCTGCGAATCGTACGCGATCGACGCGAGAGAGTACCTGACCACTTCCCCCTCGAGGATAGCATCCGCGTCCTCCCGCGGGACCACACGGAGCCGGCCGTTGGTGGAGAAGGCCTCCACGACCGCGCTCGTGAGGAAGTTCTCGACGGCCGGCTCGCCGGTCTTGTTCGCGAAGACCGGTACGGCCACCGTCTGGATGTGGTCGGGGAGATTTCCACGAAACGAATAGCCGCAGCCCGCGAGCGTGGCGGCGAGCGAGGCGAGGCCGAGCGCGAGCGCGCGGCCGGGTCCCGTCACGCGCGCGTCACGATGTTGACCAGGCGGTTCGGGACGACGACCACCTTCTCGACGCGGCGCCGCTCGACCCACGGCCTGACGCGGTCGTCGCCGAGGGCGAGCTGCCGGATCCGGTCGTCCGCGCTATCGACGTCGACGAGCAGGCGCCCGCGCACCTTGCCGTCGACCTGCACGACCACCGTGACTTCCGTCTTCTGGAGGGCCGCGGGGTCCGCCACGGGCCAGCGCTGCTTGAAGAGGCTCTCCGCGTGCCCGAGGCGCGACCAGAGCTCCTCGGTCACATGCGGACAGAAGGGGCCGAGCAGCAGCAGCATCGTCTCGATCGCCTCGCGCAGGAGCGCGGCGCGCTCCGGCGCGGCGCCGGAGCCGTCGCCGGAGGCGGCCTCGAAGGTCTGGAGCGCGTTGAAGAGCTCCATGATCGCGGCGATCGCGGTGTTGAAGTGGAACTCGCGCTCGAGGTCGTCGGTGACGCGCCGGATGGTCTCGTGGATCGTCCGCCGGAAGGCGCGCCCGGCCTCCGTCGTCGGCGTCGGAACCGCCGCAGCCCCCGCGTGATCCGGGAGGGGCGCCTCGCCCCCTCCGAGCTCGGTCAATCGCCCGAGGACGAAGCGCCAAACGCGGTTCAAGAATCGCGAGGCGCCCTCGATGCCCTGGTCGTTCCACTCCAGGTCCTTTTCCGGTGGCGCTGCGAAGAGCTCGAACAGGCGTCCGGTATCGGCGCCGTACTTCTCACGGACGAAGTCGTCGGAGACCACGTTGCCCTTCGACTTCGACATCTTCGCGCCGTCCTTGATGACCATACCCTGGCTGAGCAGCGCGATGAACGGCTCGTCGATGTTCGTGAGGCCGAGGTCGCGGAGCACTTTGGTGTAGAACCGCGCGTAGAGGAGATGGAGCACGGCGTGCTCGATGCCGCCGATGTACTGGTCGACCGGCATCCAGTACTCGGCCGCGCTCCGCTCGAACATCCCCCTATCGTAGCCGGGAGAGCAGTAACGCAGGAAATACCACGACGATTCCACGAAGGTGTCCATCGTGTCCGTCTCGCGCCGCGCGCGCCCGCCGCATCGAGGACAGGTCGCGTTGACGAAGCTCGCGACGTTCGCCAGCGGCGAGCCGCCCTTGCCGGAGAGCTGTACGTCCCGCGGCAGCGTCACCGGCAGGTTCTCCTCGGCCTCGGGCACCATGCCGCAGGCGTCGCAATAGAGCACCGGGATCGGCGCGCCCCAGTATCGCTGGCGGCTGATACCCCAGTCGCGGAGACGGTAGTTGATCTTTGCGATCCCGAGGCCGCGCGAGACCAGCCAGTCGGTCGCTCGGCGCTTCGCCTCGGCGACCGTGAGGCCGTCGAGGAACGCCGAATTGATCTTGACGCCGTCACCGGTGTAGGCCTTCCCGCTCCACCCGTCCGGGCGTTTGACCGTCTCGATGATCGGCAGGCCGTGCTGCTCGGCGAATTCCCAGTCGCGCTCGTCCTCGCCGGGGACTGCCATGATGGCGCCGGTCCCGTAGCCCATGACGACGTAGTCGGCGAGGAACAGGGGCATGGGGGCGCCGTTGAAGGGGTTCACGACTCGCGCCGAGAGCCGGAGGCCGCGCTTGGGACGGTCCGCGGCCGTCCGCTCGATCTCTGACTGACGTGCGACCTCGGCGCGGAATCGCGCGACGGCTTCGCGCTCGGCAGGGTGGGTCACGATCCGGTCGACGAGCGGATGCTCGGGGGCCAGCACGGCGTACATCATGCCGAAGACGGTGTCCGGCCGCGTGGTGAAGACGCGGATCGAGAGATCCGGATGTCCCTCCACGGGCAGATCGAACTCGGCGCCTTCGCTCTTGCCGATCCAGTTGCGCTGCATCGTCAGCACGCGCTCGGGCCAGCCCGGCAGCCGGTCACACCAGGCGAGGAGCTCTTCCGCGTAGCTGGTGATCTTGAAGAACCAGCCGTCGATCTCGCGCGGCGTCACCTCGGAGTCGCATCGCCAGCACCGGCCTTCCTCCACCTGCTCGTTCGCGAGGACCGTCTGGCAGGACGGACACCAGTTCACCGTCGAGCGCCTCCGGTAGGCGAGGCCCCGCTCGAGCATCCTGATGAAGATGAGCTGCTCCCACCTGTAATAGGCCGGGTCGCAGGTGGTGACCTCCCGACCCCAGTCGTAGGAGATCCCCATTTTCATGAGCTGCGTGCGCATGTAGTCGATGTTCTCGTAGGTCCAGATGACCGGGTGCACGCCGTGCTCGATGGCGGCGTTTTCGGCCGGGAGCCCGAACGCGTCCCACCCCATCGGGTGCAGCACGTTGTACCCGCGCATCCACTTGTAGCGGGCGAGGAGATCGCCGATCGCGTAGACGCGCACGTGACCCATGTGGATCCGGCCGGACGGGTATGGGAACATCTCGAGGCAGTAGAACTTCGGCCGGCTGGGATCCTCGCGAACTCGGAACTGCTTCGTCTCTTCCCAGATTCCCTGCCACTTCGCTTCGATCTCGCGGAACGGATAGCGGTCGGTCGACATGATTCGATAACGTCTTAACATTCTTGGCAGGCAGGGGCAAGAAAGTGCTGGGCGAGTCGGCGCGCGGCCCACGTCACACTCGAGCCGGGCCCACCGCGCGACAACGGCGTGGCGCGGCCTGAGGACCTGCGCCGCGCCACGCCGAAACTTGTGCGACTACTTCGTGACGCCGAGATCCGCCGCGGCCTCGTTGGCCAGCTTGAGCGAGTCCGCGTGTTTGCCTCCGTCGTGGAGCTTCTGCGCCTCGTCCAGCTTGGCGACCGCCGCCTTCACCTTCGGATCGTCCGCCTTCATCTTGCCGGCGGCATCCCGAGCCTCCTTGATCACCTTCGGGCAGGAACTCGCGAACGCTCCGCCCGCGGTGAAGGACAGCGCAACCGCTACCGCCGTGACTGCCATGATTTTCTTCATTATTGGCTGTCACCTCCCCCTGAGCCTGGTTGGCTCCCGCCATTGTAACAGTCTGTCGCGGGGTGTGGTTCCCGCGGCGAAGGATGGAAGTGGTCGAAAATCCGCTGCGCGAGCTTCGGGGTCACCTTCGGCACCGCCGCCAGCTCGGCGACCGACGAGTCACGGACGCGCCGCGCGGAGCCGAGCGTCTTCAGGAGGCTCGTCCGGATCGTCGGCCCGATGCCGGGGATCGTGTCGAGCACCGACTGGATCGTGCGCTTCGCGCGGAGCTTCTTGTGGTAGGTGATCGCGAAGCGGTGCGCCTCGTCCCGGACCCGCTGGAGCGTGTGGAGGGCGGGCGACGTCGGATCGAGGACGAGCGGATGCAGGCTGTCGGCCTGGTAAACCTCCTCGGCCTGTTTCGCGAGCCCGACGGCCGGGATGTAGTCGAGCCCGAGGTCCTGGAGCACCTTGAGCGCGACGTTGAGCTGGCCGCGGCCCCCGTCGATGAGGACGAGGTCGGGCAGCACGCTCCCCTGCTCGAGCGCCTTCGCGAAGCGCCGCGTGAGCACCTCGCTCAGCGAGGCGAAGTCGTCGGCGCCGGCGACGGTCCGGATCCGGAAGCGCTTGTAGTCGTCCTTCTTGAGGCCGCCGTTCTCCCAGACGACCATCGAGCCGACCTGCTCGGTCCCCTGGATGTTGGAGATGTCATAGCCCTCGATGCGGTTCGGGAGACCGGGGAGGCCGAGCGCGCGCTGAAGCTCCTCGAGCACGAGTTGCTGACGGTTGTCACGGGAGAGGAGGCGGTTCTGAAGCGCGATCACAGCGTTCGCCTCGGCCATCGCGACGAACTCTCGCTTGGCTCCTCGCTGGGGCGCGTGCAGCTGCACGCGCCGGCCCGCGAGCGTGGTGAGCCACTCGGTCGTGAGCTCCGCCTCCGGCAGCTCCTCGGACAGGAGGATCTCGGGCGCGGGCGTGACCGCCTTGCCGTAGAACTGGCGCACGAACGCCGAGAGGATCTCGCCGTCGCTCCAGCCGGCGACGCGGTCGAAGAAGAAGGGCTCCTGACCGACGAGCCGGCCCTTGCGCACGAAGAACAGCTCGACGCACGCGTCGCCTCCCTGGCGCACGACGCCCACGATGTCCTGGTCCACGTCGTCCGTCGAGATGATCTTCTGGCGCTCGCGGACCTTGTTGAGGGACTGGATCTGGTCGCGGAGCACGGAGGCGCGCTCGAACTTGAGCTCGGCGGCGGCTTCTTCCATCTCCTTGGTGAGGCGCCGCGCCAGCTCTTCGTCCCGCCCTTCCAGGAAATGGATGACATCCCGCACGGTCTCCGCGTATCCCTCGCGGGTCTCCCAACCCGTGCAGGGCGCGTTGCAGCGGTGGATCGCGTACTGGATGCAGGGTCGCTCGAGCGCGCCGTCGATCGTGATCGAGCAGGTGCGCAGGGGGAAGAGCTGCCGCGTGAGCCGGAGGGTCTCGCGCATCGCGGTGGCCGGATAGAAGGGGCCGTAGTATTGCGCGCCGTCCCGCTGCACCCGCCGGGCCACCACCAGCCGTGGAAACTCTTCGTTCGTGGTGAGCTTCAGGAACGGATAGTGCTTGTCGTCTCTCAGGATGATGTTGTATCGGGGCCGGTGCTTGCGGACCAGGTTGGCCTCGAGCATGAGGGCCTCGAGCTCGTTGTCGGTGACGATGTACTCGAGGTCCCGGACCTGGCGCACGAGCGCGTCCGTCTTGGGGTCGCGCGGGCGAGACTCCTGGAAGTAGGATCGCACGCGGCTGCGTAGGGACGCGGCCTTGCCGACGTAGAGGACCTGCTGCTTACCGTCGCGGTAGAGGTACACGCCGGGCCGGTCGGGCACCCGGGCGAGCTTTTCCTCCAGAATCACGGGCTCGCCTCGCCTGCGGCTTCGGCTCGCACTCCTGGATTCACGGGCTCGCCTCGCCTGCGGCTTCGGCTCGCATTCCTGGATTCACGGGCTCGCCTCGCCTGCGGCTTCGGCTCGCATTACCACACTCATTTGAGCTGTAGCTTGCGGAGCGACTTGAGCCTGTCGCGAAGCTCGGCCGCCTGCTCGAAGTCGAGGCGCTTGGCCGCCTCCTTCATCCGCGCCTCCAGTTCGAGGATACGCGACTGGAGCGCCGCCGGCGACTCGAAGGTCTCCGCGGCCGGCTCCTCCACGGGCACCGTGTAGTAGTCGCGCTCGTAGACCGTCTGGAGGAGCTCGCGGATCGCGGACTTGATCGATTCCGGCGTGATCCCGTGTGCGTCGTTGTAGGCGCGCTGCAGCTCCCGCCGACGCTCCGTCTCGCGGATCGTGGCCGCCATCGAGTCCGTGATGTGGTCGGCGTACATGATGACCTCCCCGTTGACGTTACGTGCCGCCCGTCCCGCCGTCTGGATGAGCGAGGTCGCCGAGCGCAGGTAGCCCTCCTTGTCGGCATCGAGGATCGCTACCAGCGACACTTCCGGGATATCGAGCCCCTCGCGCAGGAGGTTGATCCCGATGAGGCCGTCGAACTTCCCGAGCCGGAGGTCGCGGATGATGGCGACCCGGTCGAGCGTGTCGATGTCGGAGTGCAGGTAGCGGACGCGGAGCCCCAGCTGCTGGTAGTACTCGGTGAGGTCTTCGGCCATACGCTTGGTCAGCGTCGTCACCAGCACGCGCTCGTCGCGCTCGGCCCGCGCCCGGAGCTCGCCGAGCAGGTCGTCGACCTGGTCCTTGGCGGGCCGCACGGTGATCCGCGGATCCATGAGCCCGGTCGGGCGGATCACCTGCTCGGCGAGGGTGTCACCTGCGAGGTCGAGCTCGTAGAGGCCGGGCGTCGCGGAGACGTAGATCGTCTGGCCCGTCAGCCGCGTGAACTCGTCGAACGTCAGCGGTCGGTTGTCGAACGCCGAGGGCAGCCGGAACCCGTATTCGACGAGCGCTTCCTTGCGCGACCGGTCCCCGTAGTACATACCGCGGACCTGCGGCACCGCGACGTGGCTCTCGTCGATGACCACGAGCGCGTCTTTCGGCAGGTAGTCGATCAGCGTGGGCGGCGCTTCCCCCGGCCGGTGGCCGGTCAGGTGTCGGGAGTAGTTCTCGATCCCGTGGCAATACCCGAGCTCGCGCAGCATCTCGATGTCGAAGAGGGTCCGCTGCTCGAGCCGCTGCGCCTCGAGCAGGCGGTTGCGCTGGCGGAGGAACGCGAGTCGTTCCGCGAGCTCCTCCTGGATGGTCTCGAACGCGCGCGCGAGCTGGCTCGCCTCGGTCACGTAGTGACTCGCCGGGTAGATGTGGACCCGGTCGACGCGCTCGAGCACCGCGCCCCGGAGCGGATCGATCCGCGAGGCCGCGTCGACGACGTCGCCGAAGAGCTCGATCCGGAGCGCGATCGATTCCTCGTTCGCCGGGAAGACTTCGACCACGTCCCCCCGCACACGGAACGTGCCGCGGTGAAAGTCGTAGTCGTTCCGCTCGTACTGGACCGCGATGAGCCGCCGGATGATCTCGTCCCGGTCGATCCGGTCGCCCTGGCGGAGCTCGAGGTGCAACCCCTGGTAGGTGTCGGGCTCGCCGATGCCGTAGATACACGACACCGAGGCGACGACGATGACGTCACGCCGCTCCAGGAGGGACTTGGTTGCCGAGTGGCGCATCCGGTCGATCTCGTCGTTGATGAGCGCGTCCTTCTCGATGTATGTGTCCGACTGCGGGATGTAGGCCTCGGGCTGGTAATAGTCGTAGTACGAGACGAAGTATTCGACCGCGTTCGCCGGAAAGAAGGCCCGGAACTCGCTGAACAGCTGGGCGGCCAGCGTCTTGTTCGGCGAGATGACGAGGGTGGGCCGGTCCACGTTCGCCACGACGTTGGCGATCGAGTAGGTCTTGCCCGAGCCCGTCACCCCGCGCAACACCATGTGACGGCGGCCCGCGCGGACGAAATCCGTGAGGGCGGCGATCGCCTGCGGCTGGTCGCCACGCGGCGAATACTCGGAGGACAACCGGAACACGGTGTCGAGCTACGTCAGGAGGGCGTCGGGACGGCCAGCAGATACTTTCGCCACGAGTCGAGGAGCGAATGCGCGTGAGGGTGTCGTAGCATGTGCGTCGAGAACACGAACTTCGGATGCACCGGCTCGCGGATGAGGCGCATCCCGACCTCGTCGGGCAGCCGGTTGCCCTTGCGCAGATTGCAACGCAGACAGGCCGCGACCACGTTCACCCAGGTCGTCTCGCCCCCCCGCGAGCGCGGCACGACGTGGTCGACGGTCAGGCGCTCGCCGCGGCGGTTACAGTACTGGCAGCTGTAGCCGTCCCGTCTCAGGATGTTCTTCTTGTTGAAGGCCACGCGGTCGAGGAACGGCTTGCGGATGTACATGGCCAGCCGGATCACTGCCGGGAGAGCGAACGTCACCGAGGGCGACCGCACCACGCGCGGGGAGGCTTCGACGGCCTCCGCCTTGCCGGCCAGGAGCAACGTGATCGCGCGGCGAGCGTTGGTGAAATGCAGCGGCTCAAAGGTGTAGTTGAGCACCAAAACCGCAATTTCATCCATACTTAACGCATTAGTCTAGTCGGCGGCTTCCGGAGTGTCAAATCACGGTGCTCGGCGTCCCTCGATCGCGTCCATCAGGACGCCCTCGCGCAGCCCGAATTCGCTGACCCGTAGCGTCTCGACCCCGATCTGGTCCAGGGTCGCCATCACGATCGCGATGCCGGGGATGATGAGGTCAGCGCGGCCCGGCTCGAGGCACGGGAGCGCCGCGCGCTCTGCGACCGTGTGCGCGCCCAGCCGGGCGGCGAGTCGCGCGATGATCGGGCGGTCCAGCCGGTGCCCCTGCACGCGCTCCGGATCGTAGCGGTGGAGGCCGAGGTCGAGCGCCGCGAGTGTCGTCACCGTGCCGGCCGTGCCCACGAGGTGGGCGACGCGGGCGGTACGGATCGGTTCGGGCAGCTCGTGCTCGAGGCGGGCGCGCACCTCGTCATAGAGCTCGCGATAGCGTGGCTCGGCCACCGGGCCTGGAAACGGGAACCGCTCCGCGAGCGGGACGACGCCGAGCCGCAGGCTCGCCATCGATCGGATCACGTCGTCCTCGGCCAGCACGTACTCCGTGCTGCCGCCGCCGATATCGAACACGAGAACCGGACCCGCCAGCGCGCCGAGACCGTGGCGTACCCCGCGAAGCGTGAGACGGGCCTCAGCCTCGCCGCTCACGACGTCGACCCTCCGACCGGTCGCCTGCTCGACGGCCGCCGCGAAGGCGCGGCCGTTGGACGCCTCGCGCACGGCACTGGTCGCGACGATGCGGATGTCTCGCGCGCCGCGCCAGACGCCGCGCTCGACGTAACCGCGGACGACAGCGAGCGTGCGAGCCATCGGCGCCTCACCCAGCGCTCCCGAGCGGGCGAGGCCCTCGCCGAGCCGGGTGATCGTTTGGTCCTGGTCGACGACCCGCCACGTCGCCCCATCGAGCACGTCGGCGACGAGGAGCCGAACCGTATTGCTGCCGACATCGATCGTGGAGAGGCGCATGGCGGGGAGCGAAAACACCCGCCGGGACTCCCGGCGGGGCGGGTGAACCGCGAAGCCGTGCCGGCTACTTTCCCTTCAGGCTTCTGATGTAGTTCACGATCTCCCAGCGCTCCTGCTCCGAGAGGTGCTTCCAAGGAGGCATGGCGCCGCGGCCGTTCGAGATCTTCCAGAAAATCTCACCGTCGGTTTGGTTCTGAACCGCCGCGGACGTCCAGTTCGCGGGCTTCGGCGGAGGTAGCGCGGCAGCGGCCGGGCCGTCGCCCTTCCCCATGGGTCCGTGACAGGATACGCAGTTGGTCTCGACCAGCTTCTTCGCGTTGCCGACACCCTTCACCGGATTCTTCGACGCCTTGGCGTCGGCCGGCGCCACCCACGGTCCCTGGGCGGAGACCACCGCCGCGCCGGTCCAGACGAGGAGCGTGATCGCGGCGACGGCGATGCTCAGCGACTTCCCGAACGCGCTCATGGCGCCTCCTCTCGTGAAACTCGTACGACACGAATGATCGTGATGGTGTTCACAAAACGAAAACCATTTAACACTCCTGGGACGAACGAGGTCAAGCAGATATTCGACGCGCGCGCGTCGAGGCGAGCCAGCAGAGCGCGGCCAGGCCGCCGTAGGCGCCGGCGAGGCGCGCCGGCATCGCCGACGGCGCGGCCCACGGCCAGCAGAGCGCGCCGCTCGCCAGGGACGAGTGGATCACGCCGAAGAGCGCGGCGAGGCTCGCGACCGCCAAGAGCAGCCCGGCGAGCACCACTCGGTGGTTGATGATCGCCGCGAGCGCCCATCCCCACAGGGCCGCGGTCAGGACGAATCTGTTTCCGAGGACGAGAAGCGTCTGATAGCCGAGCGCGGCTTCACCCGTGAGGGCGGCCGGGAACTTGAAGACACCGATCAGGAGCGACGAGAGGATGACGAGCTGCGTGACATTGTCGAGGGCGAGGCCGAGGAAGCCGTTCAGGTCCCCGGCCCGGATCCAGCGCGGGCGGGTCCTAGTGGGGCCGGGCGTCGGCTACCCCCTGGCTGGCGACCAGCTCGCGGGCCAGGCTCTTTGTCCTCTCGGCCACGCTGGTGCACCAGGCGAGGCGACCGCGGTTGTTGGCGACTTCGCGGAAATCGAATTCGATGGCCGGGCCGAGGTGTTGACCGAACCTCAGCCGCACGCTGTATGACTTCCCTTGCCGCTTGTCGTCGTCCTCGAGGACGACTTCAACACGCGGGTCGACCCGCTTCGCATGGGAGGTCAGGAAATTCCATAGCCAGCGTCTGACGTCACGATATGTCCCACCCGAAAACACGCGGGCATTCTAGCACCCGGGGATTGCCCCGATCGTCATCGTGGGAGCAATAGGGGACCAGCGACTGGTCCCCTATTGCGGTCAAATCAATGGGCCCGGCTCAGCATTCGTTGAAGCCGCAGGACAGGCACTTCTTGCAACCCTCTTCGTAGATGAAGGTCGCTTGCCCGCACTCCTTGCAGAGGTCGCCGATCTGCTTTCGCGCGTCGACGGCAACTCTGGGAGCTTCGGGCCCGGGCTTCACATCACCGATGTGCTCGGCCAGCGTCCGCGACAGCGCGTCCGGCAATGAGAGGATCTTTGTGGGTCCAAAGCCTGTCGGTTGTCCCCCGCCGATTCGGGAAAGCTGGCTGATGACCTCCTCGAGGCGACGCTGAGCTGACAGCGGTGAAGGCAGCCTCAGGATTAAGGAAATCAGTCGCCCGAGCGCCTCGGCGACCGCCATCGTATCGGAGCCGCCCTTGCCAACCTGGACGAAGACCTCAAAAGGCTCGTGCTCCTCGGTTTCGGTGATGGTGATCCACGCCGTCCCGATCGGGGTCTGAGTGCGGTAGGTCGACCCCTTCAGGCTACGCGGGCGGGGCTTGATGACGGCCTGGCCCGCCATCGCAGGGGCGGCGCTCTTGCTCTTCTTCGAGACCCCCACGTTCAGCACCTGCTCGCCTTTGCACCCGTCGCGGAAGACGGTGATGCCGAGGCAGCCGAGCTCCCACGCGAGGCGATAGGCGCGCGCCACGTCCTCCTCGGTCGCGTTGTTCGGCAGGTTGATCGTCTTCGAGACTCCGTTGTCGGTCGAGCGCTGGAAAGCGGCCTGATGCCGTACGTGCCATTCGAAGCCGATCTCGTGGGAGGTCTTGAAGACCTCGGACGCACGCTCCGGGAGGCCGCGGATCCCGTGGAGCGATCCATGCTTGACGATCTCCTGCATGAGCGCGTCCGAGTAGAATCCCTGATCCTTGGCGATGCGCTCGAACGTCTCGTTCACGAACGTCAGGACGCGCTCGCCGTCAGGCTGCTTCACGCGGTGCTCGAACGCCAGCGCGAAGATCGGCTCGACACCGGAGGAGCACCCAGCGATCATCGAGATCGTGCCGGTGGGCGCAATCGTCGTGACGGTCGAATTGCGCATCGGCCGCTGATTCTTATAGATCGAATGGTCCCAGTGCGGGAAGGGGCCGCGCTCCTCGGCGAGCTTCGCCGACTGATCGTGGGATTTCTCCTTGATGAAGGCCATCAGCTGGTCGCCGAGGTCGATCGCTTCCTGGCTGTCGTACGGGATGCCCATCATGAAGAGCAGGTCGGCCCACCCCATGATGCCCAGCCCGATGCGGCGGTTGGCTTTGACGGTGGCGTCGATCTGTGGGAGCGGGTACGGGTTCATCTCGATGACGTCGTCGAGGAATCGAACCGCGAGGCGCACCACCCGCTCCATCTCGTCCCAGTCGACCGACCACTCGCCCTGGTCGCTTCGCCGCGCGAACTTCGAGACGTTGAGCGAGCCGAGATTACACGCCTCGTTGGGCAAGAGGGGCTGCTCGCCACACGGATTGGTCGCCTCCACCACACCGATGTCCGGCGTCGGGTTGGCGGGGCTCGCGTTGATCCGGTCGATGAAGACCATGCCCGGGTCGCCCGTCCGCCATGCCGCGCGGACCATCCGGTCGAAAACCTCCTTGGCCGACAGGCGGGCCGTCACCGCGCCGGTGTGCGGGTTGATCAGGTCGTACTCGCCGCCCGAGGCGAGCGCGTCCATGAACCGATCCGTGGCCGCTACGGAGATGTTGAAGTTCGTGATGCCCCCGTCGAGCTTGCAGTCGATGAACTCGAGGATGTCCGGGTGATCGACCCTGAGGATCCCCATGTTGGCGCCGCGCCGGGTTCCGCCCTGCTTCACCGCCTCGGTCGCGCTGTTGAACACGCGCAGGAAGGAGACGGGTCCCGAGGCGCGCCCGCCCGTCGAGGCCACGATGTCGTCCTTGGGGCGCAGCCGTGAGAACGCGAAGCCCGTGCCGCCGCCGGACTTGTGGATGATCGCCGCCGCCTTGACCGAGTCGAAGATCTCCTCCATCGAGTCGCCCACGGGCAGCACGTAGCACGCCGAGTACTGCAGGCCGTTGTCCTTCCCGGCATTCATGAGGGTCGGCGAGTTCGGGAGGAAGTCGCCCTCGATCATGATGTCGTAGAACGCCGCCGCGACCTCCCTGACCGCGGCCTCGCTCCGCCCGTACCGCGCCTCGCCCGACGCGATCGTCAGCGCCACCCGCCAGCACATCTCCTCCGGGGTCTCGACAACCTCGCCACCCTGCCGCAGGAGATAGCGTTCACGGAGGACCCGCAAGGCAGGCTCGGTCCACTTACCGACTTTCGCTGGGCGGATCTCAGACAACATTCCACGCCTCCTCCTGGCACTGGCCGAAGACCTTCGGCTCTTACTATATCTTGTGGTGAGGGCGAATCTACCACGCTGAATCTAGCGTTCGTCAAGAAAAAAGGTATCCACCGCCCATCCACCATTTGTCCACCGCCCGCGCCCGCAAGCTCTTCAGGACCCTCACACGAGGGCCCTCACACGCTGCGTGGTATTCTCTGTTCCGCTATGGCGCCCTCTCAGGTGATCGTGCTGCTCGCGCTGGTTGCTACCTTCCATTTTCTCGACACCGCGCGCGCGCAGACGCCGCCACCTCCGCCGTCGCTTGAAGCTTCGGGTCGGACCCTGAACCTCGAGGATTGCATCGCCATCGCGCTCGAGGGCCAGCCGCGGATCCAGGCGACGCTGGCCGACTATGCCGCGGCGCGCTACCGGGTGAATCAGGCCCTGGCGCCGCTCCTCCCGCAGCTCAGCGGCTCGGTCACCGCCACCCGAAGTCAGAACATTTCGATCACCACCAACTCGGCGGGCGCAAGCATCTCGACCGTGCAGAACCGGCAGATGGGCGACACCCTCCTGGCCCAGGTGCTGCTCTCTCAGGTCCTCTTCGACTTCGGCAAGACCCTCGCGGCGACGGAAGCGGCGCGAAAGCTCGCCGAGGTGGCGGTCGAGGATGTCGAGCTGCAGCGTCAGCTGATCTCGCTGACGGTGAAGGAGGCGTACACGAACACGCTCTTCAGCCAGCGCCTCATTCGCGTGCAGGAGCAGGCGCAAGAGCGGGCCGAATTGAACTTGCGCTCGGCGAAAGGCTTCTTCGAGGTGGGCACGCGGCCCAAGTCTGACGTCGCGCGGGCCGAGGTCGACGTGGCGAACGCCAAGCTCGACCTCATCAGGGCGAAGAACGCCCTGCGTACCGCCATCGTCGCGCTCAACATCGCGATGGCGATCAACGTGGACACGCCGACCCAGATCGTCGACAACCTCGTCTACCAGCCCATCACGCTCGACCGGCAGGCGCTTCGAAGCGATTCGCTCCGGCAGCGACCCGAGTACCGCCAGGCCAAGCTCCGCGCCGCCGCCGCCGAGGCCACGGAGCGGCAGACCTTTCGGAACTTCTTCCCCGATGTCTCGGGCACCGGAACCTACGGGGGCACCCAGAGCCAGCTCAACGAGGCCTGGACGCTGGGCCTGTCGTTGAACTGGTCGCTTTTCGACGGTGGCGGGCGAATCGCGAGGTACCAGGAGGCGAAGGCCAACCTGGAGGGCGCAAAGGCGCGCGTGAAGTCCACCGAGCTCGACATCGTGCAGAATGTCGAGCAGGCCGAGATCGCCGTCGAGGAAGCCCAGGAGCGGATCCAGGCGGCCCAGACCCTGGTGGTCTCCGCCCAGGAGAACTTTCGGCTGGCCCAGGGGCGGTTCGACGCCGGCGTCGGCACCATCCTCGAGCTGACGGACGCTCAGCTCGCCCTCACCCAGGCCCAGAACACCGAGAGCCAGGCCCTGGCGGACTATCGGATCGCCCTGGCACGGCTGGATCGTGCCGTCGGCCGTCGCTGAGGCCCGAGAAACAACCCGCAAGGTGGCGTCGTCTAAACGAGTGATGAGACGCATCGTGTCGGTGGTCATCGTGGCGGTCCTGGTGGGTGGGGGCGTCTTCGCCTACCTCTACACCCAGAGCCGCGGCAATGCCCCAAAGTACCGGGTGGCGCGTGTCGAGCGAGGTCCCCTCACCGCTGCGGTCTCGGCGACCGGCAACCTGAACGCCGTGGTCGTCGTCCAGGTCGGGAGCCAGGTCTCCGGGATGGTCAAGGACCTCATGGTCGACTTCAACTCGATCGTCAAGAAGAACCAGGTCATCGCCCGGATCGACCCGGACATCTTCGAGGCCAGGGTCAACCAGGCGAAGGCGGATCTGGACTCCTCCCGGGCGAACGTCCTGAACCAGGACGCGCAGGTCGAGCGCGCCCGGGCCGACGTCGACAACGCCCGCGCGGGGCTCGTGGAAGCCAAGGCGTTCACCGCCAAGGCCCTGGTGCAGTCCGTGGACGCCAAGCGTGACTTCGACCGGAAGGCGGAGCTGTTCGGTCGCCAGCTCATCGCCAAGAGCGATCTCGACACGTCGCAGGCCACCTACGACGCTGCGGTGGCCCAGCTCGACTCCACCCGGGCGCGAGAGCAGGCGCTCACGTCGGGTATCCAGTCGGCGCTCGCCCAGCTCCGCGTGGCCCAGGCCACCGCCGAGTCCGCGCGTGCGCAGGTGAAGCAGAAGGATGCCGCGCTCAAGCAGGCCCAGGTCGATCTCGACCACACGACGATCCTGGCCCCCGTGGACGGCGTCGTCGTCTCCCGCCAGGTGGACGTCGGCCAGACCGTCGCCGCGAGCCTTCAGGCTCCGGTGCTCTTCACCATCGCCCAGGACCTCACGCGGATGCAGGTCGAGACGAGCGTGGACGAGGCGGACATCGGCCGCATCAAGCTCGACGACCGCGCCGGCTTCACGGTCGACGCGTTTCCCGGGGAAACGTTCGTCGGGACTGTCACGCAGATCCGGAAGGCGGCTCAGATCGTCCAGAACGTCGTCACCTACACGGTGGTCGTCGCGGTGGCGAATCCGACGGGAAAGCTCGTCCCGGGAATGACGGCGAACGTCAAGCTCGTGACCGCGGAGAAGCCGAGCGTCCTGAAGGTTCCGAACGCCGCGCTCCGGTTCCGGCCGGCGGGCGTCGAGGCGGCAGCGCCCAACTCGCCGGCGAGCAGCGGCGAGCCGAGCGGCGGCGCGGCGGGCCGTGGCGCGGCGGGTGGTGTGCAGCCCTCGGTCGAGCAGATACGCGATCGCCTGGTGAAAGAGCTGAAGCTCACTGAGGATCAGCAAACGAAGCTCGAGCCGATCCTGCAGGACAGCCGCGAGCAGCTGCGGGCCCTCCAGGGACTCCCCGAGGCCGACCGTCGCGCGCGCGCCCAGAAAGTCCGTGAGACGTCGCGCGTCAAGGTCCGCGAGATCCTCACCGACGCCCAGAAGGCGCGCTACGACGAGATGGCCGCCGCGTCGGGCGGCGAGGGCCGGGCCGGCATCCAGGGGCGCGTGTGGGTGGTCGGGCCGGATGGCAAGCCGGCGTCGGTCGCGCTGACTCTTGGGCTCAGCGACGGAACCTCCACCGAGGTGCTCCGCGGCGAGATCAACGAGAGCCAGGAGGTGATCGTCGGGCTCCTCGGCGGCGGCCGGAGCGGCGGCGGTCCTCAAGCCCCGCAGCAGGGCACGCCGCGCCTCAGGCTCTGATCGTGGCGGCACCGATCATCGTGACCGACGGCCTGACGAAGGATTATCACCTCGGGCCGCACACGGTCCACGCCCTTCGCGGAGTGTCGGTCACCATCGAGCGCGGCGAGTTCGTCGCAGTCATGGGTCCCTCGGGCTCGGGCAAGTCCACCTTCATGAACCTCCTGGGCTGCCTCGACACCCCGACCAGCGGGGAATATGTGCTGGACGGCGAGCGTGTCGGGGGCCTCTCGCCGGACGAGCTCGCTCGGATCAGAAACGGCAGAATCGGGTTCGTCTTCCAGCAGTTCAACCTGCTGCCCCGGACGACCGCGCTCGAAAACGTCGAGCTTCCCTTGCTCTATGCGGGCCACCCCGCGCGCGACCGCCGCGCCCGGGCCCGCGCGCGGCTCGGCGCGGTCGGGCTCGCCGATCGCGAGGCGCACCATCCGAGCCAGCTCTCGGGCGGCCAGCAGCAGCGCGTCGCCATCGCGCGAGCGCTCGTCAACGACCCGGCGGTCATCCTGGCCGACGAGCCCACCGGCAACCTCGACACGCGGACGAGCGTGGAGGTGCTGGCGCTCTTGCAGCGCCTCAACCGCGAAGGGCTCACGATCGTCCTCGTCACCCACGAGCTCGATATCGCCGCCTACGCGAGCCGGAGCCTCACCTTCCGCGATGGCCGTCTCAAGAACGACGAGCGCGCGGCCGAACCGCGCGACGCGGCCGCCACGCTCGCGGAGCTGCCGGCGGAGGAGGAGGACGCCGCGTGAGCCTGTGGCAGAGCGTCCGCATCGCCGGCCGGGCGCTCCGGGTCAACAAGCTCCGGAGCGCGCTCACCATGCTCGGCATCATCATCGGCGTGGCGGCGGTCATCGCGATGGTCGGCGTCGGCGCCGGCGCCCAGGCGCGCGTCGCGGAGCAGATCCAGAGCCTCGGGTCGAACCTGATCATCGTCCTCTCGGGTAGCGTCACCGCCAGCGGGATTCGCCTCGGCACCGGGAGCCAGCTCACGATCAGCGAGGACGACTCGGCCGCGATCGCGCGCGAGGTCCCGCTCGTCCAGGCGTCGGCGCCGTCGGTGCGGGGCACCGCGCAGGTCGTGTACGGCAACCTCAACTGGGCCACCGCCATCCAGGGCGTCACGCCGGACTACTTCGAGGCGCGGGAATGGCCGGTGACGGACGGTCGTGCGATCAACCCCGAGGACGTCGAGGGCGCCACCAAGATCGCACTTCTGGGCCAGACCACGGTCCTGAACCTGTTCGGGGAGTCCGAGCCACTCGGCCAGATCATCCGGATCAAGAAGGTGCCGTTCACCGTCGTCGGTGTCCTGTCGCGCAAGGGCCAGAACTCCTGGGGCCAGGATCAGGACGACGTGATCCTGATCCCGATCTCGACGGCCAAGAAGAAGGTCCTCGGCGTGAGCCAGGCCAACCCGCGCGCCGTCGGGTCGATTTCGGTCAAGGTCCGGGCCGACGAGGACATGGCCGAGGCCGAGAACCAGATCCGCGCGCTCCTGCGCCAGCGTCATCGCCTGCAGCCGTTCCAGGACGACGATTTCTGGCTCCGGAACCTCTCCGAGGTTCTGCAGACTCAGGAGGAGTCGTCGAAGGTGATGACCTATCTCCTCGCCGCCATCGCGTCGGTCTCGCTCCTGGTCGGGGGCATCGGGATCATGAACATCATGCTCGTGTCGGTGACGGAGCGGACGCGCGAGATCGGCCTCCGCATGGCGGTGGGAGCCCGGCGGCGCCACATCCTGCTCCAGTTCCTGATCGAGGCGGTCACCCTGTCGCTCATCGGCGGGATCATCGGCATCGCCCTCGGTCTGGGGGGCTCGCGGGCAATCAGCTACTTCGCCGAGTGGCGTACGCTCGTCGCCCCCGAATCGATCGTGATCGCCTTCGGCTTCGCGGCCGGCATCGGGATCTTCTTCGGGTTCTATCCGGCTCGCAAAGCGTCGCGCCTCGACCCGATCGAAGCTCTGCGATACGAGTAGGCCGGGGAGGGCCGGGGGGTGCTGGGGGGACCCTGTGGGAACCTGAGAACTACGACAGGTTCCCGCAGGGTCCCCCCAGCACCCCCCGGCCCTCCCCGGCCTGCTCGGTGGGCGAGCTTCGTCGGAGTCTGCGTTCGGGCGTAGCGCAGAACGCAGCCAGCCTGCTGTGATGAGCCCCGCAAAGTTCGGCGGGCTCCTGGTCGTTTGCTATGGTCTATGACGATGAGTCGTGCTCGTGCGCGCCGACCACAGCGCAAGCCCGTCCGGGCGTCTCGGCGGC
>Ga0209056_10000552_pt1 | contig 41622 bp, 33 predicted proteins | sample GraSoiAngelo_114_FD_185876 | JGI IMG/M metagenome (GOLD analysis project Ga0209056, IMG submission 185876) | Grasslands soil microbial communities from the Angelo Coastal Reserve, California, USA - 14_0903_13_40cm (SPAdes) (version 2) | ecosystem: Environmental > Terrestrial > Soil > Grasslands...
CCGGCAAAACTTTTGGGCACCGCAAAATCACCCCACAGACCAGCCCAAACAAAACACTGGGCGGCGCGCTCGGCGCTTTGGTACTGACCACCACGCTTGTTTCGACCGTTGGTCATTTTGTTTTCGCCGGTTCGGGTGTCGATACCCCTGTGAAATTGATCGGGCTAGGTTTGATCGTGAGCGTGGCCGGACAATTCGGCGATCTGATGGTCTCGTCGATCAAGCGCGACATCGGGATCAAGGATATGGGAGCATCGATTCCAGGCCATGGCGGATTGCTCGATCGTTTCGATAGCATGTTGCTGGTCGCGCCCGCAGTCTTTCATTATATCGCATTTTTTCGCGGCTTCGGGCTCGATCAGCCAACGCGGATTTTTACCGGCGGCGGTTAACGATGGAAGAGTGGCGCTTCGAACCAGCGCATGATTTCGGATTGAGCGCCGAACAGCGGCGACTGAGCCTGCGCCGCGAAGTGGGATTGGAGAGTGCGATCTCCTGTTTTCTTTGGCGGTCAATCACGCGGCTTTATCTTGCCATCGCGCATCGATTGAGAATTCGCGGCCGCGAAAATTTGCCGACCCGCCCGCCGTTTATCCTGGTGGCAAATCACGCCAGTCATCTCGATGCCATCATTCTGGGGGGAATTTTGCCCTTACGATTTGTTGGTGCGGTTTTCCCGATCGCGGCTGGCGACACATTTTTTACGAAACGGGCTTCGTCCATTTTCGCGACCGCGTTTATGAACGCATTGCCGATCTGGCGAAAAAGCTGCGGCGCGCATTCGCTGGAAGATTTGCGCGAACGGCTACTGAAAGGCAGCTCTGTTTACATTTTATTTCCGGAAGGAACGCGCACTCGCACCGGCGCGATGGCGACTTTCAAACCCGGGCTGGGACGGCTGGTGGCGGGAACGAGCGTCCCGATCGTGCCTTGTTATTTGTATGGAACGTTTGCCGCGCTACCGGCATCGGGCAGCGTGCCGCGCTGGAAAAAAATTTGCGTCGCAATTGGAAAGCCGTTGTCATTTTCGGAAACGACCAATGACCGCGCGGGCTGGGAATTGATTGCGGTGACGGTGGAAGACGCAGTCCGCGCCCTCGCGACGCTCCCTTAAAAGGTAGCGCGACGGGATCCCTCGACTCCGCTCGGGATGACCCAGAAGTTTACGCGGCCAATTTTACGGCGTCCTTATGGCCAAGAATTCTTACCGTTTGTTGCAGTTGCTCGGTCTTGAGCGGCTTTTTCAGAACCGTGATTGGTCCCTTCGCCAGAATGCGATCGAGCATTTCGCTATCGGGGTAACCGGTAATGATAATGATGGGACAGTCGGGTTGATCCCGCTTGACGAAATCGTAAACGTCATCGGCGGGACCATCGGGAAGTTTGAGATCGAGAAAGACGAGATCGAATTTTTGTTTCTCCAGCGCGGCGATCGCCTCTTTGACCGTGCCAACGACGACGCGGCTAAAGCCGATTTTCTTGAGGAAGAGTTTAAACAGATTTTGCAAACTCTCATCATCATCGACGACGAGCACAGTGGGTTGTCCGGACTTTTCCTCCTTGAGGATATCTTTATCGAGCGCGTTCTTTTTGATTCGCCAACGACCACCGATTTGAATCGCGGGCAGCTGTCCGCGCTGCACCAGATAATAAACCGTGGGAAGCGGAATTCGGAGATATTTGGCGGTTTCCTTAACGGTGAGCAGGTTATGCATGTGGACTATTCATCAACTTGCGCCTGCTCACGCAAGATTTATTCACGATTTCATCATTATAAAGACTAGAATCAATGTCAAACGCTCTTTTAAGGAAAGGCCAAAATCGCCTTTCCCCGCTGGGGCCGGTAACCGGAGGGCACCCGCTTTCGCGGCTGGACAAGCGAAATGCCGCGGTGAACTATTCGAATTCGCGATGAGCGTTCTTTTTTTCAAGCGGTTTCTGAAACGTCCGTTCCAAATCGCCTCGATCATGCCCAGCTCGCAAGCGCTGGTCGAGCGAGTGGCGAGCAAAATCGATTTTGATCGAGCGCGGGTAATTGCGGAGTACGGCCCGGGCGAAGGGGTGCATTCGCGTGCGCTGGCACAGCGAATGCGGCCGGACGCACAGTTGCTTTTGTTTGAGCTTGATCCGCACTTTTCGCGCGACCTGGCCCGGCAGTTCGCCGACGACCTGCGCGTGCGAGTGATCAACGCCAACGCCGCGACTATTCGTTCGGAACTGGCGCAACGAGGTATCGCCTACTGCGATTACATTATCTCAGGAATTCCCTTCAGTATTTTGGAGATCGAAAAGAAACGCAATCTCCTGCGCCAAACACATGATGCTCTCGCCCCGGGCGGCGCGTTCATCATTTATCAAGTGACAAACGAACTGCGCCAGCACGCGACCGATTTTGCGCCTGACTCCGAGTCCGAATATTTCCTGCAAAATATTCCGCCAATGTTCATCACCGTTTTCCGTAAAGCGGGCGAGCTTAATGGAAATGGCGCGATCGATCCTGCCGAATCGCGGTTTACCTCGAACTACGCGCGATGAAAAGCGTAGAAATGCGCATCGAAAAAGATTCGATGGGCGAGATGGCCGTGCCGAAAGACGCGCTTTATGGCGCGTCGACCCAGCGTGCGGTCTTGAATTTTCCGGTGAGCGGTTATCGATTCAGCCGCCCCTTCATTCGTGCGCTCGGCTTGATCAAATGGGGCGCAGCCCAGGCCAATCACGATCTTGGTCTACTTGACGCCCATCGTTCCGCCCTCATCGTGCAGGCGGCGGAAGAGGTGATCGAGGGCAAACTCGACCAGCATTTTCCGCTCGACATTTTTCAGACTGGGTCCGGCACAAGCACAAACACGAACGCAAATGAGGTGATCGCCAATCGTTGTGCGCAACTGGCCGGCAAGCCGATCGGTTCGCGCGACCCGGTCCACCCGAATGATCATGTCAACATGGGGCAATCGAGTAACGACGTCATTCCATCGGCCATTCACCTGAGCGCCGCGGAACAATTGCAAGACTGTCTGCTGCCGGCGCTGGAAAAATTAAGGAGTGCGCTTTCGGGCAAGGCGAAAGAATTTCACCACATCATCAAGATCGGCCGCACCCATCTGATGGATGCCACGCCGGTGCGGCTGGGCCAGGAATTCGCCGGTTACGCCCAGCAGGTGGCATATGGAAAAACGCGCGCCGAAAAGGCGATCGAGGTTTTGCGCGAGCTCGCGCTCGGCGGGACGGCAGTGGGCACGGGACTGAATCGGCATCCGGATTTTCCGGCGAAGGTGATGCGGCATTTGCATCAGCGCACCGGGCTCGAATTTTTCGAAGCGCGCGATCATTTCGAAGCACAAGGCGGCAAGGATGCCGTAGTGGAAGCGAGCGGTCAGTTAAAAACGATTGCCACCAGTCTATTCAAGATCGCCAACGACATTCGTTGGCTCGGCAGCGGGCCACGCTGCGGTATTGGCGAAATTCGATTACCGGCGACGCAACCGGGCAGCTCGATCATGCCCGGGAAAGTGAACCCGGTCTTGTGCGAATCGATGATGATGGTGTGCGCGCAGGTTTTCGGAAATGACGCTGTCGTCACCTGGGCGGGTGCGAATGGAAATTTCGAGCTGAACGTGATGATGCCAGTGATGGCGCACAACATTCTGGAATCGATCCGGCTGCTCGGAAATATGGCCGACGCGTTCACCGAGAAATGTGTGGTAGGGATTGAAGCGAACGAAGAACGTTGTCGCGAACTGGTCGAGCTCTCGATGGCGATGGTGACGAGTCTGGCGCCGAAGATCGGCTACGATCGCGCAGCTGAGATCGCCAAGGAAAGTGCGCGAACCGGCAAAACGGTGCGAGAAATTTGCCGGGAGAAAAAGCTGCTGGGGGAAAACGAACTTGAGGGCACACTCGATCCGGTGGCGATGACGCAACCGGGCGGGACCGGATCTGGCGGCGGCTAAAAAATGCGCGCGGGTTTGTGCTTGGCCGGCGTGATCGTTAGCCTGCTGACGATCTCATTGTTCGCCGCGGAGAAACCGATTGATGTTTCGGCGATCATTCCGAAAGCGGAGGCCGAGAAAATTCTGGGCGAGCCAGTGCGAAAGCCCAGTCCGCTGAATGTCAATGGCAAGGACGGCCATTATTCGAAATGCAATTACTACGGCACGAAATCCGTCCGCTCGCTTCTGTTGCGGGTTCGCCAGGCAACTGAAGGCAGTGTCGATCCATTAACCGAATTTGATCAGATCGCGTCCAGTGGCGGGAAAATGAAAGTGATCGAGGGCCTGGGCGACAAAGCGGGCATGTTCAATGGCGCGCCAGAGAATGGATTACCCCCTAACGTGATCATGCTTTACGTCGTCAAGGGAAGGTCATTCATCACCATCGGCATTGGCGGAATGGCAGATGAAGCAGGGCTGGAAAAAGCGAAACAAGTAGCGCAAAAAATCCTGGCGCAATTGTAAGTCTTAGCCGCTGATTACGCGGATGAACCCGATAAGAAGAGCCTCGAAAGGCTCAGCGGCTCGACGCAGTCTCGCCCTACCAAGGCGTCCTCGCGTAGATTTCACTGTAGGGCGACGCTCTGCGGAGCTGCAAGGAAGCTCGTTGGTTGTGTCCGACGCCGGCGGGTTTAACATCTCAGCGTCATGGTAGCGAACGTTCACGGTCCGCAGTTTTCCGGCGGCGCCAACATCGCGATCAAATGTCCGGCTCACACTTACGAACAAACCGTCGCCTTTTATCGCGATACTCTGGCCTTGCCTTTGATTGAAGAAGAAACGGACGGTTGCATTTTCCAGTTCGGGCCGAACCGGCTTTGGGTCGATCTGGTCCCGAATCTGAGCCAACCTGATGTCTGGCTCGAATTGGAGACAAATGACACCGAAGCAGCGGCGTCATTTTTGAAAATTAACGGCATCCCGCGCCGCGATGAAGTGGAACAATTGCGCGAGGACTTCGATGGCTTTTTTATCTCCGCGCCCAACGGAGTCATTCATCTCGTCATCGGGCACGAGGAAGCGTGACGGCGAGGCTGGAGGGACGACCGCCGTGTCGCCCCAACAAGATTGGGACGCGACAGAGCACGTCCCTCCAATCAGATATGGCGTCCGAAGATCGTTAGGTCTCTGGGCGTTTCGTTAACGCGGGGCGACGCCGGGGAGGAGGCCCCAGCGCTCAAAGCCGGCGGCGCGGAAAAGGGCAATGCTCGGCTGGTTGTGGCCAAAAATTAATCCGACGAGCGAATGCACCTCCAGTTGCGGACCGCGCGCGATCGCTTCCCGCAACAGTCTCTTGCCAACGCCGCGGCGCTGCAGAACGTCCGGGTGCAGCGTCGATTCGCGTTTACCGAGTCTGCGCAATCGGCGATAGATCGGTTGATGGCGGTAATTCATCAGCGCTTCGGTAAGCGAAAGGCTCTCGTGATAAAGTGCCGTATTACTCATTCTATGGCGCGTGCCGATCTATAATTTGGTTCCGCGCCAGCGACCAATCCAGGTGCTCCAGCCATAGAACCCGAGCGGCTCCAGCAGGCCGGAGGCAGCTAACGCCTCCACATCAGCACGCGCTGCTGCAATTTTCTCACCCGGACCGTAGTAGTCATCGATAACCATCCAGCAGTCCGCCGCGAGTTTGCCGCGATAGCAGGCGATGTCGCGCCCTTTGGCCGCGTCGGCATCGAGGATGAGCAAACCAATCTCCTCGCGACCGAGCTTTTGATTCACGGCCGCGACTGTTGCCGGATCGCCCGAGTGGCCCGCAATTAGTGTAACCAGATCAGCAACGCGCGCCCTTGCGAGATTGCGCTTCAGGTCGCGCAGAATGTTGCCCGTACCCAGATGCTCGTGTTCCAAAATCCCGCCTTGTTCGACCGTAATCAGTGTTTTCCGTTTGCCGGACGCGCGAATGCCGCGCGCGGCAGCGATTGTCGCTCCGCCGAGACAGGCGCCAATCTCCAAAATCTGTCCGGAACATATCCTTGCGAAATGATAGATGAGGATGAGCACATCGAGATGGAGCATCGAGTATCGTTTCCGAATTTTGTCGAGCTCGCCGTGGACGGGCTGCTGTCGGTACTGCATGAGCGTGTGCATCAACTCGAAGACGTCATGTAACTGCGCATCGGGCCTCATGACTATGGCGCCAGGACGGTGCGTGTCGTGATGCCGGCCCATAATAACGAGATCGCGCTCGATGTTATCTGCGCGGGCAACACGGGGAAGAGATCCCCAGCGGGCGAACCTCAACTGCTCGAACAATCGCACACTCGCTGCATTGTCTGCGAAGATCAGCCCCACCATTGCCCTGATGCCGAGGTGCGAGGCATGCGTGATGGCGTGTTCAAGCAATCGTCGAGCGACACCGCGCCGTTGAAAGTTTTCATCAACGTACACACTGATCTCGACCGTGCCACGATAAGCGCAACGCGGCAGAAAGGGTTTGCAACTGAGCCAACCAGCCACGTGCCCCTCGATTTCCGCGACCCAAAGCGGAAAACCACTGCGTAACCAGGCGCCGCAATGATCGATTGTGACGGGTTCCTGTTGCGCGGTGGCGTTTCGCCTCGCGATCGCCGCATTGTAAATCCGGGTAATTGCGGCAAGATCAACGTCTCCTGCGTCGCGCACGCGAATGTCGGAAGCGACGGTTTCGGAAACCCCATCCCAAATTCGGCAACATCCCTCCTCAAGCATTCGCGGGATCACCTTTTTTGATCGTAAAGCCGATGTACCCCCAGCGGCCCCATTCTTCATGCTCACTGCGCGATCGATCCAAGAGACCGGTTTTTTTGTCATGGGCGTATCTCTCGGTCACGAACTTTGCAAACGCAGCGTTCATGTGCACGTCGTGCGAAACGAGTAGCCCGCCGTTGCTGAGCCGGCGCCAGAATTCACGAAATTCCCCCCGCATGTGCCAATAGGTGTGCCCGCTGTCGTGCAGGAACATGTCGATTTTGGCCGGTAATTTTTCGGTGCGCACAATGTCTTCTACTCTTCCACGCAGCGGCACTAACGAGTGACGCAGGTCATCAGGGACCAGGGCCCAGTGTTCGCAATTTTCGTCTGATTCGATGCTGTAAAGCCTGGCGTTGACCATGTTTGCATCTGCGAGCGCTTTCAGAATGAATGTCGCCGATAAACCGACGAAGCCACCTGTTTCCACAATCACGCTCGGTCGATGCCAGCGGGTTAGCGCGTAGAGTGTGGCGCAATCGAGCGCTGCCATCAGTCCGTGGCTGCCGTGCGCCGTGCGTCTGCGCATCATTTCAGCCATGAAATCGCTGGTCCGCATTTCGGCGGCGAAGCTGGCCACGTCATCCCAAACATCGTATAACGGCAGCGGCCACGACTCGAGCGGCGGCGTTCCTTTGCCGCGAGGGGACCAGATACGTGAAAGCAAATGTCTTTGGTTCACGGGAATTGCGACCTGAATGTTCGCTGCCGCTTTCGTGGAAGCGAATTTTTTATTTGGCGCGCGCAATACAGGCCCGCAGTCTGTGCGCTCCGCTTTTTAACCCGCTTCCAGCACCCTGGTAGTTTCAGCGTCGGCTTCGAGTTTGCTCACTGCAGGCTTCGACCACCGCTACAGAAGAGCACGTCCTCGAAGCTAGGCTGAAAATCTTCGCGCGCAGTTTCACCAATTTGAAACCGTGGACTGATGGCATTTTGCAGAGCGCAAAATATTTCCAGATCGGCGCGACTATTGTGCTCCAGCTGGGTACGAACCACCCCAGCAGCGAGCTCGGGCGTATTGCAATCGCGCGAAAGATGGCCAAGGACGACGCGCTCAATATTTCCCGGCAACAATTGTTCGATCACGCTGGCCGCTGCCGAATTGGAAAGATGGCCATGGCGCGACATGATCCGTTGTTTCACCGGCCAGGGGCGATGCGGATCGCTCTGCAAAAGTTTTTCGTCGTGGTTGGTTTCGATGACCAGGGTGTGTACCTCGCGCAGCCGTTCGATTAACATTTTGGTGGGATAGCCGAGATCGGTGATGAAACCGAGGCCGCGATTACCGGCATGAAAAGCATAGCCGACCGGCTCGGCGGCATCGTGTGGGACGGGAAAATTTTGGACCAAAATATCGCAGATAGTGAATTCGGTACCGGTGCGAAAGAGTCGCCAGTTTTTGTGCTCGCGCAGCCCGAAGCAACGAATGGCCTCGGCCGTTTGTGCGTTGCAATAAATTGGAAAGGCAAACTTCCGGCAAAGCACCTCCAACCCGCAAACGTGATCGCCATGCTCATGAGTGAGAAGCAAACCATCGAGTTGCTCGGGGGCGACGCCGCATTGCTCAAGGCGGACGACGATCTGGCGCGCGCTCAGTCCGCCATCGATCAAAATCCGGCAGTGATCGGTGGAAACAAGAGCGCTATTCCCGGCGCTGCCGCTGCCAAGCATGGTCAAGCTGAACACGGCTGATGTTTAGCGGAATGCACTCGTATTCACAAATGGAAACAGCAAAACCAAAAATGGAGTGGTAGAGTACTGGAGTATTGATTTTTTTACATCCCTCCAACACTTTCATACTCCATTCCGGCAGTCACGTCTTGGCTAGCCCGATCTTGGCGCAATGCAGAATGATGCGAGCGAATGGGATCGGAATGAACAGTTTCGCGTTTTCCTGCTCTTCGTAGCGATCAACGTTCTTTCGGCCGGCCCTCGTCCGAACGCGTTGATACACCTGAGTGTCGATCAGGATAATGTTGCCCTGCCGCTTTGATACGGCTTGCACGCGCACGGTATCGCTGGCCCGCATTCGCGCGTTAATGAAATTGTAAGTGCTCCAAGTAGCCGCTGCGAGTGCAGCCGCAGATTTCCAACGGCCTTTCGGATGCTCGTCAACGAGCTGAATGGCGACGACCTTGTTGGCGGTGTCGGTCACCAGATAAAGGCGATTAAAGTGTCCTTCGAAGGCGCCGTCATAGCCTATGTAGTACGTGGAGTTTTTCGGAAAACCTGGCGCCGCCACCGGTACTCTTGAGGGAACGCTGTGCGCGAGACCGAGAACAGTGGCAGCTTGTTCAGAATCCATCAGATAGGTAACGCCGTTGTAGATTTTTGTGCCGGCGCCACTCAGATCTACCCCTTCACTACAGTGGGACGACAAAAGTAATTGCATTTCTCGCATGCTGATGTCGCCGCCTTGCATGCGGGAGTCGTAGCCGGGCTGGAGCGAAACTTGTAATTGTGTGCCAGGCGTTGTGGAAGGAACCGCAGCGGGCTTGCTTGGAACAATCGGCGGAATCTCGGAAGCAGCGTCCGGCAGCTCGGCCGCAGAGCCCTCAAACCGAGCGGCACCAATGGGGATGGTCTGCAATTCGCCCATGTAATTTACGCGGACGGAAGTGGCATCGCTCGAGACGACCGGAAGTTTCATTCCCGCCGGCAAAACGGTTTCGCCATAGGCGATCTTTACCTTTACCGGCTGGGTCAACACCACGAAGCGGGGCGAGGACGGAGATGTTGAAGGGTTGGGAACCTGAACTGAGAATGGTGCAGCAGCGATTGAGTTTCCGCTCAGGCAAAATACGGCGCCAGTAGCGGTCAAAAGCAATGTTTTCCGCAACCTGCCGAGCATGATCGAACCGAGCATGCGCGATGTTTAGCGAAACGGGATTGCGTGCACAAATAGAAACAGACGCCTCTGGAGTGGTGGAGTAGTGGTGTGATGGAGAAGGAGAGAAATGGTTTTTACATTACTCCACTACTCCGTCACTCCATTTTCCGAAGTGGTCCGCTCCATCAGCGCGAAGATGTGCGCTTTTTTGGCGGAATAATCCAGGGACCGAAATTTGCGAATTTCATCAAGACGCCGGACACCATTGAGGGTATCGAGATACTGGGTGTAGCTGGCGGCGAGCTCGCAAGTTTCGAGATAGCGGCCGCGCAAATTTTCATCGCGGAAGGCATCGGGACATTGCCGGCTGAAAAGATGAAAACGCAACCATCGGCGATCGGTGCGGGAAACGCGCTGGGTTTTGCGAAAGAAAGCAACGAACAAGAGGAGGACGAGATAAGTATCGACCTGCGCTTGCAGCTCCAGATCGCGGGCGAATTCTTCCGAGGCGATCCGGCGCTGGCCGTTTTTAAACTGAAGCGCGGCATGAAGAGCGTGATTCAATTCCTCGACGAAAACGATGAGGGAGCGAATGTTAAAATCGCTCAGGCCGCTCCGGGGATCGTGGCGTTCGAGCTGATCAATGAGCCAGCGCGAATAATAGATCCCGACATAGAGCTGATCGCCGGCGTGGCGGAGGAAAGTGCGCGCGATCTCATTCAGTTCGCGGGCCGAGGCGCCAGCCAGTTTGCTGAGATGAACGGAACGGGCCCGATCAATGATGCAATCTTCGAGATTAATACCGACCTGGGTGTAAGTGCGCTCGAGCAAGCGCTGGATTTGGCTGAAGAGCGTTTCGTTCATACCAACGACGGCCGGTCACCTTCATCCAAATTGAGCAAACGATCGGCCAGTTGATTGAGCGCGAGACGGACTTCACGAAAACGATCGGCCAGCTCGGCGTAAACATCGTCAAGCTCACAGCGCCTGGCGGTGGCGTGAGAGGCGACAAGGTGATAATTGCGTCGGCCAATATTTTCGTAAAAACCGATGTCAGGGGCGCCGCGCAGGCTGCGCCGCTGCGTATTCTCATGAAAAATTCCGCTGATGAAGAGCGAATAATTACCGACGTGCGCGCGCAAAAGAAACGCTTCATCCTGTGTGGCGCGAGAAAGCGCGATTAACATATCGGAGAGATACTGGCGCGGCGATTCGTCGGCCTCCGCTTGTGGCCCGCGCAAGAGGTGGGCGCGGGAAAAATTCTCGAGGAGGGAACCGACATAATCGCACAGTTTGCGATCGCGGATTCCGGCGTCGCGCAAAACATATCGCGCCAAAACATAGAAGTAGAATTGGGAGGAGATCCGGAGCTGGCTGTCATTGCACAGAATGGCCTCCACCAGGCTCGGCGAATCGATAACGGAATCGCGAGTCTCGGAATCGGCCAGGAGATCGACCAGGGAGATGGATTCGGATTGGGAGCGTGCCAGGGTGCGCACGACAAAATCGAAATCTGCTGCGGTAAACCGCGAACGACAATTCGCCTGAATCATCGAGAACCCATTATAAGCAATGGAGGTGCCAAAAGACAAGCTGCTTCGGCACGAAGTGACCTGGCCCGCCCTGTCACAGGAGTTTGATGGAAAGCTCAAGCGTATGCTCAAAGGGGAATGAGGCCGAGGTACTTGAGGCCCCGGCAGCAGGAGCGCTGTTAGGGGGAGGAATTAATCTCTGCTGATTCTTACTGTTCTACCTTGATATGACCCAACGAAACCGGGCCGGACAACAAGGTTGATTCGCCGCCGGCACCACCCGTGGTTTCGAACCAGGCGCGCTTGCTGTTATCGACAAAAAGAGCTTCAAGAGAGTAATCGCCGGGTGGCAAACGTTCCGTTGTCACGACGCGCCAATGCTCCGTGTAAATTCCCTCGGTGGCCTCAGGAGCGCATAAGCCTTTCACTAAAAGCGCGACTGTCACTTTTTCTTCGCGCGATAACCTGAGAAGCATCCACGGAAAAACGTCCCGCTCGCCTTGGAATTTCCAGCGCAACTGAACTTCCAGCGGCCGGGATCGAGCAACAACGTCGCCCGTGGTTCCGATACTTACGAGTCGGGTTCCACCGATTGAGAATACGCCCGGCCCATCATCGGCGAGCGAGGATGGTTCAGCGATAACAGGCGGCTTTCGGCTCCCCAAATTCCGCAACAGTGTAAGTTCATCTTGCTCGTCCGCGGTCCAGGCTGCCTTTTTAAGAAAATCGTGCAGCAGCCGATCACTCGACGGGATGATCCGGCCGTCGACCGTCTTCATCGTGGGATGATAGAAGCCCGCGCCCGGATCGAAGGTGGCTGAATCACGATAATCAATCAGGACAAAATCCGCTGACGACGGTGGCTGGTAGGATGATCGGCTTAGAGTCTTGAGACCCTTCAGAACATAGTGAAGTGAGTATAACTTCTCTCGCATGGCCAGGTGAGAGAGGTAGGACAAGGGGGCTACCACGCTGCTGGCTGGTGGAATTTGAGCAATGAAAGCGCTCTTGCGTGCGCGTTCTTGACCAGCTCCGAGCCAATCCGCAGTCGTAGTAACGATTCGTCCGAGAGGTCCGACCCAAATCTGGGCAGCCACACAGCCAACAATGACCAGCCAGGCGGCCTGGCGCGAAACGAATGAAGGAACGCGTTTCCATTGAGCGGAAGCCGCGATTGCTTCGACCGATGCGATCCAGAAGAGAGGAAGGAGCGGCGCGGCGTAATGAAAGTAAATCATCCATTCCGACGAGCGCCAGGAAAGAAGATGCTGCAAAAGAATTGGCGCGGCGATAATGATCCAGCGTGGCCTCAGCAGCGGCAGGCAGAGAAATGGAAAAAGGAGCGCCCAAAGGAGATTTCCGTGAGTGAGAGATTGAAGAAGCGCTCTTCCGATCAATTGCGGCCGGACAAAGGCGTTGATCAGGATGTTCCTAGGCGACGCGCCCAACTGATCGTACAAGGCAACGTAATCTATGTTACCGGAATTCAGCGCCGGCGTGATAACGTATGCGCACAACAGGAACCAGATGAGGGCCAGGATCATCGGCCAGACATACCAACGGCGCAGTTCGGCCAGCCCGCGATTGCGTTCGGTTATGCATTGTGTTGCACAATAAACGATCAGCAACGGCGCCATGTTTTCCTTGCATGCCAAAACAGCGACGAACCAGAGCCAATGGCGGCGAATGGACTTCGCCAACCGCGCCTGAAGCATTAATAAAAGAAAGGGCGCGACCAGAGCTTCGGGGTGGAACTCATGAATGGCGATGTAGCCCGCAGCTGGTGCGAGAAGGAGCGCGGCGCTCAATAAACAGGCACGTTTTCCATCAAGTCCGAGGCGCCTTGCGATGTTGTAGCCAACCATCGGCATGCTCGCGAGGGCAGCATTCTGCACCGCAACAAAAAGCATCGGGTGACCAAAAACTGCGAAGAGCGGTGCAAAAAGAAAAACGATCGGTTCAACGTGGTTCCCCAGGAGGGGAACATTTTCGATCGACACATCCAGCCGCCCATGAATCAGCTGCCAGATCGCCTGAACATAGTAGGCCAGGTCGAACGACCGATACTGGAAATTCGCCCAGCGAGCGTACGACGTCCAGGTGCAGATCAGGAAAAACAGGGCCGTGAGCGCGGTAACGATTCCCTTGCCAGGATCAATTGTCTGCCGCTCAGCCGTGATCACCTCGAACTGCCGCGAGCATCCAGTTTTGGATGGTTCCTTTTTGCATTTGGAATCGTGGGTCAAATCGTGGCGGAAGGGGTGGGATTCGAACCCACGGTGGGTTGCCCCACGCTCGATTTCGAGTCGAGTGCCTTAAACCGGACTCAGCCACCCTTCCTCTGAAGTTGCCGCGCTAATTATCGAATGCCGCGCGGGCAATGCAAACTGCGATAGATTCTGTAGCAACCGGGACAGTCGCCCACGTTTGGTGAAGCGAAAATTGAGGGGAGAGGCGAAGCGCCGGGTGGCTCCGAAAAAATTTACAAATAAAAACTTGAGCAAGGGCACATTTCTACCGCATGTTGTATATCCGCGGGCTAGCTCCCGCAATAACTTGTTGTTCGCCACTGTTCACAAGTTGTTGCCCGGGCTGTTCACTATTTTTCGCATGTATTCGCAATCTTCAACCCATTCTCACTTCCCATGATTCAGTTGAAACCCGGCATTTCCGCATCGCAATTCAACAAAGGACGCAAGGGGCGTGCACGGGCGCGTATCCGCCGTGGCACCGGCACGCAGCGGGCTGGCTTGCATTTCAAGCGAGTGTTCAGCGATGCGAAATCTGCCCCTTTCGACGAGATGGAATGGGAACGCCGCATCGCCGAAATCACCGACGACGGCGGCAAGATTATCTTCAAACAAGACAACATCGAAGTGCCGGCAGATTGGAGCGAGCTGGCGACTAAGATCGCGGTCTCAAAATATTTTTACGGCGACATCGCGAATGGGACTGATCCGGAAAAGGGCGGACGCGAAACATCGGTCCGACAGTTGATTCATCGGGTCACACGAACGATCGCAGACTGGGGATTGCTCGACGGCTATTTCGCCGATGCGCAGACGGCGGATCTTTTTTACGATGAACTGACCTGGCTTTGCCTCAATCAACATGGCGCATTCAATTCGCCGGTCTGGTTCAACGTCGGTCTTTATCAACAGTACGGCATCGGCAACGGTGCCGGCGAGGGTAACTACTTTTACAATCGCGAAACGGGAACGGCCGATCGCGCCGCGACCCAATATGAGTACCCGCAAGGGAGCGCCTGTTTCATCCAATCGGTGGACGACACGATGGAAGACATCATGCGACTGGCGACAAGCGAAGCGATGCTATTTAAATATGGGAGCGGCACGGGAAGCGATCTGTCGACCTTGCGCAGCACGCGTGAGAAGTTAAGCGGCGGCGGCAAACCAAGCGGGCCACTCTCGTTCCTGAAAGTTTACGATCAAGTCGCCAACGTGGTGAAGAGCGGCGGCAAAACCCGGCGCGCAGCCAAGATGAACACGCTGAAAGATTGGCATCCGGACATCGAAGAATTCATCGATGCCAAACAGAAGGAAGAAAAGAAAGCGTGGGCGTTGATCGAACAGGGATACGACGGCAGCTACAACGGCGATGCCTATGGCTCGGTCATGTATCAGAATGAAAATCTAAGCGTGCGTGTGAGCGACGAATTCATGCACGCGGCGTTGGAAGACCGGGAATGGTGGACCCGGCGGGTGCGTGACGGTTCGCCATGCGAACGCAAAGATGCGCGGACATTGCTCCGCAAAATCGCGGAAGGAACTCACATCTGCGGCGATCCCGGGATGCAGTTCGATTCCACCATACACAAATGGCATACCTGCAAAGGAACAGGCCGGCAAAATTCTACTAATCCATGCAGTGAGTACCTTTTCCTCGATAACACCGCCTGCAATCTGGCTTCGCTTAATTTGATGAAGTTCAAAAAAGCGGATGGCATGTTTGATGTCGAACGCTTCAAAGCGGCGGTGCGCATCTTCATTACCGCGCAGGAAATTATTGTCGATAACGCCAGCTACCCCGTCAAAGAAATCGCGGAGAATTCGCATATCTTTCGCACGCTCGGGCTCGGTTACGCTAACCTCGGCTCGCTCGTGATGAGCTATGGCTACGGCTATGACAGCGTGGAAGGTCGCGCGCTTTGTGGCGCCATCACTGCGGTCATGACCGGTGAGGCTTACGAACAAAGCGCGTTGCTGGCGAAAACAATGGGACCGTTCCCGGGTTATCGGGAAGCGCGTTGCAGTGGAGTGAGCAAACCGGCGGCGAAAGATAATGTCGCATCGATGCTGGAAGTGATTGATTTGCATCGGGACGCGGTCGAGGAGATTCCGGAGGCAGAGGAATTTGCTTATTTGAAAAAGGAAGCTGCTCATGCCTGGGATCGCGCAGCCGATCTCGGCAAGCGTCACGGTTATCGCAACGCTCAGGTAACAGTGCTCGCACCCACCGGCACTATCAGTTTTCTCATGGATTGCGATACCACGGGGATCGAACCGGATATCGCGCTGGTGAAATACAAATTACTAGCCGGTGGCGGAATGCTAAAAATCGTTAACCAAACGATTCGACCTGCGCTGCAACATCTGGGTTATGCGGAGGAAGAGATCGCGCGCATCATCGAGCATGTCGATCTCTTCGACACCATTGAGGATGCCACGCCTTGCGCCGATCACTCGGCCGTTCTCGCGGGAACAGCGGAGGCAGGCCGGCTTTATCCGACGCCGTTGCGGGCGGAGCATCTCCCGATTTTTGATTGCGCCTTTCGCGCGCATCTCGGGGAGCGCAGCCTCCATTACATCGCACATCTGCGAATGATGGCGGCAGCGCAGCCTTTCCTCAGTGGCGCGATTTCGAAAACGGTGAACATGCCGGAGAACGCGACCGTTGACGACATCATGAACACTTACGTGGAAGGATGGCGGCTGGGATTGAAATCGATCGCCATTTACCGCGATGGCTCGAAACGTTCCGCTCCCTTGAACACCAGAAAAACGCGCGACATGGGCTCGCTCGATGGAGTGATCGACGTCACAGTCGAGCGGGAAGATTTGCACAACCGGATTTTGGAACTTGAAAACGAAATCGCGATCTTGCGCGGACGGCCCTTTCGGCACCGCATGTCCGATACCCGTATGTCGTTGACGCACAAGTTCGAGATCGCTGGGCACGAAGGCTACATCACAGTGGGGTTATTCGACGATGGCGAGCCCGGTGAGCTGTTTATCACTATGGCGAAGGAAGGCAGCACGATTGGCGGCTTGATGGATACCGTCGGCACCCTCACTTCGATCGCCCTACAATATGGAGTACCCTTGGAAAGCCTGGTAAAGAAGTTCGCCTACCAGCGTTTCGAACCGAGCGGGTTTACCAAAAATCCTGATATCCGGAGCGCGACCAGCATTACCGATTACGTGTTTCGCTGGCTTGGCTGCCAGTTCATCAAAGGCTACAAGGAGGCGACCGCGCCGCATCGCGGGCAATCAGAACTGCCACTGAAAGAGCTTGCGGAAATGGAAAAGAAGGCGGTGAACCGGCCGGTGTCCGATCTGCCGCGCACGGCGGAAAAGGAATTAATCGATGTGATTACGAGCCATTCGCCGAACGAGGGAAATCCGAAGATGTTGAGCAAAGGCTACACCCACGCTGATCGGGTGAAGGTAGCCTTGGGCAACATGTTCATGGGCATAGTTTGCTCGGTCTGCGGCAGCGACAAAGTTATTCGCGCCGGGGCATGCGGTGTTTGCATGCAGTGCGGCACGAGCCAGGGCTGCAGCTAGATATGACCAGTTAGAAGGAAAATTAGAATGCCTAAGAAAACAATCGCGGAGTTCGATCAGCGGACGATTTGTGAGAAAGAACTACGCTCGACGACACAAACGAACAACTGAATTTCAGCGTGTCAGAAGAGGCCGTCGATAAGCAGTCATTCTGGCGGGTGTGACACGAGTCAGGGAGGTAACTGAAGCAGCACAGGAGGTTCAAATGAACGGTGTCTATGACGATAAGGTTCTCCACGAAGCTATTCGAAGCTTCATGGACGCAGGGCGGATTGCCACTTCAGCGGAGATGAGGCTGGTTTGCCATGGTCTCGCCAGCCTTGCGTTTTCCATCAACGAACTGCAGAAGCGTGTACATCTTGTTGAAGAGAAAGTTGGCGTGTCTCCAATGCGAGATATTCAGGAATTGCTTGGCGCTGCGACGTTCGAGTGAGGCGAAAGTCAATTGTAGACAACGGGCGAAGGCTCAGTTCTAAATGCGAAGCCGCTTGGAAGAGAAATAGGCGGTCTTTTTCTCGCACTGGTCCGGACGGGATGGTACGAGCCGCAGACCTTTCAGTTGCCGGACTAGCCAGGGATGCAGTTAAGCTGGTGGTGGGTTGCAGGGCCGAGAGGGATGCGGCCGTGTGGGCAAAGCTTGTCTTCCAGTTAACGCCGGAAGGAGAGATACGCCCTGCCCGCTTTATACAACTCGAGTCGCCTTGTGATTTCGCAGGCGAACGTTGCTTGGCCGAGCCGGACAGCGTGATCAACAGCTTTTGACGCTGTTTCTGCCGCCCGATCGAACTCATTTTGATTGGCATAGGCCGCCGCCAGTGTGTCAAGAAAACGCGGATTGGCGTATCGGGTGGCTTCGCAACATCTGCGGGCTAGCTCTTCGGCACCATGTGGTTTGCGTACCCGTTCATCCGGCGAGGTGGCGAGCAACCAGGCGAAAGCATTTACACCGGCGAGATAAATCGGCCGCTGTTGCAAGCCCTGATCGACAATCTCATATGCCTCATCGCATTTAGCTCGTTGAGCCAGGATCAGCGCCTTGTTCCAATGCGAGCGGGCATAGGTGGGTTTTATCTCGATCGATCGGTCGATGTGTCGCGCCGCTTCTTCGACCTGATTCCGAGCGAGCAAGACCTCTCCAAGATTGTTCTCCGCTTGGTAAAAGCTCGAATTGAGCCGGACAGCCGCACGAAAGTGTTCTTCCGCCCCTCCTGAAGAGCCGCCTTCCATCAGATTGACCCCGAGATTGTTGTGCGCCAGCCAGCAATTCGGATTTTTGAGCAACGCGTCGCGCCAGACTGTGTCCTCGCTCTTATAAATGAAACATTGTCGTGCAGTCAGCAGGGCCAACACAAAGAGGACGAAACCCAGTGCCGCGTTTCGGACATGACGGCTCACGCCAGAAAGAACATTAGGAAATGCACTCGCCAAAGCGATCACTCCCAGGCTCGACAGATACTGCCAGTGATCGGCGACGAAGGAGAATTGGAAGGCATAGCCGTTGAAGAAGCCAAGGATTGGTCCCAGGGTGACGATGAAGAACGCAGCGGCGGCGAAGGGTCCTTTGCCGATGGTTTTGCGCAGGAACCAGAGAGCAAGGAGGCAGAGTGCGACAAAAGCAGGAACGAGCAATAGCCAAAGCGAGGTCACTTCCCAGCGGGGATAGATGAAAGTGAGATCGTTAGGCCAGACCAGCTTGAAGAAGTAGAAAAGAATGGCCCGGCCTGCGACGATACAACGCTGGTAAAACTCCAGATCGAAAAAAGCCCCGGCTGCTCCGACGTGATGGACTTCGAGCCACGCGGTCAGCAGCCCCATCGGCAAACCGACGAGGAAATAAGGAAGCAACGGGCGAAAATCTGCCGGGCGGATTCGTTCGCGTTTCCACCAAATAAGAATGGCAAGCACGACCGGAAGCGAACAGGTCACACTCTTGGAAAGGAGGGCACAGATAAAGAAGAGCAAGGACAGAACAAACCAATTCCCTCGACGCAGCAGGTCGCGGGTTTCCAAGTTTTCAAAGTTGAGGTAGGCGAGAACGCTTCCAAGGAAAAATGCGGTCGAAAGAAGATTTTTGATTTCGGTGACCCACGCAACTGATTCAACCATGACCGGGTGCAGGGCGAAAACAGCGGCGGCGAACCAGGAACCGCGCAGGCCGAGCTTTCGCAGGACTAGCCAAAACAGGACTGCGTTCAGTGTGTGCAACGCGACATTCACAGCATGATAGCCGAATGGATGAAATCCCCAGAGTTGATATTGAATCCAGAAGGCGGTGCCGGTGATTGGGTAATATTGTTGTAAGGCGAGGAGATCGAACCACAGCCGATAGAGACCGTTCAGTCCTTCAAGCGTGCGATTGTGCATCAACCACGCATCGTCGTCCCAGATGAAGCCATTGCGGAACGCTGGCAGATAAGCGAGCACGGTAAGGGCCACGAGAAAAGCTGCTTTGGTGGAGGTTCTCATGGGCGCGGGAGTCAGTCTGGGCATGTGCTGCTGGGGCATGGAATAGCACAATGGATGCTTGGGCGGCCGTAGATGATACGGATCTCAAACGCCGTGCGTGATTTCCAGATCAAACACTCGAAAAAAAGGTTTCGTTCGCCGGTTGATCCCAAAGCCAAGAACGAGACGGAAACCGCACAAGGGAACCGCGCAGTCTCTTTGGAGGCGATTTGGTTTCGCATCCCGTTCGAGTCCGTGATTGGTTTATGGATTAAAAGCGCGGGAGAAAAACAGGACCTCAGACGAGGAATTTTGAAAATCATTTCTGGGGGACAAACTGGCGTTGATCGCGGGGCGCTCGACGCCGCGCTTGCATTTGAAGTTGAGTGCGGGGGGTGGTGCCCGGCGGGACGGTTGGCCGAAGATGGGACAATTCCGAAACGTTATCCGGTGATGGAGTTGGCGAATGCCGGATATGCCGAACGCACCGCACGGAACGTGGCGAATTCGGATGGCACGCTCGTTATTTCAAAGGGAGAGCCTATCGGCGGGACACGTGAAACGATTGATCGCTGTGTCGAAATGCAGAAGCCGTATCTCATTATTGATTGCGCGAGTATGAGCGTCGAGCAAGCTATCGAAGCGGCAACGGAGTTCTTTAAAAATCTGTCATCCCGAGCGGACGCGAGGGACCTCTCAGTTGGTCAGGTCATAAGCGAACATTCGCGAGGTTCCTCGCCGTCTGCGCGGCTCGGAATGACAGTGTTGAACGTGGCCGGACCGCGGGCCAGTCAATGGCCGGAAGGCCACCAAACTGCGCTACAAATTGTGTCAGGCGTTTTGCGCCTGCTTAGTGGACAGAACGACGCCAGTGAATACAGTTTGTGACTCGCCAAGCGGCGACCCCTGAACATGGCACAAAGCGAAGCAGAAATTCAGCGTCAGAAGGAAATGCAGCAAGCGGAGGAGCTGCTTTTTAGCGGCCGGCAGGAACTCGGTTTCGCCAAGGGACTTTTCCTGGGAAATTTTGTCGCTGACTGGGTGATGCCGTATCCGCGGCTTGACGCGACGCGGCAGACGGAATTGGACAGTGCACTGATCGAAGTGCGCCAAATGCTCGATCGCGACCTCGATCCGGACTGGATCGATCGTAATGCCGATATCCCGCGGAACCTCATCGACGGACTTGCTCGCACCGGTGTTCTCGGGATGACAGCGGCACGGGAATTCGGCGGCCGTGGTTTCTCGCAAATGCAATGCTGCCGCATTCTGGAGGAGATCGGGAAACGGGACGCTTCCACTTCGGTGTTTGTTAATGCTCATCACTCGATCGGAATCCGGGCGTTGCTGTTATTCGGCACCCGTGAACAGCAAGCGCAATGGTTGCCGGCGCTGGTGGCGGGAGAAAAACTGGCGGCCTTCGCTTTAACCGAACGAGAGGCTGGATCAGACGCCGCCAATGTCCGAATGACCGCCAAGCCAAGCGACGACAGCTCGCATTACGTTTTAAACGGCGAAAAACGTTACATCACCAACGCTGGCATCGCGCAGGTCTGGACGGTGATGGCGCGAACGCCGGTTTCGAACAAGCCGGGTAAGGACGCGATCACCGCGTTTCTCGTCACGCCCGACATGCCGGGAGTGGAAATGATCGAAGCTCGAATGCCAAAGCTCGGGATTCGCGGCACCGCCACTGGTCGTTTTCGTTTAAACAACGTGCGCGTGCCGAAAGAAAATATTCTCGGCCCGCTCGGCAAAGGTTTGCGCGTCGCGCTGACCGTTCTGGATTTCGGGCGTACCACTTTCGGCGCCTGTTGCACCGGCGCGGCCAAACATTGCCTGCAACTGGCGATCGAGCATGCCAACTCCCGTCAGCAATTCAAAAAAACACTGGGCAATTTCGATCTGGTGAAAAAGAAAATCGCGCGCATGGCAGCCGATATTTACGCGATGGAAGCAATGACGAACGTGACCGCATCGCTAATCGATCGCGGGCTCGAGGATTACATGATCGAAACGGCGATGCTGAAAGTTTTTACGACCGAGCGCCTTTGGGAAGCGGTCAACGACGCCTTCCAAATCCATGGTGGCTCCGCTTATTTCGATGATAATCCGTTGGGTCGCATTTTGCGGGATGCGCGAATCAATCAGATCGGCGAAGGGTCCAACGAAGTTCTGACTTCGTTTATCGCGCTGGTCGGAATGCGCGGGCCAGGAATGGAGTTCAAAGAAATTTACGACACCATGACATCGTTCTCGATAAACCGAGTCGGCAAAGCGTGGAGCGCGGGCATGAGCCGGTTGGGCGCGACCGTTCGCACCCCGAACGTGCCAGTGCAGAGCGTAGAGTTGCGCGCTTTCGCTGGACACCTCGGACGTTTGATCTGGCGCTTCAATGTCGCGGTCAATCGCGCGTTGGTTGTTTACCGCGAACCGGTCCTGGACATGCAGCTGATTCAGGAGCGAATCGCTGGGGCAGCGATGGAATTGTTCGCCTCAACCTGCACACTCAGCCGCTGGGATTCGGAGTTGCAGGCATCTCAACGCAACGGTAACGCCGCCTCGAGCGATTCCTCCGCGCCCGGGCTTTTCCTGCGCCAGTCTTTTCGGCGCATTCGAACTTTTCTGGATTCGTCAGGGAACAACGACGACAAAGCGATTCTCGCCACGGCAGATTCGGTCCTCGGGAAAACGCGATAATTTTTGTATCGGTTAGGCGCGAACATCAAGCCCGGTTTGGTGCGATCCTGCTGCGTTGGCAGCGCCCTTTTCTTTTGTCTCGCCGTCGGGTTGAAACTTAACGGTTCCTCGGTGGGAATGTGGCGCAATCTTCTCACTGAGCCCGGAATTGCTCGGGGCCTGATTCTATCCTCACCAAAGCATCTGCGAGTTGACGAATGGGCCATCTGGACGCCCGCGATGCTCTCGCAAGCACGCCAGACTCCACCGTTTCCGATCGAAAATCCCAGTCTCGGCGCCGGACGCGCGCCGCTTCTCATGAGCGTTCCGGTCGCCTATTACACGACATTTTTCCGTCCGCAGTTGTGGGGCTTTTTCGTTTTCGATTTCGAACATGGATTTTCGTTTTATTGGTGCACGAAGGTTTTCGGATTACTGCTAGCGGTTGCGTGGGCACTGCGACAAATCGGCGTCCGGAGCTACTTGCTCGCGATTTTCGGCGCGATCTGGGTACTATTTTCCAGCTACGTGCAATGGTGGTTTTCGTCGCCAGGCATGCTTCCCGAAATGATCACCACCTGGGCGATCTGCCTGGGATGCGCGGTGTGTTTTTTCAAAGATCGACATCACGGAAAATTGGGGCTGGCGCTGGCAGGTTTCATTTTTTGCGGCACCAATTTCGTGCTTTGTCTTTATCCGCCTTACCAAATTCCGCTCACGCTTTTGATGCTCGCCATTTTGGCCGGTGTATGGCTCGAAAAGTGTGACAAGGAGGATTCCAAATCGACAATCCGTGCCTTGCTTCTCATCGGAACGGGGTTGTTAGCAATCGCAATCATGCTGATTCCATATTGGATTGACGTACGAGGGACACTCGAAACGGTGGCACACACGGTTTATCCCGGACAGCGTCGCAGCGCAGGCGGAGATCTGTCGCTGTTCAAATTATTCGCGGGTGTACTCGGTTTTTTCGAATCCGAACAAACCGTGCCTGCTGTTTACGATAACATATGCGAAGCGAGCAATTTTTATCCGCTCTGGCCCGCGGTCGTTCTTGCGACCTTATTCGCTCGCTTTCGAAATAGGACGCGCATCTCTCCGTTGCTGGCAACACTATCGATCTTTCTCATTTGCTTTGGTCTTTATTGCGTGATGCCACTTCCGGCCTGGTTGCTGCGCGCGACACTTTTGGACCTCGCCACCGAACGCCGCGCTCTTCTTGCCTTGGGCCTCGCAAACATTTTTTTGTGCTGCTTCTTCCTGGATCGATATCGCGCGGCATTTCTGTCCAAGACGACTGCGGGCATCTGTGGGGCCGTTCTCTGGCTCGGAGTTGTGTTTCTTCTCTTGCGAGGACGGACTACGAACGCCGTCTATTTCAGCGATCCATGGCACTGGATCCAGCCGCTGGCGATCAGCGCCGCTATTCTCCTGCTCTTTTTCTGGGAAGCGCTCCGGTTTCGTTGGCTGCCAACAGTTCTGGGCGCGCTCTTGATTTTCAGCAATGCCGCAATCAATCCGGTGATGTCTGGCCTTGGACCTTTGCTCGGATCGAACGCCTTTAAAGAAATTGATCGCATTCGAGCGCAGGATCCCGACGGAAAATGGATTATCTACCACACTCGTTATTTCGCGCAATTGGTTAAGGCGACCGGTGCACCAGTCTTCAATGGCACTATGATTGTGCCCGATCTGGCGCTTCTCCACCAGCTCGATTCCGGCGCAAACGAGTCCACTTATAATCGCTACGCAAATATCGGGTGCGAGGTGCCGAGGAAGTCCCATGAAGTGAGTGCGAGTTTGGTTTATCCCGACTTTTACATTTTGTTTTTGCCGCCGGACCTGCCGGTTCTGGCCAACGCCGGATACCGCTACATGTTGTTTCCAAAGGAATGGACCGACGGAGCGCTGTATGGATTCACTTTGATCGAGAAGATCACACCGGGCGATCTTTGGATTTATCGGCACGACTAGAGTCGCGATTTCTCCTGCGGGCGCGTCGCGGGCACCTTTTCATCAACCGCTTGATGCTCATGCTTGGCCATTCCATCGCCCTCGAAAAAAGGAATGCTCGATGTAACGCACACGCAGCTGTTTACATTTCGTTTCCATCAGGGAGCTGCTCAGCCAATCTGGCTACAAAATTCTTGAAGTATGCGAAATTCCGGCGCCATTCCCTGTCGCACTCGGAAATCCTTTCGTCGCACGTGCGCGCATCTCCAACGCGAAGCTAGGTCCGACAGCGGTAAATAGCCCGATGCTCCACCGTCGTTGGACGTTATTAGCAAAACGGCCTGCATGCGAGTCGTTCTCCCACGCGACACTTACTTCACGATGTTCAGTTGGCGCAATATTTCTGTCGCGCTTGGATCGTAGGTTCCATTCTGAACGAAGAACAAGCAGTAGTGACTTAAATCCACCGCGCAAACTACGGCTACGGCTACGGGAATAAAGATGGTTCGATAACGCGAGGGGACGCTTGCAGCCATGAGAACGATTTGCGTAAACGCGAGCCAGCGAAGTGGCAGATCCCACATAGCGGTGTAGCGCAGGCTTATCCCGTAATGCAGATTCGACATCAGCAGATAGGTGACTGCAAGAAAGAGCGCGAAATAGCGACCGATCGCCTCCTGGAAACTAAGCCGCCCAAGCGCAGCCAGCGCGAGCAGCGTAACCAAGGGGCTCATCGCGATCAGATCGAGAATATAACGAAACCACGGACCATCCCCGGTTTGTATAACATAAGGGGTCACATAGGCCCTTGAAAGGTTAGCCTGGAACACCTGAATCAAAGTCGCTAGTCCGCCGGCGGCAATGACCAGGGTTGCCGCGCCCGCCAGTGCACCGGCGAAGGTGGCGATAACGAGATTCAGACCTACCTTCCCAATCTTCAGCCAGCGGTTGCACGCGAGAATACTGAGAATACCAACAAAGACAAAGGCCGCGCTTTCCTTGGTTATTACCATTAGCGCGATGCTCGCTCCGTAAGGCACGAGCCACTTCAGCGAAGAAGGCCCCCGCATGTTTTCCCAAAGCAACCAAATCGTCAGGACAGCGGTAAAGGCGAATACTCCGTCGACGTAGGCTCGTTGTGCCAATTGGATCTGCATCGGGGCACAACTCAGTAAGGCGCTCACCGCTATGGCAGCAGGTAACCCAGCGGCGCGGTAGAGGAAAAGGGCACTAATGAGTAACGTAAGAACGCTGGCGGAGCAGGCGACCGCTCGCAAAGATATCAGTGGCACGGTATTAAAGATTTGATGCCAAAGAAACGCAGCCGCGATTAGCGTTACCCGCGTGGGGGGAATAACGGCAACGGGAAGGGTTGGTTGAACTTTAGCGTAGTCGCGAACGAGACTCGGATAGCTAGTAAAACCGTTGTGGACAAGAAACATCACCCCGTGACGATAATACATCTCATCCACACCAGGGTATTTGAGGCCCGCGCTAGGATAAACGCGCAAAAAAGCGCCGAAAAGAAGGACAAGACAAAGCAGAGCGATTCCAAGCCGGCTTTCAGGAATCTGCGACATAGCGGTCGGTGCCATTAAGGATGAAGCTGCGGGCTAAACTTGAGAATTTTAAGAGCATACATTAAGTACTGGGTAGCCAGCTCATAGAGAGGAAAGTTCACCGCCAGGACGATATACTGATGGAACTCGATTAGACAAAGGACGCTAGTCGCCCCAACGATCAGCCAATTCTGGGCGCGCGGGAACAACCTGCAGAGGGAAAGCATCTGGCTAAACGCAAGTACTCGCAACGGCAGATCCCACATGTTGGCGTAACGAAGATTCATGCCGTACTTAATGTTGCACATGACCAAATAGCTTACGGCAATGAAAAGGACGAAAAACCATTCCGCCTTTTGCTCGCGCCGAATGGTGAAAACAGCGCCGATAGCTAGTAAGAGAACTACTGGACTAACCAGCAGTAGATCAACCAGATAGCGATACCATGGGCCGTCCCCGGTCTGAATAGCGTAGTCGAGAGTGTAGTTCTTGCCGACAGACAGCGTATACGTCTCAATTAAACTCCCGACACCGCCTGCCAGTATAAGGAGGATGACAACGCCGAGAAGCGAGCCAAGAACGGTCGCGATGATCATCTCGCGGGTAACGACACCAAAAGCGAGCCAGCGATTAGCCGCTATGATTCCGATAAATGCAACCCAAACAAAAAAGGCGTTCTCTTTGGTAATGACACATGCGCACAGGGCAAAGACGTAGAGGGTTAGCCAACGCCAATCCCGCGGTGATCGAAGATTTTCCCAAAGTGACCAAAGCGCCAATATTGCCCAGAAGGTAAAGAATCCGTCGATCAGACCATGCTGTGACATGTGCAGTTGCGTCGGTGCTACCGCCATGAGGGAAGTAACTCCAAGAGTATAGCCGGCGCGCCCTAATCGGCTGGCGAAGACAGCTGAAAGTAGCAGCGTTAGCATGCTAAAAATGGAGGAGAGGTAATGTAAGGCGGTGCGTTCGGGTGTGCTAAATAGAGCATGATAAAGATAGGCCAGGAAGATGTACAAGAAGCGAAGTGGGGGTAGAATTGAACCAGGAAGGGTCTTCTGTTTTTCGATATACGCCCTAACAATATCCGGATAGGAAGTTAGACCGTTCGTGCCAATTGCTTTGGCGTAAGCTTCGTAAAGTCGCTCGTCGTAGCCGCCTTTTTGATCGTCCGGTCTAGGATGGAGCGACTCGATGGCGTGAAGTGGTCCTGTATTTGGTTGAAAGAGTTCGGGCGGCAGACGCAGAAAAACGCCAATTGCGAGAATGATCGCCAGGATGATCAGCCGGGGTTTGAACAAACGAGGAGCAGACATTGGGTCGGCCAGAACGAGCGAAGATGTAGCGGTACTGAGGGCTGTGAGCAAATTCCAATCCCATCAGGGGTGCAAACTTGTTTCATCCGTGAGGTGGATGTCGACCCCCGTTTTGCACGGACTTTTCGGCATTGTCGGCAGTTCGATTATCGCAGAAGAAGCAGGCTTGCTGACGCGAGCATTTAACTAGGAACTCGGAGATTCTGGGTCGAGCGGCTCTAAACTGAAGAGGCGCAGGGAAGCATTTTGATGTTTCGCCTTAATCCAAAAGACAAGCACTCCCGCGATCAGAACCGCCCATGGCCATGCCGTCCAGGGCGTCCATTCTCGATTGTGTGCACCGTTTGATATCGCGAGATACCAGGGAAATTTGTCGGCAATTGTGTTGTAGAAAAAGAACAGGAAAAGCGAACCGGTGGCGGTGAACCAGCCAAAGAAAGATGGCGAGAGGAGCAGGACAAACGGTGCAAGCCAAACAAGATATTGCGCGCAAACCCCGGGTGCGAGAATAAAGAAAACGATCCAGGCGTAGGCAATGGATCGAAGCAAACTCTGTCTTCCAAGGTAGCGCCGCCGCCATGCAATCGAGAGAACGATTGCGATAATTGACAACTTAAGAATGGTTGCGACTAAGGCTTGTGCTGGAGTGAAGTGGAGATATGTCACACGACCGAATTCGGACCAACCGGTTTGGCGCAGCCAATAAGTCACGCCCCAAAGGCCCCAAAAACTACCGTAGGACAGAACGTTTTTGGCGAAGGCGATTGGAAAACTAAACAGCGGCTGTGCCCAGAGCACCAGAAATGTAAGCGCCGTTGGAGCAATGAATTTGAAAGCGAGACGGCGCTCTCTCCAATAAAAGAAGAAGATGGGCAGGAACAGCAACGGAATAATTTTGATTTGGCAACTGAGCGCGAAAAACAGTCCGCAGAGGATCGGCTTGTCGCGAATGGCGGCAAGAGTGGCGATGGTTAGAAACATCACCATAATGGGATCGGTGTTGCCGTGAAAGCCGGTGATCATCAATGAGGCCGGACTGAGAGCGAACAGGAGTAACGCCCACGTCGGGACTTTCGATTCCACTGACTGGCCGATTTGAAAAACGGCCCAAACCGTAATGAGATCGGCTACGATTCCGGGAAGGCGAAGTAAGAAGGGGAAGCTGATCGTATTCTCTTGAAGAAAAGGCAGGTGCGCGAGGTTGTAGATACCTATAAGGAAGTAAGCAGTTAACGGGGGATGATTGAAAGAAATGTCGTGCAGGTAGGTCCACTCAAGTCCGTGATCTTGAAGCGATCGGCCAAATTGATAAAAGGTGACGACATCGTTGGTGCCAATCGTATTCCAGGCGATTGCACCTTTTACTGCGGCGGCGAGCAGAGCAGCGATGGCAACCCAGAAAGCCGTGCGCTTCCCACTGGATCGCGAAACTGCCGTTGTGATCGTTGATGCTGGCTTTTCGAGTGGCGCAATGATGTCCTCGGCAGGACGGGGCGGCCGAGAGAGTTCCATTCCAGCAGGTCCAGCATCTTCAGTACCGCCCTAATTTTCGATCTTCTGTTTCAGCTGCTGAAATTCAATCTGGTTGGGTTGAAGACGAATGGCGATTTCTATTTCTTCTCGCGCCAGCTCATGCTCATCTTTGGCCAGCAGCGTCTTCGCGAGGAGAAAATGGGTCTTGGCGTTGCCAGGATCGACATCTTCGGCGTGGCGCAGCCAATTCTCCGCTGCGTCGAATTTACCGCCATCCAGTGCCATGACACCGAGGTTATTGAGGGCACCGCGGTGATGATTATCGAGCTCAAGAGTAGCGAGGTAAAAGGCGGAGGCGGCAGCGGAATTTCCTTCCGCCAGACGCAAATTCCCCAGCGCGAAATTTGTCTCCGGATTAGTGGGAACGTAAGCGCGAGCAAGTTGCAGTTTCTTTTCGGCGAGCGTTAGATCGCCTGATTCAAGCGCCTGCCAGCCGCTGTTGTAAGCATCCAACGCCCAGAGGGATGGATCGCTTTGCGGCCAGGAAACGAAGAGCGTGGAAGCGGCCAATAACGCGCCGTACGAAATCACCGAGTTAAATTTGCCGGCGACAACATTATTAAAGAAGGTAATCAAACCGAACGCCGCGAAGACGAGAAGTCCCGGGACAATGGGCAACCGATAGCGCTCCGTTGTGAAAACCGGCAACAACGCGAGCAGGTGTAAGACGATGGCGGCTGTGATCCAACGCGAGAGCGGTGCAGTGTTCCAAAGAAGAAGCATCATGGGCAGCGCCAACGTTGCGACCAGGCCAAAATAAATCCCAGGAAACGTCACTTTCTGCTCCCGCAAGATGGTTATGATGCTGAGATCGTCGTACTGGAATGCGCTCCAGAAAGCGCGAAATTTGAGCGCAACTAATCGCAGCCAGGCCGCCGGATAGCGCTGAATGTAGTCGCGCGCTTTAGCGGACCAATAGTGCGAAACCTCGCCACGTTTGAGCGGATGTCCGGCCGCGGATTCGGCGGCATCGATTGAATCCTGCAACATTGCAGCCTGGCCGGCGCGGAGACCGGGCGGAAAACGCGGATAACCATTCGCGCTGGGATTATTTCCAATCCAGAAATTAATACCGCTGTGGGCGGACAGAAAGACGCGATCCTGGGCAACGAGGCAATTGTGCACCCAACACGGTGAAGTACCGGCAGCAGCGCCAAGGAAAAGGAGGACGAGCGCGCTGATGCGAGTGCGGAACTGGGAATGATTGGAAATCGCGGGCTTGAGCACGATAGCGCTGATTAACAACGGGATGAGGAAAAGAATCGTCGCGATTGCCGTGGCGGTGAGACCGACCAGCAGACCAAGAATTAATGCCTCGCATCTTCCTGGTGCGTTCTTCTGCCTGATGATGCGCCAAAGGATGAGCCAGAAGATAAAGACGAGCCAGACAGTAGGCATAAGAATGGCGGCATATGTTTGTGCCGGGACGAAAAAGGCCCAACCTCCCGCCGCGACCAGCCCTGCGATTTGGGCGCAGCGCATGCCGGTGCCCGAAAAAATGGCGACTGAAATCTTATAGATCAGCACCGCTGTCGCAGCATCGAGCAACGCCTGCAGAAGCGCGGGTACAAATGGTCCGTAGCCGGCGAGTTTGTAGAGGGCCGCGAGTAAATAAGCGTATCCGGGGAGGCCGTAAAAAGCGAGGTGATCAGTGAACTGGCCGCTGACAATCCGCCGTGCCCAATCATCGTAAAAATGCATGTCTCCACGCGTCGGCAGGAGAAACGGCGAAAGAGTCAGTCGGGCCAGAACAACGACACGGATGAGAAGAACACCTGCGAAAACGTAGTGCGCGGGCTGGAGGTGGAACGGGATGAGGAGCTTACGCGGGGTCACGATATCGGATCCATCACCAAATGATGGCTACCGTGTCGTTTGCAAAGCGAGAATCACGCCTGAACCCGGGCATCCAGGCTCCCAGGAAGACAACACGGTTTCTAGAAATTCTAAAACGACCGCTGCTTGGCATCGAGAGTGCTCCTAAGGCGGCTATTCCGAAGCGGGTGCTTCGGAGCGCAATCAAACAAACACTAAAGAACAGAAAGCAAGTTAGCAATGTTGAACAAACTTAACAAGCGCCGCGCGGGCTTCACCCTCGTGGAAATTATGATCGTTGTTGCGATCATCGCGCTCTTGGCCGCGATCGCGGTGCCCGGCTTCCTCCGTGCCCGTAAACGTTCCCAAGCCAGCCGAATCCTCAACGATCTGCGCATGATCGACGCTGCTGTCGACCAGTACGCAATTGAAACCAACAAAAAATCCAACGACGTGGTTGGCACAGCCGATTGGACGAACTATCTGAAGAAAGGTTCCTCCCTTTTTCTCTCCGGCGGCAGCATACTTGGCCACGCCTATGGTAGTCAGACGGTTGATACCATTCCTCAGGTCCCTTCGGCCGACTACGCCGCACTGTCGGACGTCGCCGGCACCGGTTTTTGGTCGCCCTATGGTCCGTAATCAAATCTGACGATTCATTCGCCTGCCATTCCCCCTCGAAGGGAGTGGCAGGGAATGAGTTGTGAGATCGTAGCTGGAAGAAGCCGCGCTATCGCAACCCAAACACAAACAAACACAACAGTAAACCAACGCAATAACAGATAATGTTAACCAAATTAAATCGAAAACATGCCGGCTTCACGCTGGTGGAAATCATGATCGTGGTCGCAATCATCGCATTGCTGGCCGCGATAGCGGTTCCTGGATTCCTGCGCGCGCGCAAACGTTCTCAGGCTTCTAAGATCCTTAACGATCTGCGTATGATCGACGCTGCTGTCGACCAGTACGCAATTGAAACCAACAAAAAATCCAACGACGTGGTTGGGACAGCCGATTGGACCAATTACGTCAAGAAAGGCGGCGCCCTCTATAACACGGGTGCGACCCTCTTCGGCACTGCTTACGGTGCTCAGACGGTTGACATAATTCCGCAGGTGCCATCGGCTGACTACGCCTTGTTGTCAGACGTCGCCGGCACGGGCTTCTGGTCGCCTTACGGGCCTTAGCAGGTTATCGGAGTTCTGAAAACTTTCGGGCGTCCTCTCGTGCAACTCGGGAGGACGCTCGTTTGTTTAAAGATGCATCTTCTCTCTCGCAACCCTGCTCATGAATCAGGTTCCGATTAAGGTGACGCTCGGCTCCAGTTTTCGGGCGCGCCTTATCGCCTTTTGCGGCAAGCAATGGCCGCGCTATTTTTTTCTTGGAGCCATCGGCTTCATCATCCGATTGCCCGCCATCCAGGGAGGGCTCATCTGGGACGACATTATCCTCACCCGAGATAATCCATTCATAAAAAGCCCGCTTCTCGCTCTCGAAACGTTCCGGCACTATCTCTTTCTCGATTCGCTCTCGGGGCACTACCGGCCGGTCCAGAATCTTTCATACATGTTCGATTACTTTTTCTGGAACACGGACCCAGCTGGTTTTCACCTCAGCAACATTCTCCTGCATGTAGCCGCCGGCCTGCTGCTTTATCGATTACTCAGGCACCTGTTTGGAAAGGGGGCCGGCCTTTGGAATAGTGACGACCCGGGCATGGCGCGCGCGGGGGCCCTTGCCGCTTTCATTATTTCCGGCATCTGGATGGTCCACCCGGTGCATTCCGCCGCGATCGATTACATTTCCGGACGGGCCGACAGTCTGGCCTTTGTTTTCTCAGCGGGCGCATGGTTGCTGATATTGCGCGCCCGAATCGCCAAAGCGCGCTGGCTAAAAGGTATTCTTTATCCTCTGGCAGCGCTGGCCGGAGTGCTGGCACTTTGTTCCCGTGAAATCGCTTGTATCTGGATGCTAATTTTTCTGGTCCACATCCTTGCCTTCGCCAGGGACATTGACAAAAAAGTGAAGATCACGACGATCGTTTGCTGCGCGCTGGTGTTTGGCGCATATGCTGAATTACGCCAGCTTCCAGTTGCGCGAGCGGAAAAGGGGTTCACCGAGAACTGGTCGGCCGCGGTTCGAGGCACCCTTATGCTGCGTGCGCTGGGTGACTACGGACGGCTGATGGTTTTTCCGGGGAACCTGCACATGGAGCGCAATATTTTCGATCCGGACAATTACCTCAGCCGCGAGAGCTGGCGTAAAACGGTCGCATCTGAATATCTCTCGATTCTCGGTCTGGTTGTGCTCGCAGCGTTCATCTACGGCTGCGCAAGAAGCGGAATAGGTCAGCGAGCGCGCATCATGGGCACAGTCTGGTTTTTTGCCGCCTATCTTCCGATCTCGAATATCGTGCAGCTTAATGCGACCGTGGCGGAGCATTGGCTTTACCTGCCAAGCGTCGGCTTCTTGCTTTTCTTTGGCGGTTGTGCGTTGGACTTGCCACGTAAGCTCGGAGCTGGTCTGACCGCCATTGCAGCGATCGCAATCCTTGCCTTGAGCGTCCGCAGCACGATCCGCAGCAGTGACTGGAGTAACGAAGAGAAATTCTACAAGTCCACGCTGGCGGCGGGTGGCACAAGCTGCCGCGTCGGCGTAAACCTGGGGCAGATTTACGCGAACCGTGGCGAATATGCGATAGCAGAAAAAATGTTCCGCCACATTCTCGAAACCAACCCTGACTACCCGATCGCGCGCAATAATCTCGCTAGTGTTCTGGTCCACGAGGGAAAAACTGCCGAGGCAGAAAGCCTGTTTGCACGGGATGCCGAACACGCCAAGGAAGCGGGAGTTCAGTATCCTCGCACCTGGATCGCCGTCTTAAATCTCGCGAACATGCGCTCGCGGGCGAAAGACGACGCTGGGGCCATCGCGCTGCTCGAGCGCGCACGCGCCGATTATCCCGAGGTATGGGAACTGATCAGTCTTGAATCAGAATTGTTGCGTCGAACCCAAGGTCCGCTCCCGGCGTTGCGTCTAATCGAAAATTACACGCGTCAAAACTGGTGGCATCACGCCGCCTGGCTGGCAGAAGGCCAGCTATATGCGGAGAACAATGACGTTGCTCAATCCACCCGTGCCCTCCGCTATGCTGCTTTACTCGATGTGCACGACGTCCAGGCGTTGAATTTACTCGCTGCAATTTCGGTTCGCCAAAATAAGCTCGAGCAAGCATGCGCTACCCAACGCCGCGCCATCGCACGCGAACCAAATCAGCCCCGGCAATACCTCATGCTGGCCGAGATCCTGGACAAAATGGGACGCACCTCGGAGGCACAGAACGCGCGCGACGACGCTACGCGACTAAAGGCGATGGCAACGTCGCCACGGATAGCAGCCAATTAAATTGAATTTGGCGCGGGACGCCGCATCAGCCACTCTTGTCCGGCGATGCCGGTGCGAATTTATCGCGACAAACAGATCAGACTCGACGTTCTGCGCGGCAAAATTTGCGGCGTGATCGGGTTTGGCTCGCAGGGTCATGCCCACGCCCTAAATCTTTACGACAACGGATTCGAAGTCGTGGTTGGATTGCACCGCGGCAGCAAATCACGTCGGGCGGCACGGGCTCACAAACTTACCGTGCTGGAGACATCGGAAGCCGTTCGGCAAAGCGACATCGTTTTTCTCGCATTGCCGGACACAAAAATGCCGAAGATTTTTGCGAAACAAATCGCGCCGTATTTGCGGCGTGGACAGACGCTTCTCTTTGCTCACGGGTTCACCGTCGTTTACCGGACTGTCGTCCCTCCGCGCGATGTGGACGTCGTGATGGTAGCGCCGAAAGGATTAGGGCAAATGGTGCGGCGTGAGTTTAAAGCGGGCCGCGGCGTGCCGGCCTTGCTCGCAGTGGAAAACGATTTTAGCGGTAAGGCGCGTGTCATTGCATTCGCATGGGCCAAAGCAATCGGGTGCGCCCGGGCCGGCGTGATCGAAACAACTTTTCGGGAAGAAACGGAGACCGATCTTTTCGGAGAGCAGGCCGTATTGTGCGGCGGAACAACCGCGCTTATTCGCAATGCGTTCGAGACTTTGGTTCGCGCCGGTTATGCGCCGGAGCTAGCCTACTTCGAGTGCCTGCACGAACTGAAATTCATTGTCGACATGATCCACGAAGCAGGAATCGCAGGTATGCGCGACCTGATTTCCGATACCGCTAAGTGGGGTGATCTCACGGTTGGACCAAAAATTGTTGATCAGCACGTCGCCAAGAATATGAAGGTTGCGCTGGAGAAAATCCGAAATGGAAAATTCGCCCACGAATTTATCCGCGAAATGAAAAGTGGCGGCAAACGATATCGCGCATTGTTACAAGAAGGGCGACGCCACTCCCTCGAAAAAACGGGACGTCGCTTGCGAGCGCTGATGGATTGGCGAAAAAAATAAATCTTTCCGCCCGCGCTTTGTGTGAGCGCGTTCCCGCGGCCAAAAATTCTATTGCCGCCTAATCAACGTGATTCCCGATCACAAACATCGGGATCGCCGTGGTCGCAATTGGGCCGCTCACGCGGTCGATTGGTTGGGGAATCGCCGAGCCCGAGATCATCATATAGATTTGCTTTTTGAGGGCAGCTTGCTGGGCTGCTGTCTGCATTTTGCTCGCCTGCACTTTAGGCGTTGCAACTACATTCTTACTCGGATCTGCGAGGGCCGATGCGCAAAACGTCAGCGCGACTAACGCGACGCCGCATCGCCCCGTCCAACCGGCCAAGCGGGGCAGCCTGAACCGTATCTTCATACCCGAATCATGCGGCACTTTTGAGCGTAAGACAATGACAAAAACAACGAAATTTTTCCCCGCCTATTGCCAAAGGAAATGCTCCAGCCGCAATTGCCCCAGGCGCGCGTTCGCTTCCTCACTGCGCGGTCCATTGGCCGCCACCAATTTTTCGTAAATCGCCGCAGCTGCTTCCCATTTTTGTTGCTCTTCAAGCAACCGCGCCGCGTTAAATCCAGCTTTATAAAACCAGAAAAATTCCGGTGGCCGGTCGGGTGAAGGATTAAATTCAAGAATGCGATAGAGAGTCGCCAGCGCGCCGTCGCGATCTGATTCTTTCTCCAGGCAAACACCTTTCTTGAACAGAGCCTGATTGCGCCAATGCGGCTGGTTCGCTGCTTCGTTGGCAAGCTGATCGTAAATCCCGACTGCGCGATCGAGGTTGGCGGCGTTGGCATTGGCTTGCTCGAAAAAAATGTCGGCTTTCCCGCACAAAGCTTCGCGCTTTTCTGCACCACGTGCGTCTTCTTTGAGCACTTCATCATATAGCGCTTGGGCGTCTTGTGATTTTCCCAACCGGCGTTCAATTGCCGCCTGTTCATTGCGCGCCGCCCATCGAAATTCGCCGTTCATTGCTACAACCTGCGTCAGCAATTCTAAGGCGTGGTCGAGTGACTGACTGGCCATGCTCGCCATCGCAGATTGCGCGGCCAGAAAGAGTGCTTGCTCCGTCAGCGCCGATTTCGGGTTCTCCTGTGCCAGGGTTTCGAACTCTGTTTGTGCGCTGGCGAAATCCTGCCGGCGAAAATGCGATTCGGCGAGTTTCAAACGAACTTCCGCCACCAGTGGCGAGCTGGGATGTGCCCGCAGAAAATCACGGGCCGATGCGATAACACGATCGCTGTCCGCGCCGCGGGCATCCGCCAGCCAGATCGCGAGATAATCGGCATGCTCGACTGCAAGTTCCGTTGGATGCGCCGCGCGTGCTGCCGCCAGATTTTTTTCTGCCTCATCGAGCTTGGGCGGAGCGGCGTGATACGCCATCTCAGCCAATGCTATCTGTGCTTCAGAAACGCGCGGATGGCCGGGCAAACGGCGAACAAAATCCTGCAACAGTGCACCGGCATTCTTTTCACCTCGCTCGGCCGCGACGATCGCCTGCTCCAGCGCAACTTCTGCCGCTTCATCGAGCTGCCCGCGCCTGACCAACTCTGCCTTCTCGCGCTCAGTTTTTGTTTTATCGTCCGCCCGAAGCGACGCGAGCGAAGCATTAAAAAGCGCTACCGGCGCGATGGCGGAGCGATTATTTCCCAGAGTCTCGAAACGGTCGGCTGCATCCGGAAATTTCAGCGCTGCGTACATTGCGCGTCCCGATTCGAAATCGATTTGCTCGCGCACCTGTGGCGCCGGATGCGTCTTCCCCGCTTCGCTGAGGACAGCGAGAGCCTCGTTAACTTTCCCCGCCTCGATTTGCAGCCGCGCGTATTGCAAGAGCGCGGGTGCAAGCACCGCCGGCACCGGCGTTGTCCCTCGAATTTGCTCGAAGTGCCGGATCGCTTCTTCGCGGCGACCGGCGCGCAGTTCGCTTTGCGCGAGATACCATCGCGCAAATCCGCGTCTCGGTTGCGCGGGATCGCGCGCCCACTTTTCCAGTTCGTTACGTGGTGGCTTGCGCTCGGCGCGGTAAACCTGATCCAGCTTGGCGAAAACCTGCGCCAGCGCGGGATCAATCGGATGTCGATCGATAAAGCCTTCCAAATAATCATCCCCCGCTTCTGGCGTATTCATCTGCAAATGCGCGTCGGCCATGGCAAACAGCGCTGCGATTGCCGTCTCCCGCGATTCGCCTTCCGGTTTCTTCACCAGCGAATCAAGCAATTCGACCGCTTTCTCCGGCCTTTGATTGAGCAACTCAATCCGTGCATGCAATAAGCGCCTTTGCCGTTTATCGGTCGTGATTTTGGTCTGCGTGCCGTCGAGAACGCGCTTCGCCATGACGCTGTCTTGTTTCGCGATAAACAATTCCGCCTCGCGCAGACATGCCGAGACGCCGAAGCGCGGATCGTTTTCGAGCGCGTGATAAGCCCGAATGGCTTCGTCGGCTTGATCGAGCGCCCGCAGCATTTCGGCAGCACCAAATGCGGCAACAGCCTGTTGCGGCACGCTGTTGTCATTCGCAATCTCACGATACAACTGGAGCGCTTCACCATACCGATTCAATCCCGCCAGCGCCTGAGCGCGGAGAAATTTCCCGCTTGTCGAGTCGCGCAACGCCGGCTCTTCCAGCAAATGGAGCGCCTCGGTCGAGCGCCGCCCCGCAATCAGGGCCTCTGCCAGTTTTTCCTTCGCCTCGATCGCATCTGTTCCGCTGAGTCTGCCAACCAATTTTTGTAACTGGTAAACCGCGACTTCCGGCACCCCTTCATCAAGCGGTCGCGCAGCTTCCGCGATTTCCGTCTTGATCTGTCCGCTAGCCGGGCCGGCAAATGCAATTGCACCGATACAAATGGCGCGGCCGAGGTTTCGCGAAAGACTCATTGCAACAGTGAACGCAAAAATTGTCCGGTATAACTTCCCGCCGTTTCCGCAATCTTCCCCGGTGGACCAGCACCGATGATTTTGCCGCCCCGTTCCCCACCTTCCGGTCCAAGATCGATCAACCAGTCGGCGCATTTAATCACTTCAAGATTGTGCTCGATCACCACCAGCGTATTGCCGGCGTCGCGCAACTTCATCAGCACGCGTAATAAATTTTCGATATCGGCAAAATGCAAACCGCTGGTCGGTTCGTCGAGAATGTAAAAAGTGCGTCCGGTAGCCTTCTTTGCCAGTTCGGTTGCGAGTTTTACCCGTTGCGCTTCGCCGCCGGAAAGAGTGGTGGCGGCTTGGCCCAGCCGAAGATAACCGAGCCCTACATCTAGCATCGCATTCAATTTATCCGACACGCTCGGAACATTTCGGAAAAAACGTGCCGCCTCGTCCACGGTCAGATCGAGCACGTCGGCAATGTTCTTTCCTTTATAAGTGATTTCGAGCGTCTCGCGATTGTAGCGTCGGCCATGACACACTTCGCACTCGACATAAACGTCCGGCAGGAAGTGCATTTCGATTTTAATCAGCCCGCCGCCCTCGCAGTTTTCGCAGCGACCGCCTTTGACATTGAAGCTGAAACGCCCCGCATCATACCCACGGACGCGCGCGGTCGGAAGCTGTGCGAACAATTCGCGAATCGGTGTGAATGCTCCGCTATAAGTGATTGGATTCGATCGCGGCGTGCGCCCAATCGCACTCTGGTCAATCACAATGGCCTTGTCAATTTGATCGACCCCGTGCAAACCACGAAACGCCCCCGGCTTTTCCTTCGCATTGTAAAAATGACGGAACAATGCTCGGCGCAAAATATCGTCCACTAGAGTTGATTTGCCGCTGCCGGACACACCGGTCACACAAATGAAACAACCGAGCGGAAACGATGCATTGACGTTCTTGAGATTATTTTCGCTCGCCCCAATAATCGTTAGCCAGCCTTCGGGAAGAGGGTTGATAGTTGATCCGCCTTCGCTTCGCTTCGGTACGATGAGTGGTTGATGGTTGATCGAACGCGGCGCAACCCGCTGACGGGGGACGGCAATTCGGGCGCGACCGGAAAGATAATCGGCAGTGACCGAATTTTTCGCGCTTAAAATTTCATCCAGCTTCCCTTGCGCGACAATTTCGCCGCCGCGTGGGCCCGCTCCCGGTCCGAGATCAATGATGTGATCCGCCGCGCGGATCGTTTCCTCGTCGTGCTCGACCACAATGACGGAATTTCCCAGATCGCGTAACCGGTTGAGCGTTCCCAGCAGGCGAATGTTGTCGCGTTGATGCAACCCGATGCTTGGCTCATCAAGGACATAAAGGACTCCGGCCAAGCCGGAACCGATTTGGGTGGCGAGACGAATCCGCTGCGCTTCGCCGCCACTGAGCGTTCCGCTCTCGCGATCAAGTGTGAGATAGCCTAGCCCGACTTCGAGCAAGAACTGCAAACGCGATTCGATTTCGCGTACCACTTCCGAGGCGATCTGTCTCTGCTGGGCCGAAAGCCCGATCTGGGAGATAAACTGCCCGGCCTCATCCACAGTTAGTTCGGTAAACTGATGGATGTTGAGCTCCCGCAACTGGTCATCCCGAACGGAAACGCCAGTCCGGCTCGGACTGAGGGATCCCGGTGCCGGCCGTTTAAGCTCACTTCCGCGGGATCCTTCGGTCCGAGCTGGACTGGCGTTTTTGCGCGGAATGACAGCCGAAATGGTCACCGCCAATATCTCCGGTCGCAAACGCGCGCCGCGGCAAACTTTGCATGGCTCGCGGGTCATGAAGGAGCGAATCCGATTACGGGTGAATTCGCTTTCCGTTTCGTCGTAGAGCCGCTGCATTTGTGGCACCAAACCCTCAAAAGGCCTGGCAATCTTTTCACCATTACTACCGAACTTCATTTCAATCGGCGTTTCGCCCGTGCCAAAATAAAGCGCGCTCTTAAAATTTTCCGGCAGCTCGGCAAAGGGCGCTTCTTCGTCGATGCGGAAGTGTTTCACCAGCGCACCCTGCAATTTTTTGTAGTAGGCCTGCATCCGCTTCGGTCCGCGACGCCATGGCGTAATTACTCCCTCGGCAATCGATTTTTCCGGCTCGGAAATCATCAACTCTGGATCAACGACCAGTTGCGTCCCCAGCCCGTGACATGCCGGACAGGCACCGAGATGACTGTTAAAGGAAAAATGCTTCGGCGTTAGCTCGCCGAGGGTGAAGCCGCTATCTGCATTACCGTAGTCAGTAGAGTAGCGCTGCAACTCCCATTCAGATTGTAGGGCAAGCGCATCGCTTGCCGACTCGACCGCAGGCAGGCGACGCGCCTGCCCTACAATGATTGGTTGTTGGCGGAGCACAACAACGCGATTCCCACCCCATTTCAGCGCGGTATCGACCGAATCAGCCAGCCGCACCCGAACTCCGTCACGAATGATGAGGCGATCGACAACGGCCTCGATGGTGTGCAATTCAGTTTTCTTTAATCGAATCGGTTCCGGCCGGCCGAGCTCAATGATCTCGCCGTCGATCCGCGCGCGGACAAAGCCTTCGCGCCGCAGTTTCTCGATCACATCGCGGAATTCGCCGCGCTCATTTTCGACGATGGGGGCGAGCACCACGATCTTCGTTTCAGCTGGATAGGCCAGAATCTGATCGACGATTTGCTGCGGCGTTTGGCGGACCAGCGCTTTGCCGGTCGCGGGATCATGCGGTTGGCCCACAGCGGAAAAAAGAACCCGCAGGTAATCGTAAATTTCGGTGGTGGTGGCGATAGTGGAACGGGGATTGGCCCCGGCGCTGCGCTGTTCGATGGCGATGGCTGGCGATAAACCCTCGATGAAATCGACGTCGGGTTTTTCCATTTTATCGAGAAATTGCCGAGCATAGGCGGACAGGCTTTCAACGTAGCGGCGTTGGCCCTCGGCGTAGAGGGTGTCGAAGGCGAGAGAGGACTTTCCCGATCCGCTTAGACCGGTAATGACCACTAGTTTCTCTCGCGGAATCTCGACACTGAGATTCTTGAGATTGTGCTGGCGTGCTCCAATGATCTTGATAACTTGCGCAGGCATTCGGACGACGGATGTCGAACCTTTAAGTCAAGCACAAGCCTTCCTTTTCTCTACTGAAATCGACCGCTATGAGTGAAAAACTTGCCAGCATTTCTCTCGAAGAGCTTAAACAGCTCCAGGCCAAGTACAGCGAGATCAAGCATTCCGTGAATAATGCCCTCGCCGTGATCATGGCGCTCTCGGAAATGTCGCAGCGCCGGCCAGATTACGCCGAAAAACTGGCCTCAGCGGTTTTGACCAAGGCGCCGCAGATCGTTTCCAGCTTGCAGGAATTTACCGAAGCATTGAACGAAAAAGTTGGTCCCAAAGCGGAAGGCTTGCCAACGCCGGTCGCGTAAACTCCCGCGCCGTTACGTAACTGTTTTAACGTCCGTTGCGGGATGCCGCTCCTCTTTTCCGGGGAGCGCACGCGCCCTCGCGTGCCCATTTCGGCGCCTCGCCGAAATGCTTCTCTTGCGCAACCAAGGAAAGTCGTTGGCGAGGCGCCAGCGACAGCACGCGAGGGCGCGTGCGCTCCCCGAACCTCAATCGCAACGACCACGACCAACTCGTCGGTTTGAGGTCGAAGACTTGATAAACACACACACGCCGTTGCCGTCGGTGAACGGTCCGGCCGCGGAATTCATTGGCGCCAACAACCGCGTTTTTCAACACGCGCCCCAGTGCTAGAATTGGCGGTCGTGAACGCGGCCCCGGGAAAAAAAGTCCTCGTTGTCGAAGACGAGGCCGACGTCGTCGAAATGCTGGTGCGTGCTTTCAACCGCGCGGCCGGATTCACCGTCATCACCGCGGCGGACGGCGCGGTGGGTCTGCGCCGCGCGCGGGAAGAATCACCGGTGCTGGTCATTCTCGATTTGATGCTACCGAAAATGCCAGGCTTGGAAGTCTGCAAAATTCTTAAGGGCGACTCTCTCACCCGGCACATTCCCATTCTCATGCTCACGGCGAAGGCGGAGGAAATCGATCGCATTGTCGGTCTCGAGCTGGGGGCGGATGACTATGTTTCAAAACCTTTCTC
>Ga0209056_10000553_pt1 | contig 41602 bp, 23 predicted proteins | sample GraSoiAngelo_114_FD_185876 | JGI IMG/M metagenome (GOLD analysis project Ga0209056, IMG submission 185876) | Grasslands soil microbial communities from the Angelo Coastal Reserve, California, USA - 14_0903_13_40cm (SPAdes) (version 2) | ecosystem: Environmental > Terrestrial > Soil > Grasslands...
CGCGCGACGGACGACGAGCAGCGCTTTCTCGCGCGCCTGGTGATCGGTGAGCTGCGCCAGGGTGCGCTTCGGGGGCTCGTGCTCGAGGCCGTGGCGCAGGCGGCCGGGATTCCGAGCGAGGCCGTACGCCGCGCCGTGACGGCGGCGGGCGACCTGCCGAGCGTCGCGCGGGTGGCGCTGGTGGAAGGTGGTGCGGGACTGTCGCGCTTGGCCATTCAGCTGTTCCGTCCGGTGCTCCCGATGCTCGCGGAGTCCGCCGAGGATGCGGCCGAGGCCCTGGAGCGGCTCGGCCGGGCGGCGCTCGAGTTCAAGCTCGACGGCGCCCGGGTCCAGGTCCACAAGAGCGGCGCGGAGGTGAGGGTCTACTCCCGCCGGCTGAACGAGGTGACCGTGGCGGTGCCTGAGCTCGTGGAAGTGACCCGCGCGCTCCCCGCCCGCGAGCTGATCCTCGACGGTGAAGCGATCGCGCTCCGGCCGGAGGGGCAGCCGCACGCGTTTCAGACTACGATGCGGCGCTTCGGACGCAAGCTCGAGGTCGAGCGGCTTCGCTCAGAGCTTCCGCTCACGCCGTTCTTCTTCGACCTGCTCCAACTGGACGGCGCCCCGTTGCTCGCCGAGCCGCAGGAGCGCCGTTTTGCCGCGCTCACCGAAATCGCGCCGAGCAGGCTCGTCATCCCGCGCACGGTGGTGGACTCAGCCGAGGCGGCGCAGGCCTTTCTCGATGCGGCCCTCGCGCGCGGGCACGAGGGGATCATGGCCAAGGCCCTCGACGCCCCGTATGAAGCCGGCAACCGCGGCCAGCGCTGGCTCAAGGTCAAGCCGGCGCAGACGCTCGACCTGGTGGTGCTCGCGGCCGAATGGGGTCACGGGCGGCGTCGCGGCTGGCTCTCGAACCTCCACCTCGGCGCCCGGGATGCGGAGCACGGCGGCTTCGTGATGCTGGGGAAGACCTTCAAGGGCATGACCGACGCGATGCTCGAGTGGCAAACGAAGCGGCTGCTGGAGCTCGAGATAGGGCGGGACGCGCAGACGGTGCACGTACGTCCGGAGCTGGTGGTCGAAGTGGCGTTCAACGATGTGCAAGCGAGTCCCCATTACCCGGGCGGGGTCGCGCTCCGCTTCGCGCGGGTGAAGCGGTATCGCAGCGACAAACCGGCCGGTCAGGCGGACACGATCGCGACCGTGCAGGAGATTTTGCGGCGCAGTCAGCCCCTCGGCCCGGCTGACTGACCGTCCTCTTGCCGGCGGATCGAGGAGCAGTAGACTCAACCGGGCCACCCCACCTAGGAGCGATGCATGCGCCCTCTCGCGATGTTCCGGTCTGTGTTGCTCGTCGCGGCAGCCGGCACGGCCTGTGATCGGAGCCTGCCCACCAATCTGAAGCCCCGGGCCACGCTCGATGCCGTGGCGGCGACAGCGCCCGAGGCGAACAACTTCGTCGCTCATCTTACGGGTTCCGACGAAGTGCCGAGCCACAACACACGTGCCGTCGGTCAGGTCAAATTCCAGCTCAACGAGGATGGGACGGAGCTCGAGTACCGGTTGATCTCGGCGAATATCCACAATGTCATTGCGTCCCACATTCACATCGCCGCCGAGGGTGTGAACGGTCCCATCGTGGTGTTCCTGTTCGGGACGGTTCCCCCGGGTGGCGGCCGGTTCGACGGCGTCCTCGCCCACGGGACGGTCAGCGCCACCAATTTCGTGGGTCCGCTCGCCGGCCAGCCGTTCAGCGCGCTCGTCGACGCGATCAACGCCGGGAACGCGTACGTCAACGTGCACACCAACGACGGCGTGGCGCCTCCGAATACCGGCCCGGGAGACTTCCCCGGCGGCGAAATCCGCGGTCAGATCCGCGCCGCCGGACCGACTCGATAGCCCCTCGGCACTCGAGCCCCCACCCCTAGGGCCACGCGCCACAGCGGGTCAAGGGGCCGGAGGGGTGGGATCAGTTGATCGAGTCGATACGGCATGCCAAGTTGAGGACCATGGCTGCCGGCTGGCGTGCGGGCTACCTGGTCTTGGTGGCTGCAGGGGGGACGCTGGCCGGGGCCTGCGCTCACCCGGAGCCGGCGACGCTCCTGCCAGCCCGCGACTCCGTCATTGTTCGCTCCGTGCCGGAAACCGTGACCGTGCGGGACCCGCAGCTCGAGCAACGGGTCGCGCGGCTGGAGCTTCGGTTGCTCGAGCGGGACGCGCAGATCGACGAGCTGCAAGCCCGGCTCGATGAGGCGAGGCGGGAAGTGGTGCGAGCGATGGCAAAGCTGCAGACGCTGGCCAGCCGCGCCGAGGCTGCCTCCGCGATGGCGGAGACGGAGATCGCATTGCAATCGCTCAAGACCGCCGCCGGGCAGCAGGCGGCTCCGGAGATCGGCCAGGCCACGCAGCTGCTGCAGCTCAGCACCGCGGAATTCAACAAGCAGAATTACGGCGGCGCCCTGTACCTCGCCAACCAGGCGAAAAGCGTCGCCGGGACGAGCCGGGAGCGCGTGGCGAGCGACGTGCGGGGCTCGCTACGCGCCGGCGAGGTGCTGTTCGCGCTGCCGCTGCGCCTCGCGACGGTGAGCCGGAGCAACGTGCGCGAGGGGCCGGGAGCGAACTTCGCCGTGCTGTTCACGCTGGAGGCGGGGGCACCGCTCATCGGCTACTCCTACGCCGACCAATGGGTGCGTGTCGGCGATCAGGCAGGGCGCAGCGGCTGGGTGTTCCAGAGCCTGGTGGGGCGCCGGCAGCAGCGCTGATCCCAGGCTTCAGTGTTGGGAGGCGCTCTTCGCGGCCACGCTGGCGTGCGCCACTCGGTTGCGCCCTTCGCGCTTTGCCCGGTACAGCGCCCGGTCGGCGGCGGCAATCATGGACTCGGGCGAGTCGCCGTGCGCCGGGAATGCGGCGATCCCGACGCTCAACGTGATCGTGCCGCCAGCCAGGGCCTCCGCCGCCACGCGGGCGCGAATGCGCTCGGCGGTTTCCGCGGCTTGCTCCGCCGCCGTCTCTGGTAACAGGACCACGAACTCTTCGCCGCCGTAGCGCGCGACGCTGTCCACCTCCCGCGTCGATTCGCGCAGTGCCCGCGCCACTTTGATGAGCATTTCGTCTCCAGCGAGGTGGCCAAACGCGTCGTTGTATTCCTTGAAGTGATCGATGTCCGCCATCAGGAGGGCGCAGCAGTGCTCCAGTCGCCGGGAGCGTCGGATCTCGTTGGCGAGCGTCTCCATCAGGTAGCGGCGGTTGTAGAGCCCCGTCAGGTCGTCGGTGAGGGACCGGTGCTCGAGCTCGCGACGCCCGTCCCGCAGCCGCGCCACCATGTCGTTGAACACTTCGGTCAGCGAGCCGACCTCGCCGCCACTCACCACCGGGAGATCGACGGCGAGGTCGCCGGCCGCCACCTTGGCCGCGCCGGCCGTCAGCCGATCGAGCGGGCGCACGATCAGCACGCCCAGCAGGTACGCGAGCAAGCCGACGCCGAGCAGCAGGGCGGCGACGATCAGCACGGTCAGATTTCGCAACCGGATGACCTGGCGGTAGGCCGCCTCCGCCGGGATCTCGGCCACGACTCCCCACCCCAATCGCGGCACGCGCTGCAGCGTCCCCACGACCTCCTCCCCGTCGAACCCCAGGTAGCGTTGCGCGCTGCCAGCTCGGTCGGACAGCAGCCGCACGCTCTCCGCTGGCAGTTGGACGGTCATCGGCGCCGCGCCGCCCGCACCGGAGCTGGCGAGCAGCGTGCCGTCAGCCGTCACGACGACAATGCCGCCGAGCCCGTTCGTGGCGAAGCGTCGGATGATCTGCTGCACCGCGCGCAGGTTCAGCTTTGCCGTCAGCGCACCGATGAGGCGTCCGTTCGACGGGTAGATGGGAACGGCCACGATCATCTCCGGCTTGCGCGTGACGTCGTCGCGATAGGGCTCGCCGACGAAGGCGTTATCCGTCTTGATCGCGTGGAGCCAGTCCGGGGGCAGCGCCACGGCCCTGGCGTCGCTAGCGCTCGTCGCCACTACTCGGGCGCTCGAATCGAGCACGATGAGCTCATCGTAGTCGGCGAAGCGATCCCGGACCGAGTTGAGGTAGTCGCGCAGGCGGCCGTACGCCCGACCCTCGCGCACGGGCTCCCCCCCGGTCAGGGGGATTTTCTCGAGATTCTCGGAAACCTCGTAGGAGCTCGCGAACACCCGGAGATCGTAGAGCCGCTCCTTCAGCCACAAGTCGAGCTCGCGGGACGCCTGCGAGCTCAGGCTCTGCTGTTCGCCCGTGATCTTTTCGGTGAGCGATCGCTGACTGTGCGCGTACGCCACCCAGGCGGTCGAGAGCGAGGGAATGAGGGTGGCCAGCACCGCAAACGCGAGCAGCTTGTTGCGGATGCTCTCCAGCCCCAGGGCCCGGAGGCCATGCGAGACGGTCTGCTCCCAAGTGCGCATTCTATCCTCGGAACCCGCGCTCGTCGGCCAGTATCACGCCTCGCCCCAGCGGAACGGAACCGTACAGCATATCGCCGTGTCGCCCCTTTCGGCAAGGCAAGGCCCCGGGACTTCAGTCCCCTGTAGATTGCTGCCTCACCCTTCTCCCGAGGTTCCGCATGCCGCTCGTTCCCGCAGACATCAGCCGTCGCGAGTTTCTGGAGCTCGGCGCCGCGGCCGGGCTTGCCTGCGCCACGAGCGCAGGGTGCCGCACGGGTGTGCCGGCCGCCACGACGCGCGGCCTGGCGGGGCCCGCAATCCCGCCGTTCGCGCTCCAGGAGGCGACGATCGCGGATCTCCAGGCGGGGATGCAGAGTGGAAAGTACACGGCCCGTGGCCTGTGCGAATACTATCTGACCCGTATCGACGAGCTGGACGGGCGCGGGCCAGCGCTGCACTCGATCATCGAGACGAACCCCGAAGCGCTCACCACCGCCGAGCAGCTCGACTCGGAGCGAAGGGCAAAGGGTCCGCGCGGACCGCTGCACGGGATCCCGGTGCTCGTGAAGGACAACATCGCCACGGCCGATCGCATGGCGACGACCGCCGGGTCGCTCGCGCTACTCGGCGCCAAGCCGCCGGGGGACGCGGTCATCGTCGGCCGGCTCCGCGCCGCTGGGGCCGTCATCATCGGGAAGGCCAACCTCTCCGAATGGGCCAACTTCCGGTCCAGCAATTCCTCGAGTGGTTGGAGCGCGCGCGGCGGCCAGTGCAAGAACCCCTACGCGCTCGACCGCAGCCCCTGCGGCTCGAGCTCGGGCACCGCCGCCGCCATCGCCGCGAACTTCGGGGCGGTTGGCGTCGGCACCGAGACCGACGGCTCGATCGTGTGCCCGGCGGCCGCGTGCTCGCTCGTCGGGATCAAGCCGACGCTCGGACTCGTCTCCCGCACCGGCATCGTCCCGATCGCTCACAGCCAGGACACCGCGGGGCCGATGGCCCGGACGGTGCGAGATGCCGCGCTCCTACTCGGGGCGCTCGCGGGCGCCGATGCCAGGGACTCCGCGACCAGCGCCGCGCCGACCGCCGTGCCCGACTACACCCGATCCCTCGACCCTAAAGGGCTCGACGGGGCACGCATCGGGATCGCGCGCACGAAGCTGTTCGGCTACCACGCGGCGACCGATGCGGTCATCAACCGGGCGATCGACGTGCTGCGGCGCGCCGGTGCCGTGATCGTGGACCCGGCCGACATTTCTCACCTCGGTGAGTACGACGACGCCGAGCTCACGGTGCTGCTGTACGAGTTCAAGGCGGACCTGAATCGCTATCTCGCCGAATTCGCGCCCGGCGCGCCGGTCAAGACGCTGCAGGATGTCATCGCGTTCAACGAGCGGAACAAGGAGCGGGAGATGCCCTACTTTGGGCAAGAGCTGTTCGTCAAGGCGCAGGACAAGGGACCGCTCAGCGATCAGGCCTACCGCGACGCCCTCGACAAGTGCCGCAAGCTCGGCCGGGAGGAGGGGCTCCAGGCGACCTTGGACCAGCAGAAGCTCGATTGTATCGTCGCGCCCACAGGGAACCCGGCGTGGCCGATCGACCTGGTCAATGGCGACCACTTCCTGGGGGGCAGCTCCACGCCGGCGGCGGTCGCGGGCTTCCCCCATGTGACGGTGCCGGCAGGCTACGTATTCGGCCTACCGGTGGGGCTGTCGTTCATCGGGGCGCCGTGGAGCGAGGGGACATTGGTCAAGCTGGCGTACGCCTACGAGCAGGCGACCACGCTACGGCAGCCGCCGAAGTTTCCCGCTACGGTGAGGGTATCGAGTTGAGGCTTGAGCCGGCCCTGTGGCTACCAGACGTGTGACAGTTGCAGCTTCAATGCGACAGCGCGGAGCAACGGCCACTCCCCGACCGGCCGGATATCGTCGTCCGAGTCGAGCGCGAGGCCGATGTCGTACGGCGTGCCGTACAGGCTCGCCTGGGCAAAGCGCCACAGCTGGCGCTGGTGCGCGATCCAAATCGCGCTCGCCCCAATCGCCGGGATCCGGTTGCCGTGCGGCGCAAAGAACGTCACCCACAGCCGCTTGGGCTGGCCGCCCCCCACCAGCACGGAGTCGACCGCGATCTTCGCCTCGTAGGCCTCGGGGGTGCCGTCGTCATGGAACAGGGCCCGCATCAGCCACCCGCCACGCTGCTCATAAAGGATAGCCCGCTCCACATCCACAATCCTGCCGGCGACCACGTACTGGGCGTCGATCAACCGCTCCCCGAGGATGCGATCGCCGGCCTTGGGTAGCGCCGTGAGCCGCTCGCGCTGCCATTGCGACGATCCGCCCGCGCATGCGACGAGCAGCCCTGCGAGCGCCACGAGGACGCCGATGTTTCCACGGACTCTGATCATGGTGCACAGTTCCTCTCGCATAACCCTTGCCATCGAGGAACGTGGCTGGTGTGCAGCGAACGAACCTTGGGGTGTGGCAGGATTGCAACAACACGGTCTCAGGGCCGCCGCGCTTCACCTCTCTGCGGTCGGGTCGGCACTCTATGGTAACGTTCTCAGCGCGCCGCAGCGGTGTGCTAAATCACACCGCGCATTACTGTTGTGCTGTGCCTGAGCTCATCCTTTCGGATGGGAAGCACCCATGCCTGAGGGGGAACCCGTGTGGTACCGCTGGGCCGATATCCCGAAGGAGGAGGTCTCCGAGCGGCTGTCGCGCCGCCTGATCACGGGAGACCGCGTGATGCTGGCGCACGTCTACCTGAAGAAGGGGTGCGCCGTGCCCAAGCACGCACACGAGAACGAGCAGTTCACCTACATCCTCGAAGGGGCACTGCGGTTCCTCGTCGGGGAGGACGGGAGTGAAGAGGTCGTCGTGCGAGCGGGGGAGGTGTTGCACCTTCCCTCCAACGTGCCGCACGCCGCCTACGCGCTCGAGGACACGTTGGACGTGGACGTGTTCTCGCCGCCGCGGGAGGACTGGCTAAACAAGACCGACGCGTACCTGCGGCAGAGATGAGCGGCGCGGCGCCGTCAGCGCTTCCGGTCGCCGCGCGGCGCCAGGGACGGATCCGGACGCTTGAGCGGATGCGCGCGCGGGGGCCGGTGCGCGTCACAGTAGTAGCGGCCGGGACGCCGTGTGTACACGGAGCCCTGGTACGTGACCCACGTCGCCGGCTGAGCGCATGAGCGGTGAGTCGTCCAATCGTAGAAATCGCAGGGTGGTTCGTTCATCCACAGCGTGCCTCTCCGCCCTATAAACGGCCGGTCGTATCGAAGTTCCCGACTGTCTACGGCGCGACGCCACGGGTGGTGCGGCGTGGCGGAGCAGTGGAAGAGGCGATGAGGCGGCCGCGTAGGGGCGCAGCATGCTGCGCCCCTACTAGGCATGCCCGATCGCTCTCAGGAACTCCCGGTCCCACGCGGCGGAAATCCCCTCTCGGGGCGAGTAGGGCCCGGGCACGTATGCGCGCGATGTGATGCCGGCGTGGCTCTGCTCGCAAATGTGCCAATCCTGGCGGTTCGTCTCGTCCCAGAACTGCACCGCGTCGTCGGGATCGAACCCCGGCTGCCTGAAGGAGTCGGGATGGAACAGCCATTCGCAAGTGATCCGCGTCCGGCCCGGGCCCTCCGGCCAGAGCGTGTGGAACATCACGTAATCCGGGTGCAGCGACAGGAGCAGGTTCGGGAACAGCGAATAGAAGTAGACACGGTGCTGGTCCTCCGTCGGAAGCACGCCCACCGGCGCCCCACAGGCGCGCCCGCTCAGCGTCAGGCTCCCTCCTTCCTTGGTAATGACCATGTAGCCGCCCAGGAATGGCCCGTCGAACAGGTCGTTTGCGCCGCTCGTGTAGGGCGTGAGCTTGGCGAGTCCGGGGTGAATGACGGGGCAGTGCAGGCACTCGGAATAGTTTTGGAAGACGAGCTTCCAGTTTGCCGCGACGTCGTAATCGATGCGGCGCGCGGATTTGAGGGTGGAGAGGTTGAAGCGGCTGAACCGCCCGGCGAGCGGCGCGAACGCCTGTGCGAAGGCCTGCGGCTCCCGCGCCAGGTTGACGAAGGTGAAGCCCTCCCACGTTTCGAGCGGCACGGTGTGGAGCGGGTAGTCGCCCTTGTCGAAGCCGGGGACCTCGTTCATGTGCGGCGCGCCGATCAGCTGCCCGTCGATGGTGTAGGTCCACGCGTGATAGGGGCACTGGATCGTCTCGGAGAAGCGCCCCTGCGGCTCCTCGCAGAGCCGTGTGCCCCGGTGGCGGCACACGTTGTAAAATGCGCGCAGCGCGCCGTCCCGACCGCGGACAACGATCACACTCTCCCCAGCGATCCTGCGGAGCACGTAGTCCCCGGCTTCGGGGATCTCGGCGGCACGGCCGGCACAGACCCAGCGCTCAGTGAAGATGCGTTCCTGCTCTTCCGCATAGATCTCCGGCGACGTGTAGTACCGGCCGGGGAGTGTGCGCTGTCCTTGCTGGTAGACTTGGGTGGCTTTGACGAACGTCGGCATGGCCTGGCGCTGCTAGAAGGTACCCGTAGTGTAGCGTTCGAGTTATGAGGGACTCAAGTCCCAGTGCCCTTCCCGAACACCACCCCCCGGCGCTCACGGCCGAGCAGCGCGACGATTGCACCGAGCGCGAACACGGTCGCGGCGGAGAAGGCCATCGACCTCGCGTAGCTTGAGCCCACGGCGAAGAGTGCTTGCACGTGCGGGAGCTTGCTGGCGATCGCCACCCCGCATTGGTACGCGAAGCCGGGAAGGAAGCCGCGCACCGAGTCGGGAGACAGCTCGGTGATGTGGGCCGGGATGACGCCCCAGGCGCCCTGCACGAAGAACTGCATCACGAACGCACCGACGATCAGCAGCGGCAGGGACGGCGCGAACGCCCAGATGGGGATGACCAGGATGGCGCCGACTAGAGCGAGCGCGATCGTGCGTCGGCGGCCCAGGCGATCGGAGTACAGCCCGCACAACACGCCGCCGGTGAGCGCGCCCACCTGCGAGAACGCCGTGAGGGCAGAGCGTGTGGTCGGGCTGAAGCCCCAGTCGCGCTGCAGGAAGGTGGGGTACATGTCCTGGGTGCCGTGCGACACCATGTTCATCATCGCCATGAGGACTGTGAGGTAGACGAACAGCTTCCAGTTCGCGGCGATGGTCCGTCCCAGCCCGCTCCAGTTGTCATGCCGCGTCTCTCGCCATACCTCGGATTCCTGCACCCGCGCGCGCACGAACAGGGCGAGCAGCGCCGGCAGGCCGCCGATAAAGAACAGCGGCCGCCACCCCCAATGCGGAAACACGAAGAAGTAGCACAGCGCGGCGAGCAGATACCCTGCGGCGTAGCCCTGCTGCAGCAACCCGGAGACGACGCCGCGCAGCCGGGGCGGCACCTTCTCCATCACCAGCGACGCACCGACACCCCACTCGGCGCCCATCCCGATCCCAAACAGCGCGCGCAGCACGAGGAACGTCCCGTACGTCGGTGCGAGTCCCGAGAGCACTTCGACGACTGAGTAGAAGACGAGGTCGGCCATCAACGGGATCTTGCGGCCGTAGCGGTCCGCGATCAGCCCGAAGATGAACGCGCCCACGGGACGGAACGCGAGGGTGAGGGTGAGCGACAGGGCGATGTCTGCGTCGGAGCGCCCGAAGTCCTTCGCGATGGCCGTGAGGGTCATCACGACGAGGAAAAAATCGAACGCGTCCAGCGTCCAGCCGAGGAACCCGGCGACGACGGCCGCGCGCTGGTCGCCGCGCGCCGGCCCGGTCACGGCCGCCCGATCCGGTCGAGCGCGAACTGCACCGCCAGGTCGGTCAGGCTCCACAGCTGGACATCCGAGCTCGTCCCGTAGCGCACCGGCACGAGCCTGCCGTTCTCGATGCGGTAGCTCCACAGTTCGGCGTGCCGCAGGCCCGAGCGATCCACCGCCGTGACGGTCCGCTGCACCGCGTCCCGGAGCGGCGCGACGTCGGCAGCGGACGGAGCGGGAGCTGCCGCGATCTGCTTCGCGAGGCCGGCGAGCAGCGCGTTGACATCCCGACCCCATACGACGGTGGGCGAATGATACGGGTCCTGGCGAAACCGTTCCCACACGTCCCGCGTGGCGTAGGCGTCGTTGGCGACCAGCGGACCCAGATCGTCGACGAACAATCCCACGGGGTACGCCAGCATGATCGGGCCCACGAGCTCGAGCGTCCGATCGCGGGCGAGCGGCTCGAGCAGCAGCAGCATGGCGGGATCAGTGTTGACGATCGGGATCGGCCGGCCGTTCCCGTCGAGCGAGAGGGCGAGAAACCGCAGCGTGTCCGCACGGAGTCCGGTCCGCTGCATGACACCCGACCAGTACTCTCCTTCGGCCTGCGGCAGCCAGCGCAGCCGGTCTCCAACCGGACGGCCGACGTCGCCGATGGCGACCCGGAAGTGGCGCTCGGCACCGCGCCACACGGCGATGGCGCGCTGCAACGCCGCGCGATCGCGCACGAAGCGGGCGAGCGGTTCGTCGCGAATGGCCGGCGTCATGCCGAGCTGCTGCAGCACGTCGAGAATGGTCCCCATCGCCGCGAGCGCATGTGGAACCCAGATGACATTCACGTCCATGGCGAACCGCCCGCCGCCGTACCCGGCCCTCGAGTCGCGCCAGCTCGCGGAGATCCATCTGCCCTCGGCGTCGCGTGGAAAATCGACCAGATTCGTCGCTATCGGATTGCGGGCGTACGCGTCGGCCCGCCGCGCCACGTACGCGAGGTTCGACACGAGCCGCGCCAGGTGCCGCTCCTCGAGCAGGAACCCGCGCTTGCGCGCCGCGGGCACCCGCGGGTCGCCGAGATAGCGCGCCGCCACCACCGGCAGCTGGAAGTCGTCGTCCACCATCACGTAGTTCTCGCGCACGGCCTGTAGGTCTGTCAGGACGGCTCGTGCCTGGGCCACCTGACCGGCGTCGACCAGGCGGTTGTACTCGGCTGCGTGCTCGCGAATCGCCTGGCCACCGAGCGCCTCTTCGTGGCTCACTGCTCCGGTGGGCGAGAGCTTGCGCAGCGCGCTGGCGATGACGTGCTCCGGCATCGCCGGCGCCCACACGGGCTCCATCAGCAGGGCGGTCATCAGCATGTCGCGGCCGAAGTAGGTCGCGAAGTTCGGCAGCCCCGCCATCAGCTTCTCGCGATAACACAACAGCTCCATGCCGCGCACTTCGCGCTCGAGCCGGCGGAACCGCTCGGGACGGGCCGAATCGGCTCGGACGGTGTCGTAGAACCGGCGGAAATCGTCGTTGAAGATTTCCGAGCGGGAGAGGGGCGTCAGTGGCGCAGCGTCCGTGGTCACGCGCACCCCGAAACGGACGGGGCCGCCGGCGGGGCGGCGGATGGTGACGGTGCCTCCCGCGACCGCGACCACCGTCTCCCGGGTGTCGCCTTCCAGGACGAGCCAGAGGTGGCTCTTGCCGTCGAAACTCGCCTGCTCGACCCGCACGACCCAGCCTGTGTCGCCGCGTTGTGCGGTGATCCGGGGTGAGAGCCGCGCGCGCAGCTCGTCCAGCGTCTTCACGCCGAGCAGTGACAGGTGGCGGTCACGCTCACGCGCCCCCAGCCGCGCGAGATGCTCGATCAGCTGGGACAGCTCGGCCTGCGGAAACGCCGGCGCGTCGAGCGGCAGCGAGTCGCGCCGCGCGTACTGAAAGTCGCGCTCCACCCGCATGGAACCGAGCAGAAAGAGACCGAGCGTGACGGGGGACGGGCCTTCCAGACCGTAGGAGACGGACCGGGTGCGACCCGCCGCGGCCGCGACAGCCCCGGACGAGCTCCAGGCGAGCTCGGCCGGCGTGCCGCCTGAGTCGCGCGCGGTGAAGCCCACACTCTCGTCGGCTGCGTCGGCCCAGAGGTGCACGACCCGCCCGTTACTGCGATTCAGGTAGACCTGGAAGGCGTTGCCGCGCGCGTCCTGATAGACGCGGGTCTGGTAGCCCTCGTACGCGGCGGGGTCGTCGAGCCCCGGCTCGGGGAACTCGAGGACCGGCGTGCCAGCCTGCAACAGACCAAGGAAGACCCAGAGGTGCACGGGTGGATTGTGCCTTTTTTCACGAGCCTTGACAAGTCAACGCTTGCAGGCCATTTCAACTGCATCCCACCGTACAGAGGGCAGACGTATGCGACTGGTCCGTCACGTCGTTCCCGCGCTCCTCGGTAGCTGGCTTTGGGTGGTCCCACTCGGCGCGCAGGACTCCACGGGTGCCGTCACGGGAAAGGTCGTCGATGCCAGCACCCAACAACCCCTTCCCAGTGTCGAAGTCGCGATCGCAGGATCACCGCACCGCATGCTCACGCGCAGCGACGGCGGCTTCCTGCTGAGCGGCATACCTGCCGGCATTCACCAGCTGCGGGCGACGCGGATCGGATACGGCCCGCAAGTGCAGGACGTCACGATCACGCCGGGCGGAACGGTCACGGCAAATATCACGATGACACCGGCGGCGGCGATCCTCGAAGCCGTGGTGGTGACGGGCTACGGCACCCAGCGGCGCGAGGCGATCACCGGCTCGGTCTCGACGATCGACGCCACCGCGGCGAACCGCGGCGTGGTCACAAACGTCGATCAGATGATCCAGGGCCGCGCCGCCGGCGTGGAGATCACCCAGAACAACGGCGAGCCCGGCGCCGGGACGCAGATTTTAATCCGCGGCGGCAGCTCCGTCAGTGCGAAGAACGATCCGCTCTACGTTGTGGACGGGGTTCCGATCTACAACGTGGCGACCGAGCCGGACGCCAACGGGTGGACCGGCAACCCGTCGCTCGCGCGCAACCCATTAAACCTGCTGAACCCGGCCGACATCGGATCCATCACGGTACTGAAAGACGCGGCCGCGACTGCGATCTACGGGAGCCGCGCCTCGAACGGCGTGATTCTGATCGAGACGAAGCGGGGGCAGTCGACGGGCGGACCGTCCTTCGAGTACGACGGCTACGTGGCGACGGCTAGTCCTGCTCGCCACCTCGACGTGCTCAGTGGATCGGAATACGCGGCGTTTGTGCGCGATCAAGTGGCGAAGGGGAATCTCGATCCGGTCCGTCTCACGAAATTGGGGAGGTTGGTGCAGACAGGGCCACTTCCCACCGATACCGTCCGCGTCATCTCGAATACCAATTGGGAAGACGCAGTGACGCGGTCGTCCGTCACCCATAATCACAATCTCGCATTCTCGGGCGGGAGCGAAGACACCCGCTATCGCGCATCGGTGAACTACGCGAAGGACCAGGGCGTGACGCTCTCGAGCGGCCTGGAGCGGATTCAAGGCCGGCTCAGCGCCACGCACTCGGATCTGAACAACCGCCTGCGGATCGGCGTCAATGTGACGACTTCGCGCGTCAACAACACCTACCTCACGTACGAAAACCAGGGTGGCTTCGAGGGCGGCGTGTTCGAGAACGTCGCCACTTTCAATCCGACGCAGCCGATCACGGTGACCGATTCAACCGGAACGCGTTACTACGAGGTCGGCGGGACCACCATACGCAATCCGGTGGCGTTGGCGAACCAGATCACGAACATCGGCCAGACGACCCGAACCCTCGGTAACGCCGATGCCGAGCTGGACCTGGCACATGGTCTGACGGCGAAGGTCACCGTCGGGCTGGACCACTCCAACGGCGGACGGCAGGAGTACTACCCCAAGGCGAACCCGCTGGGCAGCGCGTTGGGGAACGGGCTGGGGCAGCAACAGGATCTGGAAAACTCCACGCGGACGCTGCAGACACTCCTCACCTACCAGGGCCAAGCCGGCGAGGGCAACACTCTGGACCTCGTGGGCGGCTATGAATACAGCAAGTTCAAGACCAACTGGGTGATGGGCCAAGGCAAAGACTTCTTCACAGACGCGTACGGCTTCAACAGCCTCGATGCCGCCGTCACGAGAACGACCGCGTCCAGCGCCGCGGAAAGCCGGCTCGCGGCCTTCTTCGGCCGGGCGAACGTGGGGTTCAGGGACCGCTATTTCCTCACGGGCGTGCTGCGCTATGACGGCTCGTCCCGGTTCGCCGTGGGACACAAATGGGCTCTCTTCCCAGCGCTGTCAGGTTCGTGGAATCTGAAGCGAGAAGGGTTCATGCAGGGTGGACCGTTCTCGGACCTCCGCCTGCGCGCCGGCTGGGGCCTCCAGGGCAACCCCAGCGTCGATCCGTATACCTCCTTGATCACGCTGGCGAGCGGCAGCGGCGCCACGTACCCGTGGGGCGACCAGCCGCACGGCGGAGTTCTCGCGACGAGTAACGGGAACCCGGATCTCAAGTGGGAGCAGACCTCGCAGGTCGACGGGGCGGTCGACTTCGGCCTCTGGAACAACCGGATCTCGGGAACCGTCGAGTATTACCACAAGAACACTAAGGACCTGCTGCTCACAGTCGGTGTGCCGCAGCCGGCACTGCAGCCCACGCAGCTCAAAAACGTGGGCCGGAAGAGCGGCCACGGCCTCGAGCTCTCCCTCGATGCCGTGGCGGTGTCACGGCCCGGGCTGATCTGGCGTGCCGGGCTCGTCTTCGCTGCCGAGCGGAACAAAGTTACGGACCTCGGTCCCTGCACGGTGGATCAGGTGACCAAGAAGAGGATATCATGCCCCTCCTACACGTCGGGAGACGTCAGCGGGCAGGGGCAGAGCAACCAAGAAGCCGAGCGCGTCATGGCATGTGACCCTGCTAATCCAGACTATTGCCCGGGTTATCCGCTGGGCACGTTCTACGGCCCCAAGTTCCTCGGCGTCGACGCGACCGGGAAGCAGGTGTTCCTCTGCACGACGGCCAACACCGGCACGAGCTGCGTCAATGGGCGGACGACGACGGGGGGCGGGCCAGACGCCGCGGATTACCAGGTGATCGGCAACGCCAATCCCGACTTTACCGTGGGTTTCAACAGCCAGGTCAACTGGAACCGGTTCGAGATCAGCTTCCTGGTCCGGGCCGCCGTCGGACAGGACGTGTTCAACAATACCGCGCTGGTCTACTCCACGAAGAGCAACGCGCTGCAGGACAAGAACTTCCTGCGGCCCGCGCTGACCGACGGGATCGGGATTCACGAGCCCGCGATCTACTCGTCTCTCTGGATCGAGAGTGCGTCGTTCGTGCGCTTGCAGAACATCACGATCGGGTATGACCTCAACCTGCCGTGGCTGCTGCGCTCGGCGCGGAGCGCCCGGCTCTACGTGTCGGCCGACAATCTTGTTCTCCTCACGGGGTATTCGGGGCTCGACCCCGAGGTCTATTCGGGTACTGGGCTGGCAGTACGTGGTGTCGATTATCTCGTCTATCCCCACCCCCGCACGATCACGGGGGGTCTCCGTCTCCTCTTCTAGGGAGCGCTGTCAATGAAGCTACCATTTGTGACGACTTCGATCGGGGCGGTGGGGCTCCTTGGGCTGCTGCTGGTGCCCCTGCAGGGGTGCACCAACCTCGATGAGACGCCCACTAGCCAGATCACGCCGGGGAACTTCTTCCGCACGGAGGCGGAAGTGCTAGCCGGTCTCGCGGGCGTATACGCGCAGCTGCGGAGCACGGCGCCCGAGGGAAGCATCTACGACGCGAACGAGGTCAGCACCGACGAGATCGTGGTCCCGACCCGCGGCTCGGACTGGTACGACAACGGCCAGTGGATCGATCTGCACAACCAGACCTGGTCGCCGACCAGCGCCGCGGCCGCGAATTTCTTCAACGGCGCCTGGAACAGCGCGTACACCGGCGTCGCGCGCGCCAATCTGTTCCTCTCCGCGGTGCAGAACGCGACCATTCCGAACAAGGCGGCGATCGTGGCCGAGGGCAGGGCGCTGCGGGCGTTCTACTACTACATCCTGATGGACATGTTCGGCGGCGTGCCGATCGTCACGACCACGGAAGTGGGGCAGCACCCCCGAAACACGCGCCGCGAACTCTTCGACTTCATCGAGCGCGAGCTGATTGCGGCGCGCGATTCCGGGCTGCCGGCCAAGTGGCCCGCGTCGGACAACGGGCGGTTCACGCGGGGCGGCGCTGATGCGATCCTCGCCAACATGTACGTGAACGCCGGTGTGTTCACCAAGGACGCCGCGGGCGGGAGCGGCATCAACGCCACGGGCTATAACTCGTGCTCGGGCGTGACGGTGAGCGGGGGCCAGGATGCGTGCGCAGCCGCCATCGCCGCGGCCGATCGCATTCTGAATTCCGGCAACTACCGGCTGGCGGACTCGTTCCCCCAGAACTTCCGCGCCGACAACTACAACTCGCCGGAGAACATCTTTGTCGTCAAGTTCATCCCCGCGGACGGTCTGGGAATGGGTATCACGATGGCGGCGCTGCACTATTGCCAATATGCGCCGCTCACGCCCTGGAACGGCTTCGCGACCCTGGCGCAGACGTACAACGCCTTCGACGCGGCGGACAAGCGCCGCCAGACGATCTTGATCGGACCCCAGAAAGACGTGCTGACCGGCCAGCCGGCGACGGTACGAGTGTCCGGCGCATGTCCCCCTTATTCGCCCAGCGTTGCGTTGATCTTCACCGACACTATTAAGGACATCCGCTCGGCGACCGAAGGCGAAGGCCCCCGGATCTACAAGTGGCCGGCCGACCCGGCCCACGTGGCGCAAAACAGCGGCAACGACTTCGCCTGGTTCCGCCTCGGCGAGATCTATCTGATCAAGGCCGAAGCCCTAAACGAGCAGACGCCCGGCAGCGCGACGGCACTCGGCCTGTTGAACGCGCTCCGCGCTCGTACGGACGCAGTCAACACGCCGCTCGCCGGGCCCATCACCCACGACATGATCCTCAACGAGCGGCTGTTCGAGCTGTTCGGTGAAGGCAAGCGGCGGCAGGACCTCGTCCGATTCGGCCAATACACGAGCCGAACGGACGCCGCATCGGGGCTGGCGGGCGGCAAGCAGGCCAGGCCGGATTACTACGTCCTGATGCCGATTCCGCAGACGCAGATCGACGCCAACCCGATGCTGCAGCAGAATTCCGGGTACTGAGCGGAGAGGGCGTGTAGCAGGTTGTGGAGGTTGTGAAGGTTGGGGAGGTCGCGGTCGATCACGTAGGGGCGCAGCATGCTGCGCCCCTACGTTTTCTTGCGCCCCGACATTTTCTCCCTGCGCCGTTACATTTTCTGATGCCGGCGGTATGTCTCGTCGCCGCCTGCTCCGGCGCCGCCGGGTCCGCCGCCGCGCCCGCCGCCGACGGACGGCTCTTCACCCTGCTCCCCTCCAGCTACACCGGTGTGCGATTCGAGAATCGCCTCACCGAGACCAACGACTTGAACGTCTTCACTTATCGCAACTTCTACAACGGTGGCGGCGTCGCGATCGGCGACCTGACCGGCGACGGCCTGCCCGAGATCGTGCTCACGTCGAACCAGGGCGGCACGCGCCTGTACTTGAACGAGGGGAAGTTCCACTTTCGGGACGTCACCCGAGAGGCGGGCCTCGGGAACAAGGACGGGTCGTGGACCACCGGCGTCACGCTCGCCGACGTCAACGGGGACGGACGGCTCGACATCTATGTCTGCCACGCTGGCAACGTGCCGGGCAAGCTCCGAGCGAACGAGCTGTACATCAACCAGGGATTGAACGCGGACGGCGTCCCCACGTTCGTCGAGCAAGCCGCGGCCTATGGCGTCGCGGACACGGGATACTCGACCCAGGCGCTGTTCTTCGACTACGACCGCGACGGCGATCTCGACCTGTTCGTCATCAACAACTCGCCTCGCCCCGTTTCGAGCATGGCGCTCGAAAACACCCGCACCGTGCGCGACCCGCTCGGCGGCGACCGGCTGTACCGCAACGACGGGGGGCACTTCGTGGACGTGAGCGCGGCGGCCGGGATCTACGGCAGCGAGATCGGCTTGGGCCTGGGCGTCGTCGTGAGCGACGTGAACGCGGACGGCTGGCCCGACATCTACGTCGCCAACGACTTCTTCGAGCGCGACTATCTGTACATCAATAAGGGCGACGGCACGTTCGCCGAGCGGCTCGAGCAGGAGATGCCCTACATCAGCTTGTCGTCCATGGGGCTCGATATCGCGGACGTGAACAACGACGGCTGGCCCGACATCTACGTCGTCGACATGCTGCCCGACGACGAACACCGCCTCAAGACCACCACGTCGTTCGAGGACTGGCACCGCCTGCAAGCCGAGGTCCGCAACGGGTTTCACTACCAGTTCACGCGCAACATGCTGCATCTCAACAACGGCAACGGCACGTTCTCGGACATCGGCCAGCTGGCCGGCGTGGCCCGCACGGACTGGAGCTGGAGCGCTCTCATCGCGGACCTCGATTTGGACGGCTCCAAGGACATCTACGTCACGAACGGCCTCGCCAAGGACGTCACGTCACAGGATTACATCGCCTTCCTGGGGAAAGACGAGACGATGCGCGCGGCGACGCAGGGCAAGCGGGTCGACTTCCTGAAACTCACCGCGGCGATGAGCTCGACGAAGCTGTCGCATTACGCGTTCCGTAACAACGGCGATCTGACCTACGCCAACCAGACCGCAGCCTGGGGCCTGGACACGCCCAGCTTCGCCAACGGCGCGGCCTACGGCGACCTGGACGGCGACGGCGCGCCGGACCTGGTCGTGAACAACGTCGACCAGGAAGCGTTCGTGTATCGCAACAACGCCCGCACCCTGTCTCAGAACCGGTACCTCCAGGTGCAACTCGAGGCTGAGGGCGCCAATCGGTTCGCCGTCGGCGCGAAGGTGACGCTGTGGAGCGGGAAGGAGCAGTTCTTCCAGGAGGAAGAGTCCACGCGCGGCTTCCAGTCGAGCGTGGACTACGTGCTGACCTTCGGCGTCGGGCAGCGCGATACCATCGACTCGGTGACGGTGCGGTGGCCGGATGGCCGCGGGAGCGTCTCGAAGCGCGTCGCGACCAACCAGCGTGTCTTCCTCCGCCAGTCGCAGGCCGTGGCACCCCCAGTCCCTAGCCCGGAGCCCCTGACCCCTCTTTTCACCGACGTCACCGACCGCGTCAAGTTGCCGTACGTGCATCGGGAGAACGACTTCGTCGATTTCGACCGGGAGCTCCTCATCCCCAAACTGCTGTCGACGGAGGGACCGTATCTGGCTGTGGCGGACGTGAACGGCGACGGGCTCGATGACATGTTCATCGGGGGCGCCAAAGATCAGCCGGGCGAGCTTCTGATCCAGCAGCCCGACGGCCGCTTCGTGTCGAGCGACCCAACGGTCTTCGAGCAGGATCGCGTGTCGGAGGACCTGGGCGCGGTGTTCTTCGACGCGGACGGCGACGGCCACCCCGACCTCTACGTCGTGAGCGGTGGCAGCGAGTTCTCGAACATGTCGCCGGCGCTCCAGGACCGGCTGTATCTGAACGACGGACGCGGGCACTTCCGCAAGGCGATCGGCAACCTGCCGACCGAGTACATCAGTGGCTCGCGAGTCGTGGCCGCCGACTACGACGGGGATGGCGACCTCGACCTGTTCGTCGGCGGCCGCGTCGTGCCGTGGCGCTACGGCGTCGATCCCCAGAGCATGCTGCTCCAGAACGACGGCCACGGCCACTTCACCGACGTCACTGCGCAGCTCGCACCCGAACTGGCACGGGTCGGCATGGTGACCGATGCGATCTGGCAGGACGTGGACGGCGACGGCCGCGTGGATCTCGTGGTGGTGGGCGAGTGGATGCCGATCACGATCTTCCGGAACGCGGGCAGCGGGAAGCTGGTCCGCCTGAACACGCCCGGTCTCGAGCAGAGCAACGGCTGGTGGAATCGCATCGTGGCCGGCGACTTCAGGGGCCACGGGGGCGGACGCGTCGACTTCGTCGTCGGCAACCTGGGCCTCAACACGCGCTTCCAGGCGACCGCGACCGAGCCGGTGACCATGTACGTGAAGGACTTCGCTGGGAGCGGCTTCGCCCAGCAGATCCTAGCGACCTACAGGGGGGGCGTGAGCCGCCCCCTCGCGATGCGCGATGAGCTCGTCAACGCCCTGCCGCGGCTCAAGGCGCGCTATCTCACGTACCAGGACTACGCCGGGCAGAGCCTGACCGACATCTTCTCGCCCGCGGAGCTGGCTGGCGCGGTCCTCAAGCAGGCGTACACGTTTGCGACCGCGCTCGCTCGCAACAACGGGGACGGCTCTTTCACGCTCGTACCCCTGCCGCTCGAGGCACAGCTGGCGCCGGTGTACGGCGTGCTCGCGGCCGACTTCGACGGCAACGGCACCCTGGATCTGCTCCTCGCCGGGAATTTCGACGGCGTACAGCCGGAGATCGGCCGGATGAGCGCGAGCTACGGCCTGTTGCTGCGCGGCGACGGCAAGGGGAACTTCACGCCGGTGCGGACCGCCGAGAGCGGTTTTCTCGTGCCTGGCCAGGCGCGCGATATCGCGCGCATCCGGACCCGGGCTGGCCCCCGCTACGTGGTGACTCGGAACAACGACCGGCCCCTCGTCTTCCGCGCCGCGCCGACGCCCCGGTCAGTGGCGGCGCGTCCCTAGGCGTGTCACCGACCCGGCCGCTTCGTCTTGATGACGATCACCCCGTTGGCGCCGCGCATCCCGTAGATCGCGGTATCGGCGGCATCCTTCAAGACTTGGATCGATTCGATGTCGTACGGATTGATCCCCGTCAGGCTCCCGTTCGGTCCGGGCTGCATCGGGACGCCGTCGACCACGTACAGCGGCTGCGTACTGGCGTTGAAGGACGCGGCGCCACGAATGCGCACCGCGATGCCGCCGTCCGGGGTCCGGCTGACCTCGACGCCGGCGAACCGTCCTTGGAGCACCCTTTCAATGGGCTGGCCGGGATTGCGCTCGATGTCTTCGGACGTCACCGTCTGGGGGCCAGGCGGGCTAGTCTGGCGCGTTCCGCTGGCATGAGAGCATCCGGCAACGACCGCTACCGCGAGACCAACGGGCAAGAGGGAACGCGATGAGAGCGAGGTCATTGGAATCTCCCGGTAAGAGAGCGCAGGCTGATCGCAGAATATACCTCGTTTCGAGGGTTCTGCCGTTCGCTCTCTGCGCCGCCTCCGCCCAAGCCCAGGTCCGCGTCGCCTCACCCGACGGTCGGAACGAGGTCACGGCCGAAATCCACGATGGCAAGCTGTACTACAGCCTGCGACGGGACGGTCGAGCGCTGTTGCTGCCGTCGCTGCTCGGCTTCGAGCTCCGGGGGGCGCCGCCCCTGCGCGACGGGCTGCACCTGGTCGACACCACCAGGCAGGCGATCGATGAGATGTGGACGCAGCCCTGGGGCGAGGTTGCCCGGGTGCGGGATCACCATAATGAGCTGAAGGTCTCCGTCGCCGAGACTGCCTCTACCGGCCGGCAGTTCGCCGTGGTGTTCCGACTCTTCAACGACGGCGTGGGCTTCCGCTACGAGGTTCCCGACCAGCCCAGTCTCAAGGACTTCGAGATAACCGAGGAGTTGACCGAGTTTGCCCTGGCAGATAACGCTCGCGCCTGGTGGATCGCGTCGAACCGGCCGCGGCTCGACCGGTCCGAGCAACTGTACTCCTCGTCCCCGGTGAGCGTGCTGGACAGCGTGCAGACACCGCTCACACTGGAGACCCGCGACGGCCGCACCTTCATAGTTATCCACGAGGCGAACCTCGTCGACTACGCGCGGATGAACCTGCGCGGACCGCGCATGGAGGGTCGCACGTTGCACGCCGACCTCGCGCCCTGGGCCGACGGGATCAAGGTGCGCGGGCGCACGCCGTTCGTGACGCCGTGGCGCACCATCCAGCTCGCCGAGCGGGCGACGGATCTGGCCCCGTCCGTGCTCGGCCTGAACCTGAATCCGCCCAACGTGCTGCCGAGCACCGCCTGGATCAAGCCGATGAAGTACGTCGGCATCTGGTGGGGCATGCACATCGGCACGATGACGTGGAGCTCGGGGCCCAAGCACGGGGCGACGACCGCGAACGCGAAACGCTACATCGACTTCGCGGCTGCCAACAGACTCGGCGGCGTGCTGGTCGAGGGCTGGAACGTGGGCTGGGACGGCGACTGGATTCAAAACCGGAACGCCTTCTCGTTCACTCAGGCCTATCCCGATTACGACCTCGCGGCAGTGGCGCGCTACGCCCACGAGAAGGGCGTGAAGCTGATTGTCCACAATGAGACGTCTGGCGGAATCGAGAACTACGAGCGGCAGCTGGACAGTGCCTTCGCGCTCTACCACTCACTCGGCCTCGACGCCGTCAAGACGGGCTACGTGATGGACCTGACCAGCGAAGGGCACTCGCACTGGGGGCAGTACATGGTGCGGCACTACCGCAAGGTGATCGAGACGGCCGCGAAGTACGGGATCATGCTCGACGTCCACGAGCCGGTCCACGACACCGGCGAGCGCCGCACCTACCCGAACATGATGAGTCGCGAAGGCGCGCGAGGACAGGAGTACAACGCGTGGGGCGGCGAGGGGGGCAACCCACCGGAGCACGAGACGATTCTGTTCTTCACGCGGCTGCTCGACGGGCCCATGGACTTCACCCCCGGCATCTTCGACATCTTGCGCGAGCGTGGCACCGGCAGTCCGAGGCGGCCCGAGGACCCTCGGGTGCGCACCACGCTCGCCAAGCAGCTCGCGCTCTACGTGGTCCTCTACTCGCCGCTTCAGATGGCGGCGGACCTCCCCGAGAACTACGAGCACCAGCCCGCCTTCCAGTTCATCCGCGACGTGGCGGTCGACTGGGATACGACGCGGGTGCTCGCAGGCAAGATCGGTGACTACGTGGTCGTGGCGCGCCGGGAGCGGAACGGCCAGAGCTGGTTCATCGGAGCGATCACGGACGAGGAAGCGCGCAGCTTCGACGTCCCGCTGTCGTTCCTGACGCCGGGCCGCCGCTACGTCGCGGAGATCTACGCGGACGGACCCGGGGCCAACTGGCTCACGAACCCGCTACCCGTCTCGATCTCCCAGCGCGCCGTCACCGCGACCACGCGGCTCCACCTGGTCCTCGCTCCCGGGGGCGGGCAAGCGATTCGGATCCGGCCGGCGCGATAAGCGGTGCTGAACGAGCCAATGATCGCGGCCGCTCGGTGATTCCCACGCTAAGGAAGTTCTGCGTAGGTGACGCGAAGTCGGGGGTGGGGGCTCGCACGCTGACACGCGAGGGCGCACGGCAGGCACAGAAGCGTCGGTATCGCCCATGCATCGGCGCAGATGTGCCGCCCGAGCGCCCTCGCGTGTGACGCGTGCGACGCCCCCACCCCCGACTTCGCGCGACTTGTGCGGAGCTTCCCTAAGGTGTGGACTCGGCGGGGCACTGTGCTGAAGCACATTCGTCACCCTTTGGGGTTGTGCCGTGCCGAGCTCATCCTTCAGGATGGGGACCTCCGACGTCGAAATCGTCTTGTGCGGGCCGCGCTGCTGCTCGCGGGCGGCGTCGCAATGGCCGGCTGCGGTCGCAAGACGGAGCTCACGCTGTTCGAGCTCCTGCCCCCCAGTACCACCGGCGTCACGTTCATGAATGCGGTGCCGGAGCAGGATACCGCGCTCAACATCATCAACTTCCTCAACTACTACAACGGCGGCGGCGTCGCCGTGGGTGACGTCGACGGCGACGGGCTCCCTGATCTCTACTTCACGTCGAACCTGGGTCCCAATCGACTGTACCGCAACAAGGGGAACTACCAGTTCGAGGACATCACCGAGCGTGCCGGCGTGGCCGATCCTGAAGGCTGGAAGACCGGCGTCACCATGGCCGATGTCAACGGTGACGGGCGCCTGGACATCTACGTCTCCGCCATGAGCTATCTCACGCTGCACGGCCACAACGTGCTCTACATCAACAACGGCGACGGCACCTTCACCGACCGGACCAAGGAGTACGGGCTCGACTTCGCCGGCTACTCCACCCAGGCCGTGTTCTTCGACTACGACGGCGACGGCGACCTGGACATGTACCTGCTCAATTACTCCGCCCACTCCGAGCGCGGGCGCAGCACGCACCCGCAGCGCGAGCCGCGCCATCCACGCGCCGGCGACCGCCTGTTCCGTAATGACGGAGGCCATTTTGTGGATGTGAGCGACCAGGCCCACATCTACGGGGGCGTCGAGGGGTACGGCCTGGGCGTGGTCGCGAGCGACTTGAACGGCGACGGCTGTCCCGACCTGTACGTCGCCAACGACTTCCAAGAGGACGACTTTCTCTACATCAACAACTGCGACGGCACGTTCACCGAGTCCATCGCCACGGCCGTTGGGCACACCAGCCATGCCTCCATGGGGGTCGATGCCGCCGACTTCAACAACGACGGGCGACCCGACCTGATGGTCCTCGACATGCTGCCCGAGCGGGAGGATATCCTCAAGACCTCCGCCAACGCCGACGAATTCCCGATCGAACTGCTGAAGTTGCAAGCCGGCTATCACCCACAGTACGCCCGCAACACGCTGCAGCTCAACCGCGGCCCCCGCGGCCCCCGCGGAGCAGTGCGCTTCAGCGAGATCGGCTATCTGGCCGGCGTGTACGCGACCGACTGGAGCTGGGCCCCGCTGTTCGCGGACCTCGACAACGATGGGAACAAGGACCTCTTCGTCACCAACGGCATCTATCGCCGGCCCAACGACCTCGACTACCTCGCGCAGGTGGGCGACTCCGCCATCCAGGCCGCCCTGGCGACCGGCATCAGCGCGGGCGTGCTCCGGCGCCTCACGCATTTGATGCCCCACGTCCCCATTGCCAACTACGCCTATCGTAACAACGGCGACCTGGCGTTCACGAACATGGCGAAGCCATGGGGCCTGGCACAGCCGGGGTTCTCGAACGGCGCGGTCTACGCGGACTTGAACAACAGCGGTGCCCTCGACTTGGTGCTCAACAATCTCAACGCGCCTGCCGCGATCTACCGCAACCACGCGCGCGAGCTGACGGGGAACCACTATCTCCAGGTGGTGCTGCGAGGTGCCGGAGCCAACACGGCGGGGATCGGCGCAAAGGTGATCGTCAGGCAGCATGGCACGACCCAGCTGCTGGAGCAGATGCCCACGCGCGGCTTCCAGTCTTCCGTCGATCCCCGCTTGCACTTCGGGCTGGGCACGTCCAACGAGATCGACTCCCTGATCGTCATCTGGCCGGACCGGCGCTTTCAGGTGTTAACGCACGTCGCGGCGGACCGGGCCATCGCGCTGTCACAGCAAGACGCCACGGCCCTGACCCCCAGCCCCCAGCCCCTAGCCCCCGTTTTCGCCGACGTGACGGACCGGGTCGCCGTCGATTTCAAGCACCAGGAGAACTCTTTCTACGACTACAACAGCCAACCGCTCATACCACATCTGCTGTCGAGGGAAGGGCCCGCCCTGGCCGTCGGCGACGTCAACGGCGACGGGCTGGACGACATCTACGTCGGCGGCGCCAAATGGCAGGCCGGGCGGCTCTACCTGCAGCAGCGTAACGGCACGTTTCGCGCCAGCGAGCAGCGCGCCTTCCAGACGGACAGCCTCGCCGAGGACGTCGATGCGGTGTTCTTCGATGCCAACGGCGACGGGCATCCGGATCTCTACGTGGTGAGCGGTGGCAACGAGTTCTGGGGAGATCACGATGCGCTCCAGGACCGGCTCTATATCAACGACGGGAAGGGAAACTTCCATCGGGATGCGGGCGCCTTGCCGCGGCTCTCCGAGAGCGGCTCGTGCGTCGTTGCCGGCGACTTCAACGGCGACGGCCATCTCGATCTGTTTGTCGGCAGGCGCGCCGTGACGCGCCGCTACGGCCTCACTCCCCGAAGCTACCTGCTTCAGAACGACGGCACCGGCCACTTTCGCGACGTCACACTCGAGCAGGCCCCGGCGCTCGCTGCAGCCGGAATGGTCACTGCGGCGGCATGGATCGATTACGACAACGACGGGCAGCTCGACCTGATCGTCGTGGGCGAATGGATGCCGGTGCGGGTCTTTCGACAAGAGCACGGCCGGTTCGTGGACCGCACCGCCGAGGCCGGGCTATCGGGGAGAGGGGGCTGGTGGAACACCGTCACGGCGGTCGATCTGAACGGCGACGGGCGCAAGGATCTCGTGCTGGGCAACCTGGGACTCAACTCCTATCTCCGGGCCTCCCCGACCGAGCCCGCGAGGGTTTACGTGCACGACTTCGCGCACAACGGCACGCTGGAGCAGATCCTCACGTTCTACAAGCACGGCGTGAGCTACCCGCTCGCGGGTCGGGACGAGCTCGTCCGGCTGATCCCACAACTGCGCAGCCGCTACCCTTCATACGCCGCCTTCGGGGCCAGCCGTATCGACGACATCCTGTCGGCGTCGGAGCTGAGACAGGCGACGGTGTTGGAGGCGCGGGTATTCGCGAGCTCCGTCGCCTTGAACAACGGAGACGGCACGTTCACGCTCCAGCCGCTCCCGGTCGAGGCGCAGTTCGCGCCGGTGTACGCCTCGCTGGCGGCAGACTTCGATGGCGATGGGCACGCCGATCTCCTCCTCGCGGGGAACCTCTACGGCGTCCAGCCCGTGCTCGGGCGGTACGACGCCAGCTACGGACTGCTGCTGCACGGCACAGGAGACGGTCGCTTCGAATCGGTCGACATGGAGCAGAGCGGCCTGCTGATCGAGGGCCAGGTGCGCCACCTGGGGCTGTTACGACACGCGGGCGGCGACCGCCTGATCGTCGTCGCGCGCAACAACGACAGGCTGCAGGTGCTCCGCGCGCTCAGGAAGAGCGGCGCCGCCCCCGAGGTTCCCATCCTGAAGGATGGGCTCGGCCGGGCACAACGCTGAAGCGTGGGAACACGTCAATACCTGAACATGACCTGCCGACGTCTCCTCTCGCTGATTGCCTCCCTTCTTCTTCTGTTAGGCGGCTGCCGTCACGAAGAAGGTCCCCACCTGTTCACACTCCTGACCCCGGATCAAACCGGAGTCACGTTCGCCAATACCATCACCACCAACGACTCGGTGAACGTTCAGTCCGACCCCTACGTGTACAACGGCGCGGGCGTGGCCGTCGGGGATATCGATAACGACGGATTACCAGACCTGTTTTTCACCGGCAACATGGTGTCGAGCCGCCTGTACCTGAACAAAGGCAACATGCGCTTCGAAGACATCACGGCGTCGGCAGGAGTCAACACGAACAGGTGGGCCACCGGCGCGACCATGGTGGACATCAATAACGATGGGTATCTGGATATCTATGTGTCCGTATCCGGATCCGAGGGATCCAAAGGGAAAGATCGAGCCAACCTGTTGTTCATCAATAACGGGAATCACACGTTCACGGAGGCCGCGGCGCAGTACGGCATCGCCGACACCGGCTTCACCACGCACGCCGTCTTTCTTGACTACAACGGAGATGGATACCTCGACCTCTTCTTGCTCAATAATTCACCCCAGGACTTTGCACGTGGTGCAGCAGACACGCACCCGCTCGGCGTGCGCAGTAACAGCCCCGGCGGCTGGAACAAGCTCTATCGCAATAACGGCGATGGGACCTTTACCGATGTATCCCGGGAAGCAGGAATACTACGGCAGGTCGGGTATGGACTAGGGGTCGCGGTTGCCGACCTGAACCGGGACGGGTGGCCCGATCTCTACGTCTCCAACGACGTCGCCCCCAATGATGTCCTCTACGTCAACAACCGAGATGGAACGTTCACCGACAGGGCTGGTGCGTGGCTCAAGCACACGAGTTTCGCGGGCATGGGCGTGGACATCGCCGATTTCAATAACGACGGCTGGCCCGACATTCTGCAAATGGACATGATGCCGGCCGCCTTGGACCAACGCAAGCGCATGAGCGGGTACCTCACCTATGGCGGTCAGATCGAGCTCCGGCGCAGGGGATTTCGCGACGATTACGACGTCAACTCGCTGCAATTGAGTAACGGCGTCACGCAGGCCCGTGATGTCATCTTCAGCGAAATCGGTACCCTGGCAGGGGTTGCCTACACCGACTGGAGCTGGAGTCCGCTGTTTGGCGACTTCGACAATGATGGGTACAAGGACATCTTCGTCACCAACGGCTATCCCAAAGCGGCGAATGACCTCGATTACCAGACCGCGGCATTGGGAGCACGCCGAGCCGGCGACCACCGCAGGGCGCTGAGCCTCCTCAACGATCTGCGCGGTTACCGGCTGTCGAACTACGTCTTCCGCAACAACGGGGACCTGACGTTCAGCGACGAGACCAAAGCATGGGGGCTGGACCAGCCGGGCTTTTCGTATGGCGCGGCATATGCCGATCTCAACAACGACGGCAGGCTCGACCTCGTGGTCAACAACATCGACGCGCCCGCGTCCATCTACGAAAATGTCCAACCCCAAGACGACGCCCATCACTATCTGCAAATCACGCTGCAAGGGGAGCCTCCCAACCGACGGGGGATCGGAGCGACGTTGATCCTCACGGCCGTGGGTCAGAAGCAGTACGGCTACCATTCCCCGTACCGCGGCTACATGTCCACGATGGATGACCGGGAGCATTTCGGGCTGGGTCGCGCCAAGCGCGTGGACAGCCTGGAAGTGATCTGGCCCGATGGGCGGTATCAATTGCTGACGAATCTAGCCGTCGACCGGATAGTGACCTTGAAGCAGGGGGATGCGACGCACGGGATGCGAGCTGCGGGATGCGAGCTGGGTCGGAGCTGCGGAGACCACGCATCCCGCATCCCCCATCTCGCATCTCGCCTCTTTCAGCCGATGGATGCCCGCCGGGCATTGAAGTACAGGCAGCAGGTAGGAGCGTTCGCCGACTACGAGGTGCAGCCCCTCCTGCCGTACCAGCCTTCCCGGCAGGGCCCTCCCATCGCCGTGGCAGACGTGAACGGCGACGGGCTGGAGGATGTGTTCATCGGCGGTGCCGCCGGGGTGCCGGGCAAGCTGTTCCTGCAGCGACGGGACGGCAGCTTCGTCGAATCCACCCAGGGGCAACCCTGGGTGGCCGACAAGGAGTACGAAGATTGGGGGGCCGTGTTCTTCGATGCCAACGGGGACGGACGCCCCGATCTGTACGTGGCGAGCGGCGGGTATCAGCTCTCACCGGTTTCGCGTCGCTTGCAGGACCGCCTCTACATCAACCGGGGAGGCGGCAGGTTCGTGAGAGCCAGCGAGGCGCTGCCGGCGATGCCGACCAGCACGGCCGTCGTAGCAGTGGGGGATTTTACGGGCGATGGCAAGCCGGATCTGTTCGTGGGCGGCCGCCTGACACCGCGAAATTATCCCTCTCCCGCCCGCAGCTATCTGTTACGCAACGACGGCGGCACGTTCACGGACGTCACCGAGCAGGTAGCCCCGGAGCTGGTCCGACCGGGAGGCATGATCACCGCCGCGGTGTGGATCGACTTCGACGGCGACGGACGCCTGGATCTGGTCACGGCGGGGGAATGGATGCCGCTCCAGTTCTTTCACAACGATGGCACCAGGCTACGTAACGTGACGGCATCCATGGGTCTGCCGCCGCTACGGGGGTGGTGGTACAGTCTCGGCACGGGGGACTTCAATCACGACGGGCATCCCGACCTGGTCGCGGGCAATGTGGGGCTCAACTTCTCGTACACGACGTCGCCGCACAGCAGGTTCGGGATGTATGCAGCCGATTTCACCGGGAGCCAGACGACGGACATCGTCCTGACGCAGGAAATCGGCGGCACGGAGTATCCCCTCTTCGGGCGAGCGAAATTGGGGCCGTCGATCTATCCCGCGGCGCTGCGCTTCCCGAGCTACGCAGGGTTCGCCACGGCGTCCGTCGCACAGCTGTTGGGCGCCGGCCCACTGCAGCACGCCCTCCATTACCAGACGGATACGTTTGCCAGCGTCTATCTGCAGAACAACGGCGACGGCACGTTCACGGCGGTGCCGCTGCCCAATCTGGCGCAGATTTCACCGATCCGCGGCATCATCGCTCACGACGTGGATGGGGATGGCAACCTCGACCTGATCGTGGCCGGCAACTTGTACGACACCGAGCCGAACACGACGCCGGCCGACGCCGGCAACGGCCTGTGGCTCAAGGGGGACGGCCGCGGCCATTTCACTCCGGTCCCGCCGGTGGCGAGCGGCTTTTTGGCACCCCGGGACGTCACGGCGCTGGCGCTGATCCAAACGCCTGCAGGAAAGGCCGTGCTGGTGGCGAACAGCGGCGATTCCCTGCAGGCGTTCATGGTGGGGCGGCGCTGAGGGGCTGATAGACCTTGATCCAGTGCGTGCGCACCTGCACGCGCGCCTGCCGGCCACGATAGGTGGAAATGATCGTGCTGGACGTCAGCGCAGGCATGTGACAATCCACACACCGGCCCAGCAGCGCTCGCCCGTCCTGCGGGAAGAGGCCACAGCTCTGCACGGTATGACACGTGAGACACCGATCCGAGAACGCCGCGAGATCCCGTTCCTGGCGGTGGACATCGTGGCAACTGGCGCAGGTCATCCGCGCTGAGCGGAAGCATCTACTCCGTTCGAGCAGTCCCACCTGGTTACCGTGTACGTCGGGTTGGGTCGTATCCGGTTCCGCGTAGAGGGTGAATCGCTTCACGAGGGGCTGCCCAGGCACATACGAGAATGGCGCGGTTTGAAGCGGGGCGGTCCCACTGTGACAGAGGGCGCAGCCGTCTCAGTTGACGCTCGCGCGGCAGCCGCGCGGGGTTGACGATGGCGGGCGGGAGCACCGCGCGCAGGGGCGAGCGCTCTCGGCCCACGTGCTCTCGCCCCGCGCCATGACACGTTTCGCAGCTGATCCCCAGCCTTGCGCCGGTCGGCCGATAGCGATTGACCAGGACGGGATCGGGGAGCGACTCGAACGCGGTCGCGTGGCACTCCAGGCATCGGGGAGGAATGGGGCGCTCGAAATTCGGTCGGCCGTCCGCGTAACTGGGGAGCTGATAGAGCCCATCAGCGTGCCAGTAGAGGTACGATTGTCCCTTTCGCAAAACCGGTGACGAATGCGATGCGCTCCATGCGAGCGGACGTATCGGGCGCGCGTCCGATGACCGCGGTCTCGTAGCACCCGCTGGCGGTGGAGTCCATGTGGAAGTAGAGTGACGGATTCGCGGTGCGCAGGACGTTTTCACCGTGTCTGAAGCTGCCGAGGATGGCCGCGCGAGTCGGGAGTCGAGAGGTGAGACGGTGCGCGCTCTCCTCGTAGCTCGCGTTCTGGCCGTGACAGGAGAGGCAGGTGGCGTCACCGGCGGCGTTGTCCGGACGCACGGCCTGCGGCGAATACCGCGTCGCGCGCAGTCCGACTACGACCGCGCCCGTGGCGAGGAGGATGACGGCACCGACGGTGAAGCGGGGACGCACGGTCAGCTGATCGAACGCCTGCAGGGAAGGCCGTGCTCGTCGCGAACCACGGCGATTCCCTGCAGGCGCTTACGATCCGAAACCGTTAGCTCTAGCTCACCACCCCGGATTCTGTACCAGCAGGGGGGCCAAGTCGAGCTGGATGGACGGGATCGGATACAGTGAATCCCGCGCGGTGTACGTTACGCCCGCGAGGTAGGGGATCCGGGTCCTCTCGCGCGTGATGTAGCTGTTTATCTCCGTGTCCGCGATGCGCCAGCGCCGCAGGTCGAAGAACCGCTGGCCTTCCATCGCCAATTCGAGTCGCCGCTCATACTGAACGGCCGAGTCTGCTTGGGCCACACTGATGAACGGCGTGGTATACAGGCCGATCTTATACACAGCCCAGGGCGTCGCCAGCGTGTCCAGCGTCGGAGTGACAGCCACCAGCGGGATCGCCATGGGCTGGATGGCAGCGTCCGTCTTGCACGTGGGCCACGCCTTCGTCAGAATCGTATCCGTTATCGTCCCGCACCCCTGCGCAACCTTTCCGGCCCGCGCTCTGATCTGATTGACGATCGTTCTGGCGTTGTCCAGCACGCCGGTAGTGGCGTGGATCTCAGCCTCGGCGAGGAGCAGCAGCAGGTCGGCGTAGCGGAAGATGTGAATGTTCACATCGTTCGTCTGGGTCGCCTGCCACCCCACGTTATTCTCGGCGTTGGCCCCTTGCTCGTGGACGTTCTTCTTGGGGCTGAACGGGCCGCTGTAGGAAGCGTCTCGGATCCATCCTCGAGCGTGCAGTCCCCAATCTTTGTACGGCACCCTATCCCGGCCGACCGTCCAATCGAGCCGCGGGTCCACCGGCGCCAAGCTGCCCGGCGCGCCGGCTGCGAAGTTCGTATCGCCCTGCGCCGCGGTCAAGCCGCTGGTCCCATTCCAGTTCGGGTTGGTCAACGCCAACGGCAAGCCGGTCGCGTCTACCGCGAAGAAGTTGACGAGTTGGTACGAGGGTTGGTGGAACCCGCAGCAGCCAAAGTGACTGCCCGAGTGCGGGAAATTCAGGCGCTCGCCCCAGTTCGAGTTCCAGCCGCTGGGCTCCCCGTCTTTGATGGAAGCCTGAAACGCGAGGATCGTTTCCGGACCATTGCGATACTGCGTAAAGCCGGTCCAGACGTGGTCGAAGCTCGTTTCCAGCTTGAACGGACCGTTCGCTTGCACGTCCCGCAACGTCGCTAGCGCCGAGTCCCACAGGGCGGGAGTCCTGACGGCGCCGTACACCTGCACGCGGCCCTTGTAGGCCTTGGCAGTCCACGAGGTCGCGCGTCCCAGATCGCCATTGCGCGGCTTTGCCGGGAGCAGCGCGATGGCGGAGTTCAAGTCGGCGATGACGAGCTTCACGATCGAATCGAGCGGGAGGTCGTTCGCCTTGCGGAAACCGCCCAGTGTGACCGGGGTCGTATCGGCTTCGAAGTAGTACGGAATATGCCCCCACATGCGATACGCTTCGAAGTGATAATGCGCCCGCAGGAACAGCGCCTCGCCCTTGATGCTGTTCGCGTCGGTGGTGGAGATCTCGAGCGGCTTCAAGGTCTGCACCCTTTTCAGCAAGTTGAGAGTCGCATTGGCTCGGAATACGCCCTCGTAGGCCTGGCTCCATTTTTGGTTCAAGTACCCTTCGGCTTCCCCCACCGCCCAGGAGAACGTCTCGATGTCGTTGATCGGTTGCTGGTCGCCCGCGTTGGACCCCTTGTGGGCGTCGCCGCTCGGAACACTCCCCCACACCCAGTTGCTGGCCGCGCATCCCCACGAACCAGCGGAGCTCGAGCTGCAGTCCAGTGAGCGGTAGGCGGCGATCAGGGAGCCCTCGACGCCGGCCTTGGTCTCGAGCGACTGCTCGATCACCGTCCCCTGGGCGGGGATGTTCAGGAAATCCTTACAGGCGTACGCGACCCCGGCGGCGAGCATCACTACCGCCATTCCGTAAAGCAATCGGTTCCGATCTTGCTGTTTCATCGTCTTCCGTCCTTGAGTAAAGACGAGTCGCTAGAACGTGGTCGAAATGCCGATAGTGAACGTTCGGTTCGAGGGATACGAGCCTTCATCGACACCACGGAACTGGTCCCGGATGTCGCCAGCCGCCCCGAACGTGCTCCAGGCCGGCAGGGCGGGATCGAGCCCCGAGTATCCGGTGATGGTGAACAGGTTTTCCGCCTGCACATAGACACGCGCGGCCGGGACCCACCGGATCCAGGCCGGCGGCAGGTTATACGCGACCTGCAGGTTGCGCAGCCGGACGTACGAGCCGTCCTCGATCCAATAGCTCGAGAACTGCCGGCTGAACGCGGCATCGCTGTTGTCCAGTCTGGGATACTTGGCGTCCGGGTTCGTCACTTTTCCGGGGCAGATATAATCGGTCCGAGGTGACGGCGCAGGGGCGCACGGTCCGTCCAGCACCACGGAGTTGGCCAGCAGGTCGCTGCGCACGTTGGTATCGAAATAGCGGAACACGTACCAGTACTTCTGCGCGTTGAAGATCTGGTTCCCGAACGTCCCGAGCACCGTGGCGCTGACTTCCCAGGCGCCGCGGCGCAGGTTGAGATCCAAGCCGCCGGTGAAGTCCGGATGGGGGCTCCCGATGATCGCCCGGTCGGCGCCGGTGATCGTGCCGTCCCCGTTCAAGTCCTTGAACTTGATCCGGCCGGGGCGCGCGCCGTCGTCCCAGAATGGCGCGGCATCGAGCGAGTCCTTGTAGTAGCCGTCCGCCACCAGGCCGTAGAACGCCCCGATCGGCTCGCCGAGCATGTTGATCACGGGATTTTGCTCCCGCAGCGAAATCGGCCCGGTGAACGACTCCGTCCCGAGGTTGTCGATCTGGAGGATCTTGTTCCGATAGTGGCTGCCGTTGAAGGTCACGCTCCACAAGGTTCCGCCGGTGCTGCTGCGGTACCCGATGGAAAAATCGATGCCCTGGTTTCTCATCTTCCCGATATTGACGATCGGGGGAGCGGCTGAGCCTGCCGCGGCCGGGGTGCGCGGGTCGAACAACAGATTGTTCGTGTTCCGCCGGTACACGTCCGCGCTGAACGTGCCGCGACCTTCGAGGAACTCGAGGTCCAGTCCCACATTGGTGGAGCGTTGCTCTTCCCACTTCAGGTCCACATTCCCGATGGCGGTCTGCTTGAATCCCGGCCGGATCGTCGTGGGGCTCGTTCCCCCGATGTCATAGAACGTGTCGCCACGGTCCCCGCCGAACTGGCTGACGATCCGTCCGGCAGGGATCTGCTGGTTACCGGTGACCCCCCAGCCGAACCGCAGCATCATGTTCGAAAACAGCGAATTGTGCGACAAGAAAGATTCTCGCGACAGCCGCCAACCTGCCCCCACCGCCGGGAACGTTCCCCACTGATTCTGCGGCCCCAAGCGGGAAGAGCCGTCGCGGCGCAGCGTGACGCTGAGATAGTACTTGTCCGCAAAGTTGTAATCGGCCTTGCCGAAGTAAGACAACAGCGAAGCCTGCCCCCCGCTACTGCTGACGTTCTTGGTGGTCGGATCGCACAGGGCATCCTGGATGTAACGCGAGTCCACGTCGGGGTTGAGCAGGTTCGCGCAGCTTCCGGCCTCGAACCGGTTCGTGTTCTTGGTCGCTTCCTGGCCTAACAACACTGCCAGATTGTGCTGGTTGATCGTGTGCGTATAGTTGAGCGTGTTGCTCCAGGTCCACTCGGTGAACAGGTTGTAGTTCTCGTTGATGCCGTTGACGTCGGTCACCTCCGAGTTCTCGGGCGTGGTGGGCGAGAACCCATGGAATGAATTCTGACCGAGGTTGAACCCGAGCCGCGTCTTCAGGGACAGGTCGTGGGCGGCGTCGAACCCGGCGAACACGTTCCCGAAGATGCGGTCGTTGGTGCTGATGTCGTGCTGATGGGCGTCAGCGATCTTGAGCGGATTGGTCAGGTTGGAAAGGCCAACGGCCTTGCCGGAGGCGAAGTACCCGTTGATATCGTAGACCGGGACCACCGGCTGCTGCATGATATTCTTACCGATGATGTTGTCTTCGCCGAGGGCGTCGTCGTCGAGCCCGCCGTAGTGCCGCTCGCGCGATAGCGCGACGTTCTCCCCAACGCTCGTCCGCCCCATGTTGAAGGCGGTGTTGATGCGCACCCCCCCTCGCTGCAACCGGGTAAATGCCGCGGTCCCTTCCTGATCGAGGAAATTGAACGACACGTGGTACGCGTTATCCTCCCCGCCACCTGACACGGCAAGGTTCGCGTCGCGGTACTGACCGGACCCGAACACCGCCTTCCACCAGTTCGTCCCGGGGCTGCCGGGCATGATGAGCGTGCTGGGGTACTTGTACGACGCCGGATCCACGACGGTCGTGCAGGTGGGGCCGGCGGCGCTGCAGCTCTGGCCCTTGCCATCGTTCGGCCAAATATAGGCGGGCACCGTCGGATTGTTGGGATCCCCGTAGATGTTCCTCGGGACGGCGGTTCCGGCGTTCTCGTATGACGTCTTGACGACCTTGAAGTAGTCGAGCGCGTTCAGCGTCAGGATGTCGTCCATCCCGTGCGTCGGCGTCGCCACACCGGTTCTGACGTCCAGGGAGACCCGCCGCGGTCCCGGTCTACCGCGCCGCGTTTCGATGATGACGACGCCGTTGCTCGCGCGCGAGCCGTAGATCGACGCTGCCGAGGCATCCTTGAGGACCTGGATCGATCCGATCTCGCTCGGGCTCAGCCAGTTGAGGTACGTGTCCTGAACGGGCGTCCCGTCCACGATGTACAGCGGATCGTTGTTCTGGAATGAGCTGACGCCCCGGATCCGGACCGTGGTGCGGGAGCCCGGAGACCCGCCGGCTTCGACGGTCACGCCCGGCACCTGGCCATCGAGGCGTTGCAGCACGCTGGTCGAGGTCTGCTGCTGAATGCCCGCGACATCCACCGTGGCCACGGCTCCCGTGATGTCGGCACGCTTTTGCGTGGTGTAACCGGTAACGACGACCTCGGGCAGCACGGTGACGGCTCGTTCCATGACGACGTTGACGGTGGTACGCCCGCCGACGCTCACCCCGACGCCGCGATACCCGATGCGATTGAAAACCAACACGGCGTCGCTCGGCGCCGTCAACGAGTACTTCCCTTCGTCATCGGTGATGGCACTGGTAGTGGTCCCGCGGATGCGGACCGAGGCTCCCCGAATCCGCTCACCATCGGGCGCGGTGACTCTACCGGAGACGTCGATCTGCTGGCCGGGTGCCGGCTGCTGGCCAAGTGCGGTCCCACACAGGACCAGTGCCAGCAGCACACTCATCCCCACTGCACCAAGGAAACGCTTACCCTGCAGCATGTCGTTCATAAGGGCGCCCTCATCCTGCGGGTCTTCGCATGGCCTTCAGGCCCTGCTTGGTGATTAGTTCACGATACGTGATGAGTTGTACGCTCCGGGCCTTCAGGGCCCCGGCGAACCTGTCTGACGTCAGCGCATCCAGCTCTCCCTGACGATTCTTGCTCATCTCGGGGAGGGGCTGATCGGTGTTCATGTCCAGCAACGCGCCCAGCTCCGGATCGTCGATCCCCACGTGCGTGATCACGACGTTCACGCCCGGCCGCAGACGATCGATCAGCGCCACCAGGCTGTCCACCTTCTTTTGCGGCGCCGCCCAGTACTGGGGAGCATCGATGGTCTCCCCGAAATACTCCGACATGCCCAGCGCAACTTCGCGCGCCAGCCGCTCAGTGACCTCGCGGAACTCGGGGTAGTGAACCGCCGTCCCCATGTGATAATCGACGTAGTCGATCTTGAGCCCCGACCTGAGCGCTCGTTCGATCTGCGCCCGAAGCTCTTTTTCAATTTCCCGGACGTCGGGGTTGTTCTTATGGAGCGCCTCGGCGGACTGGAAAAAGTATCCGTTCGAGTCGACCAGCGTCGGAACGGCCGCAGCGCCCGACACGGGTCCCCACCGATAGTTCTTCCACTCCGAATTGAGCGTCAGGTGAATCCCGACGGCGACCTCGGGATGTCGTTTCAGGATCTCGACGGTTTCCTGGTACCAGGGACAGGCAAACATGACCGACACCGAGAGGGGAAGGCCGGTGTCAATGAGCCGTTGCAGCGCCCGGTTGACGCTGTGACTGAACCCCGCGTCGTCAGTGCGGATGATCAAGTAAACGGGATCGGGAGTAGCCGCACGGGTCGTCGCGGCGGCCTGCCCAAACACAGCGGTCACCGAGCTGGCAAGCAGCACGCAGCTGTAGAGACCAAGTGGTCGTAATGCATGCATACACGAGCCTCCGACGGCGCGAGGCTGTTTCCCGAAGCGACCAGCGGGCATTGTGCGATGCGAGGGGCTGCGTCCGCCCACGACGCCGCACGCGGCAAAAGAGACGCGTCGCCAGTGGGCCTGTCAAGGAGAGGGACGAGGATTGTGAAAAAAGGCACAAAGATCGACAGCCTTCGCGACGGGGCCCACGATCGCGAGCGCGAGGATGGGCGGCGCGGGATACAGTGCGCTCAGCGCAGCCACGTGATGATCCGCCGCCAGCCGGATCGCGGCCTCGACCACCGCGACGAGCGCGGCCACGACGATCCGCCCCCGCGGCGAGCTGACCGTCGTCCTGGGATCGGTGATCATAAAGAAGATGAAGAGCTGGTACATCGGGCCCGTGATCGGGGCGAGCTCGGCCATGAGAGGCGAGGCGACGATGGCGCTGCGTCCCGCGGCAAGGAGCAGGTAGCACACGACGTACGTGAGGGTCACGTGCAGCACCCGTACCCGTGAGGCGATCAGGAGCCCGAAGGTCCAGATCACCGCGTTGGTGGCGAGGTGGTTCCCCCACTGGTGGCTGAGGATCGCCACACTGCCCGGTGCGATCACGAGCAGCAAGCTGATCGCAAAGTTGCTCGGGTTCCACAGGTGGTGGCCGCGATACGCCAGGACGTACTTGGAGGCGATCGCCAGGAATGCACCCAGGGCAAACGGCCAGAGGAGACCGGCCCGCGGCTTGAGGAGGAGCGCAAGGCTGATGCCCGTGACGTACGCGCTCTGCAGCGCGGCGCCGCGGCCCCCCACCAAGCGCGCCAGGGCGAGCTCGGTCGCGACACACACGCCGAGGCTGATGGCGAGGCGGTCGTAACCGCCCAGGATCCCGTAGCGCGCTTCCCCCAGCACCAGAATGAGGGTGATGAGGAAGGACACGAGGTAGCGCGGATCGACCTCGCCCAACCGAGCCCAGAGCGAGCGGCTCCGCCCGCGGAGTGCCGCGAGCGCCGCCGCGGTCACGGCACCGCGCCTGCGGAGGGCGGCTCGGTGATGAGGTTGAGTCTATCCATGGCGGGATGCTCGACGACCTGGCGCGCGCCCGAGGGCCAGCGGATCACCACCCGGTCTACGCGCGTCGCCCCGTCCAGGCCGAAGTGCAGGCGCCGGTCGTTCTGACTCGCAAAGCCCATCCCGCCGTCCACGACGCGCAGCTGCCGGATACCATCGGCCTCGACCGTCACCTCCGCCCCGATGGCGCTGCGGTTGCTCCGCGTCCCCACGAGCTTGAAGGCGATCCAATGGTTGCCCGGCACGACGGTATTCTTATAGACCAGCGCCGGCTGGTTCTGGTTCGCGACCACCACGTCGAGCACGCCGCGGTTGAATAAGTCGACCAGCGCGACCGCGCGCCCGTCGTACTCGTCGGTCACGCCGACGGCCGCGGCCACATCCGTCCAGCCCGCCAGGCCGCGGTTGACGAGCACGCGCGAGCGCTCGTAGCCGGACAGGCTGGCGGTGCCGATGGCGGGCCAGTTGCGGGCGTCTTCGAACACATTGCCGTTCGCCCCGGCGACCTTGGACATGGCGTACCAATAGCTCCGGCTCCGGTCGTTTGACACGTACCCGTTCGCGATGAACAGCTCGTTGCGCCCGTCGTTGTCCAAGTCGCCCAGCTGCGCTCCCCAGGCCCACCCGGCGTCGGCGATGACCCCTTCGGCCCCTTGCTGGAAGCGCCCCAGCTCCGGCAAGAAGTTGAGGCGCAGGTTGTTGCCCTGAAACAGGTAGCCGCGCTCGGAGATGTTGGTCACGAACGCGTCCAGCCGCCCGCGGTTCAGCACGTCGCCGAGCGTGGCGGACATGCCGCTCTTCGAGTCGCTCTCGAGGCCCGCCCGGGTCAGCACGAACCGCTTGCCGGAATCGTTGACGAACAGCTCTTCCGGCCCGTAGTCGTTGGCGAGGAACAGGTCGGGCCAGCCGTCACCGTTGAAGTCCGCCGCGGCGACCGCCAGGGTCCAGCGCGTGCTGCCGACACCCATTTGGTCGGTCACGTCCTCGAAGCGCCCGTTCCCGAGATTGTGGAACAGCCGGTTCTTGCCCCCATTCGTGGCGAACTCGAAGCTGTTGTGCATGATGCGGGTCGTCTGCAAGTGCCAGAAATCGATGTCAGAGCGGAAATAGCCGGTGACGTAGAGATCGAGTAGTCCGTCCCGGTCGTAGTCGAGCCACACGGCGCCATTGCTGTTCATCCAGTGGCGCAGCCCCGCGGCGGCGGTCACGTCCTCGAAGTGCAGACCCCCGAGGTTCCTGAAGAGCTGGAGATAGCCCCACTTGTAGACGAGCAGGTCCTCGAGGCCGTCGTTGTCGTAGTCGCCCCACACGGCCCCCATCGATACGCCCTCGCCGGGCCGGTTCAGGTCCGCGACTCCCGCGCGCGCCGCGACGTCGCTGAACGTCCCGTCGCCGTGGTTGAGATAGAGCGCGTTGGGGAACCCGAACTTGCTATTCGTGAAGTACAGGTCGGGCCAGCCGTCGTTGTTGACGTCGCTGACGGACACCGCTGCCCCAAGTGACGCCACGAGTGGGGCGATGTTGTCGATCCGGGGATCGAGCGTCGGCGCGTGATGCACGAAATCGATCCCCACCTCGCGCGCTACGTTGCGGAGCGAGAAGCCGGGTGCAGCGGCGCCGCCGCTCTCCCTCCCGAGCGCTTGCGGTCGCCCGCGGTCCAGCGCGATGACCACGAAGACCGCTCCGACGAACACCGTGGTGAGCGCGAGCCGGCGCACGCGTAGGGACGTCACGCCGTGAACCATATCGCGTGGTCTTGTCCGCCGGCAAGGATCGCACGATGTTGCTAGCCTCCATGATCGGGAACGCCCTGACGCGTCTTGGCGTCGTCGCCATGCTGCTCCTCATCGCCTGCCGCGGCCGGGAGCCGGCGCGGGGGGAGGGGGTGGGAGGGGGCCTCGAGCGCGACGCCGCCATCCTCGCGGCGCGGACGCTCGGCCTCGCGTACCTGCGGAGCGAGCAGCTCGCTCAGGCGGAAACGGCGTTTCGCAAGATCGTCGCGCTGGCGCCCGATCAGGCGCTGGGCTACGCGAACCTCGGACTGGTGCAGCTGCGGCAGGGCCGCTACGACGAGGCCGAGCGGGAGATCCGGCGGGCGGCGGCACTGGACACGGCGAGCGACGACATCGCTCTGACGCTCGCCAAAGTCTACGAGCTGACCGGCCGCACGGCGCAGGCGCGCCGCGAGGTGGACCGCGTGCTGCGGCGCAGCCCGGGCGAGCTGCGCGCGCTGTACCAGCTGGTCGAGCTCGACCCCGCGTCCCGAGAGACGTACCTCGGCCGGATCGTGGAGCGCGCACCCGGCAACGTGGCGGCGCGGCTCGACCTCGTGGAGGTGCTGCTCGCCCGCGGGGGGGGCGGGGGGGGCGGGGGGGACGCGGCGGCGGCCCAGCTCGAGGCGCTCGAGCGGCAGCTCCCCGAGCTGCCGCGTGAGGCCCACCGGTTCTTCGAGCAGGCCCTGACCCTGGCGCGCGCCGGTCGCGCCGCCGCCGCAGCCACGCCCGCTGCGACGTTCCATCGCTTCATGGAAACGACCGCAGCCTACCAGGCGAGCCTCCAGAAGCTGCGGGGCGCGAGCGGCGCTCTCCCGGGCTACCCGATCCTCACGTTCAACCCCGTCATCACGCCGCCGGCGCAGGACGCGCGCGCGATCGCGGCGGCGATCCGCTTCAGCGACGTGACCACCACCGC
>Ga0209056_10000554_pt1 | contig 41519 bp, 37 predicted proteins | sample GraSoiAngelo_114_FD_185876 | JGI IMG/M metagenome (GOLD analysis project Ga0209056, IMG submission 185876) | Grasslands soil microbial communities from the Angelo Coastal Reserve, California, USA - 14_0903_13_40cm (SPAdes) (version 2) | ecosystem: Environmental > Terrestrial > Soil > Grasslands...
TTTTCAGGGTCACCCATGTAGTTCGCGCCGCTCATGAGTTCGCCGCCTCTGACCTTGATGAATCCCACGTTGTTCTCAGCGGCTGCCACCATGGCGAGAAGAGTTTTGCCGGTGCCTGGTGGACCCAACAGGAAGAACCTGGGGTTGGACTGATGTCCTAGCTCAGCCATTGACGGATTGAAGGCTAGTGCGATGTGGTTCAGAATCTTATTCTTAACATCGTGTAAACCTCCGACGTCTTCTCTGTTCACTTTGGGTTTACTCACGTAGACTGCGTCTGTTACTTCTTGGGATTTCTCCTGTTCGGAGTAGAGCTTGATGTTTCTCGCTGCGATTACAAAGTCGTCGATCTTGACAGATATTTTAGGTCTCTCGATGCTGGCGGAGAGGTTGCGATTGTCTCTGAATTTTTCTCTTAGTGGAGCTTCTTTGGATTTTCTGACTTCGCGGAATATTTCTTGGATGTCACTGGGCGTGAGGGAAGCTCTACGTCTCATAGTGACTTCTCGCTCCATCAAATCTAGAAGATCTTCCGCTTTCAAGCCTAGCCAGGCCTCTCGTTTTATGGAGTCTTCCACAACAGCGAGAAGCATTTCGCGTGTCACTCCATCGTTGAGGCTGACCTTTGTTAGCCGTCGTCGTATGTCCTCTCTGATCTTCTCGTAGGCATTGGTGGCGACGACTACGAGCGTTCGGGTTTTTCCGCTTACGATCTTGTCGAGCCAGCGATTTAGCTCGTCTTGGAGCCTTGTATCTTCTATCTCAGCGCCGGTTTCTCCTCTCACTTTTCTACCGAAGCTTTGGAACTCGTCAATGTACACGACTGACGGGACTGAGCTTGCGTAGTCAAGGAATCGGCCTAGTTGTCGCGTACTTTTTCCATAGAATTCTGAGTAGACATCCGATCCCTTCAGGATTACCGGTGTAACTAGTACCCCGGCGCGGTATCCTTCCAGGAGCATCTGTCTCAATGTGACCATGGTCAGAAATGTCTTCCCGGTTCCGCTGTCGCCGGCGAGACAGATGGCCTTTGGAAGCTCGTCTCGGCCGAAGTATTTTGCAAGCATCGGGTGCCGGAGTACGTGGAGTCTGAAGGAATCCATGAGAGTGTTGAACTCCTTGTCGCGACCGATCAGGTTTGCCGGCGAGAATTTGTCCGGTGGATATTCCCTGTCCAAGCGTTCCTGGATTTTCCGGAATCTTCTCGGTGAGACTCTGGCTTTGCTCCATCTAGAGTAGGATTTGTCGACCGATTTGAGGGGAATAACGAATAATCGTCTAAGCCATGGTTGCCTGTCCCACCAGGGTCTTACAGATCCGAAGAGGAATTCGGACAGTTGATCATCGTTTGATGCGACTCTTATCTTGGACGCCACGAATCAGTCCTCCATTATCGGTTTGAGATCGAAGATGCGCTCAAGGCCCTCTCTCGTAAGATAGACAAGGGTTCCAAGGGCTGCCACGAAGAATATGGAAAAGAAGTCAACGAGCGATATCAGGTTCAGGTTGACGAAGAGAAGGTACTGGGCGATTAGGAGTACTAGGACCTCGCCGATCATTACTGTTAGACTTATTGCGAAACCTGCGATAAGGGTGCGGAATACAACTTCGGTCCAGAGATAGACCTTGTTTCCTCGATCCAACGGGGGCAGGTGTCCCTCTATCCTCCTCCGCTCATCCTCGAATTTTATCCATCTGTATCCAACAAAGGCGAACTGGGCTCCTAGGACGGCGTAGAGGATCTTGATCCAGAAGGGGAATGCTCCTCCGAACTGGGACACCCATCCGTAGAAAGATGACCAACCTAGGGGCACGCTAGGCCCGGTTGAGGGAGCCGTTTGGAACGAGGCGAATATTGTGAGATTCAGGTCCCCGCCGGAGACGAAGTAGGAGGTGTATTGGGTCTTCGACCCTGAAGAGGGATCACTGATGACTATCTCTGAGGTGTAGGGGGCTTGGTATGAGAGCAAGAGGTCAACCGTGTACAGCTGGGTGGAATTGGTTGTGAGCGTGAAATTCTTCGAGGGATACGCGTTATTCGAGAGAATAGCTGCTGTCAAGTTTCCTCGAACGACCACGGACTTTATCGATGACTGGCTTGAGTCGATTACGAGCCTGTTACCGGTGTAGAGGTTCACGTTCTCTTGGGGATTCATTGTTGCAGGGTGGACTGGGGAGACTAGAAAGGCAACAGCTGTCATCATGAGGACAGCTAGCACGCCAATCCGTTTTTTCAACTAAAGCGTCGATCCCTTGAGTTTAGACTCTAACACTTAGCGCGCGACCATAGAATCGCGTTCCGGAGAGGGAAGGCTGTTCGAGGAATAGACTAAGGTCCCGTAACCCCGAGAGAAACCGTTTGGTTACAGGGTCCATTGGCTTTTTAACGAGGCCTAGAACTGCTCAAAAGGAAACGCGGAGAAAGGGAATTGTCCGAACAGTACCATAGGCTCTTCTTGCGCTGGGAGGTTCTCCGGGGCTGGATTCCCGCGATAATATTTGCCGCGACTTGTGTCGGATTGGAGCTTCTCTTCTTCTACAACGCGTTGAACACTGGCTTCGTTGACAAGACCGTGTCTATTCCTATAGGTTCTTGGACTCTGCCGATTTCTATCGCGTTATTTCTCTCGCTTGGAAACGCCTTGGTTGTGGTCACTCTTTGGATGAACGTGTTTGAAAGCACCGCTTATGTGAAGGCTGGACCGGACAAGCAGGTTCGGAGAATACTGTATCCCCTCCGGATGATTAGAACCGCCGCTCTGGTGCTGGCTCCTTTTACTATTTTCTTGTTCGCGCCGTACATAGTCGAGGCGAATTGGTTCGTGAGCGCGGTTGCATCGATCCAAGCGTTCAAGCCAACAACGGAATCGTTTTACAACTGGGCGTTCAATGTATCGCAGATTGACGGTGCAACGAGGTTCATCATATCGCAAATGACTGCGGCTCTAGGCGCGCTAATCATTGCTGGCCTGCAACTCTGGCGCGTTAAGGGTACTAAGAACCTAGTGAGAGCATTTCAACGGCGAAAATAAGACTGCTTAGAGTCGAGTTGAGCGTGATGTGGAGTTTACCCAGATCGCGATGTTAATTATGCAGACGAGCACTATGAGTCCTACTCTTGGCCTCTTCACGCGAGAAGTTCTTTTGGAGTGGTTTATGGATCTATTCCTTGGCCACCGGTCTGGCGAGCATGATCTTCATGGCCTGGGCGTTCTACGTGGAAACAACCGGGCGAGGAGCGTTATTCATAGAACCCAACAGAGTACTAGCGGCGGGGGAACTTGCTACGGTCGCCACGGGGATGCTGGCGCTTTTCATTCTCTTTCTCCGCAGCCTCGGCCGCTCTGATTGATTCCTCGGTTGTGAATCTCGATTCGAAAATGCTCTCCAGCATTGGCTTCATCTTTCGAGAATAGCCCCTTGGGAAGCTCGCCGAGAGAGATTTGTTTCTGGCTGTCAGATAAAGGCGGCTTTTGACTAGTCTAACCTCCAATATATCATCGTACTCGATCTCGATGTCGCCCTTTTCAACGGAGGTCAGCTCCATTTTACTCCCGATCTTGTTCCGCATTCTCTGCGTGAGAAACTCTTGCAGAGAGAATCCGGTAATTCCCCCCATCAAGGCTCCAACAATAAAGAGAAACGCCAACCCGACAACGGCAAGAACAAAGGCTAGAATGACAGTCACCATGACCGAACTCAGTCGTTTGAGAATAAGCTTGGAATTTAGGAAGACAAGCTGGTAAATGCTGGCCCGGACGACTCCCCTGTCAATCAATAATCTGATGTTGGCAGATTCTGGCTGTATTTCCGATCCTGGAGACGCTCTGGTGATCAGCCCGAGGATGATGTTGAGGATCGATATGGGTATGCTGAAGAGAAGACCGGCGGGATAAGAGACTCCGAAGAGAAGGGCCGTAGCAAGTAAGGTGACTCCAGCCACGAGAATATTCTTTCGCATCCCGTACCACTAGAGAGCATCGGTCCGATAATCAGACTCGGACCGGACGGTCGGACCCACCGTAGTTGAGGGTTACCGGGACGAGGCGAGCTTGGTCATGTACTTCTTTACGAGTTCTTCGAACATTTTTTGAACGATTTCGTGGGATGGACCTGCAACTTCTACCTCATAGTTCCCCTTCTTCACCCTGATCTTCCAGGCGATCGTTTGGTCGGGCATGGCGCAGTTGCACAGCTCAATGAGCTATTAACTATTCCACCCAGGACGTCGAGCGGGACCCGTCCTTCATCCTAACTCGTTATAAGGTGATGATTCGGCTGAGGTGCGCGGGGCCGGTAGTCGAGCCAGGACCAAGACGGCGGCCTGCGGAGCCGCAAATCGTGGGTTCGAATCCCACCCGGCCCGCTGTAAAAGTTCCTCCCCGGTCCAGGTTGTAGACTAACTGAAAACTGGTTGCTGGTAGTCGAACGCTGCCATGGCCAGGTCGAAGATGTTGATAAGACCGTCCGCGTTAAGGTCGCCAGAGGCATTGTACCTACTGTCACCGTTCGCAGAACCGTATGCGAAAGCTATCTGGGCAAGGTCGAGAATGTTGATCGCTCCATCATGGTTCAGGTCGGGGTCACGGGACAAGGAGCAACTGGCACTGTTGTTGGAGATGTTGACAGTGCACGCTGCTCCCAGCCAGGAAGAGCTTGCTGGTATAGCCAGGACAAACCTCGCGGTCGAGTCGGACCCGTAGCCAACGGTTATGCTGTAGGTCTTCGAGAAGACCGTCTGACCAGTAGCACTGCTCGTCACATTAACCGACACTGTGCCAGTAACAGTTCTGCTAGTCGTGTCCGGGATGAAGGTGCCGAAGACCGACACTATCACTCCGTCGAAGGTAAACGTCTGCTGAAACCGTGGGTCGCTGGTCTGAGCCGTGAAAGGCTTCATCAACGGATAACGGTCCTGGCCTACCACTGACTGCCAAGTTGTGAATGTATAGGGTTTGTCTCCTATTCCGTCTGGGCCGGTGCAGACGTTTTGTTGCGATCCGCTACAGTTATCCACGCCTGTGTAGCTGGACCAGTAGTTGCCGCCGCTTGGATAGCCATTATCCCAGAGGTCCTGGCTTCTCAGGTTACCATCGACCCCTCCTTGGAGGAAGTTGTTATGGTAAACTAGCATGTTACTTGAGTCGACCCATAATCCTCCAGTGGAGCATTGAGCGAACGTGTTTCCCGAAACAACGACATCCATTGAGCCGCTTATTTGCACACAAGCGCTCGCTGTCACACCGGGCACCTGTTCGTTCGACAGGCCATTTCCCGTGAAGATGATATTCCCAGAGCCCCAGACAAAGATGGCTTGATTGCTGTAGGCTAGTGTTGAGCCCTCTACAACGGCGTTGGTAACGTTGATGAAATCAATGTCGATGGCAGCCGCTCCATCGCAAGTACACTCCAGACCGTGAATGTAGACATTCCGGATCACGAAATGAGCGTCTGTGTCCGAAATCCCGATACCTGGGTACGGCCCATTGTAGTACTGGCCATGCCAGGGCGACTGGGAGACGTTGATGTCCCAGCCTGCGATGACGTACGGGTCCGAGGCAGTGCCAGTTCCTCCAGTCACGCCATTCGCAGCCGTGAAATCAGCATTTCCCATGATGGAAATGGGAAGGTGAGAAGTGAGAGTGGACGCTGTCCCCCGAGGGGCGAAAAACGAGAATACTGAAGCTAGGAGGAGAAGGGCGACCAGTACAGCGGAAACCCTTCTACTCATAGTGGGCCGCATAGAGACCAGCATGGTTTTGAACGTAATCTTCGCGAATAAAAACCTACCCCGAAAAACGGTATACGAATATATCGTCTGATAGCACGATATACAAGCTGCCCACTCTTTCTACACGAACTCTGACCGGGGTGGTCGTGAAACAGTCGGACGACTGGCATGAGATGCTCCCCCAGTTTCGACGGGGATCCTACCTAGGGCAAACGCCGTCGTGAGCCTTGTGAGGGGGATTCGCTGCAGATTCGCGACGGATTCCACTCGGCCCGCTTCTCGCGCTTCGGGCTTGAATCACGCTATTTCGGACTGTCCCAGGACCTTCCTCGCGCAGCGCCTGAGGGCCATTATGTTTTAGAATCAATCGGGGTCTCTCTGTCGGATTGAAAATGCGGAAGAGAAAGATTGTAATCATCGTTGTGGTCTGCATCTTGGCATTTGTTTTCGCAGTTCCGATACAAAGCGCTGAATCGCCTGGCGCCACAATTAACCCGGCAACTGGCTCAAGCTGTTGCATTCGCTATCAAAGGTCGCTAAGCTGTCTGCTTCTTGGCATAGGCGACAATTATTGGGATGGCACTCTATCTCTTGGATGCGAGCCCATCGTAGTGTAACCATTCGCCAGTCTTCGAGAAGAGACCCGTAGGTTCGCCTAAAGAACTAGCCGAATACCACCCGGCCCACCTTCGAGCTCGAACTGGACCGGGGAACCAAAGTAACAATCGGAACTTATCGACCGGCTCTAAAGCTCTACCACGATACGAAGCGAGAGAGGACACGCACCTATGACCAAGATCCAGGTGACGACGCGAATAGGAGTGAGGAGAATCGTGATCGAGGTCAATCGAGATTTAACGATCGAGCAACTTGGAATGCTGGATGACACTCTGCAGAGGCTCGGCTTGATCAAGGCGACTAGGGTTACCCTCCACGATCAACAGCTGCACAAAGCTCGCCCGCAACGAGCTCTTCAACCCAAGAGGCCGCTTGCGGAAAACATCCCACAAAACGTTCCCCCCGAGGTCAAGAGCGCTCAGAACAGTGGATCATAGGTCGGTTTTCGAATTTTCTGTGGTATTCCAGAGTAAACAGTTAAATTCGCACCGGATTCCGACCACTACTCATAGTTAATGGGTATGAATGCCGAAGCGCCGCTATCTAGTTACAACAGAACCACTCAGTTCCGACGAAGCAAGCCAGGCCAAACCGAATCCGATCTTAAACACAAATTCATGCAGACCATCGGTGATGAAGTGTTCTTAGAACTGGAAAAAATTGCCGATGAAAAAGGGATACGAGTTCAGACATTGCTTAGAGCGGTAGTAATTCCTGAGTGGGTACAAAACGAGGGCCTATCGATGAATCCGAGATTGAATCCGACCAGGGGTCAAACGTCGAACAGAGAAAGACGTGGTGAGAGGTCGCTTAAGGAATTCTAACTCTCCACCAAGGTTTCTTTGACGAGCCTTTTCTCCATGATAATTGCATCTTCTCCATCTCCATAGTATCCTTCCGCCGTCCCGGTTTTCGTGAACCCTCTTTTCGAATAGAGCTGGATAGCAGCCAAGTTGCTCTGGCGGACCTCGAGCTCCAACGGCCTTTCTTTCGAGAGCCGTCTTTCGAGCTCTATGAGCAATCTTTCTCCGAAGCCCTTCCTTCTACTGTCCGGGCGTACCGCGATCGAGATCAAGTGATCATGGTCCTCCCAGTGATCAACTACCCCATAGGCTACGATCTCGTTGTTCAAAGTGAGGACGAGAAAGGTGTCTGGATGGTCTCGGGCTAGTTCGGATAGAAAGTAAGATGGATAGGGGTCGTTGAAGCTTGTCTCTTCAAGAAGCGATATTTCTGCTACGTCGTCCTGCCTTACTGGCCTGATGTTTTGTTCCGTGATTGTTAGCAACGATTTTCTATTCCTTTGAAGATCTTGCAGCGGCGACTAGAGCGGCTGCCACGTTTTCTCTGCCCATAGCGAGGATGTAAGGTCCTAGTCTGGGACCGGAATCGGCTCCGATCAGTATCCGGTATAGGGTCTTGAAGAAACGGCCTGGTTCTAGGCCGTGTTTTTTCGCTATAGTGAATACGACGTTTTGTAGATACGCCTCATCATTGCTCGCGTTGATGACTCCGGCCAACTCAAGAACGGCCTCCCTCTCCTTACCCTCGATATGGATCTCTCGGGTCGAGATGGTGTCGATGTCACGTGCCCAGTTCAACGCTCTTTCCAGTCTCGCTATGAAGTCAGGGTCTGTAGCGCCTACCTTGTAGCCGTAGCCGGCGAGTTTTTCTCCTACAAAATCGCTCTCTTTGCCTTTAGGTGCCACTTTGACAAGGTAGACCAGTAGGTTATGTGGAATATGGACAGACGGTGCTGAGGGGGGTTTCATGTTCCAGCAGTATTCGTAGAGGCCTCTGAGCTTCGCAAGCTCCTTTGGGTCTTTGACCTGTTTGCGGCCGAAGTAGACGTCTTCCAGTTCATCCAATTCGCCAATGTACGTGGGTATGTCCTTGACCCAGACCGCTCTGGAGCCAACGCTTCTCTTGAACATCAGAAGAAGCAGGGTTTGAGGAGGACCATACTTCAGCCATAGCTGTGGCGCGATGACGTTTCCGACGGATTTGGAGATCTTCGAGCCTGTCTTATCGATGAAATGCTCGTACCGGGTATGGAAAGGAGGGGCCTCGCCTAGGACTTCTTCCATCACCCGATCGTTCGCTCTAACCGACTCTGTCAGATCTTTTCCATAGGCTTCATAGTTTATCTTGAGGGCCGACCATCTGGCCGCGAATTCTACCTTCCAGCTGAGCTTTCCATTTCCACTTCTGACATCAACTTCGCCCTTGTGACCGCAACCCTTGAGCGTCTCCACTCTAAGCTGCACATCTTCACAGACGTACGTCACAACATGTCGCTCAGGAATATACTCGAGTGATTTCGTCGTGTATATCCGGCCACAATTCTTGCAGACAGGGAAGTAGGGCAGAGTCTCGGTGTATTTTTCCTGGCCTAGGGCTTCCTTGATGATCCGACCAACTCTTGCGGCGTTGCGAAGAATCTTGTCGATTTGCTCGTTGAACAAACCCTCCTTGTAGGCACGGGTCCCCGAGACGGCGCGGTATACTATTCCCGTCTTGTCCAGAGAATCGAGAAGGAGCGAACCCATGTGTTGTCCATAGCTGTCATGACACCCGAACGGGTCCGGAATGCTGGACACTGGGAACCCGAGATACTTTGACAACGACTTCGGGAACCCCGCGGGTACCCGTCTCAGCCCATCCATATCATCGGAGAAAGCGATGAGTTCCGTTGTGACGCCTATGTTCTCCAGAGCCATCCTGACCCCGTGAGCTCTCGCGGCATCTCCAAAGCTCCCGATGTGAGGGATACCAGATGCACCAAGCCCGCTCTCAACCCGCAAAGATTTTCCTGGTCGTCCGAGCGTTTTTTCCCGCTCGACGATATCGGCCGCGATCTTGTCGAGCCAAGTTCCTCGTCCGATGATCTGCGGAGGTTCGAGGGTCAAGGGTTGGCTAGTTACTATGTCACGAGTGGTTCATAAAGAATGACGGGGATCTTCTTGGGTCAGATGACCGTTCGACGAGTATCCGCAATCGTCTAGCGCGAACATATTAATGCCAATCGCCAATTTTGCCGATCGGTGTCAGCGCAAATGAATTATCGAAGACTCGGCTCTGCAGGACTCAAACTAAGCGAACTATCACTCGGCTCCTGGGTGACCTACGGTGGACAAGTCGGCGAAGAAGTCGCAGTAAAGTGCATGTCCATCGCATACGATATGGGCGTCAATTTCTTCGACAGCGCGGAAGCCTACGCTGACGGGAAAGCCGAAATTGTAATGGGGAACATTTTCAAGAAGCTCGGGTGGGCTCGGGAGAGCATAGTTGTCTCTAGCAAGGTTTTCTGGGGAGGCGACGGACCCAATGACAAGGGCTTGTCTCGCAAGCACATCTTCGAGGCGTGCCGTAAGTCTCTCAAACGATTGCAACTCGATTATCTAGATCTATTCTTCTGTCATCGCCCAGACCCAAATACCCCCATCGAAGAAACTGTTCGTGCTATGGATGATCTGGTTCATCAGGGAAAGATACTCTACTGGGGCACATCTGAATGGAGTGCTGCCGACATCATGCGAGCACACGCACTTGCTCGAGAATATGATCTAACTCCTCCTCAAATGGAACAACCGCAGTACAACATGCTCCACCGTGAGCGCGTAGAGAAAGACTATCTGCCCGCATATCGAGAAGTCGGACTGGGCACGACGATATGGAGCCCGCTTGCTTCCGGGCTTCTGAGCGGGAAGTATGCGAAGGGCATTCCTCCTGGTTCCCGCGCGACCTTGCCGGGTTACGAGTGGCTCCGAAAGAACGTCATCACATCAGAAAACGTCGAAAAGGCCAAACAGCTTGAGCCAGTTGCCCGAGACATGGGCTGTACATTGGCTCAGTTAGCGCTTGCTTGGTGCCTGAAGAATCCAAATGTGAGCACGGTCATTACCGGCGCGAGCCGGCCAGAGCAAGTTAGTGAAAACATGAATGCACTAGAAGTCGCACCAAAACTCGATTCGGCTATACTAGAGCAAATTGAAGGTATTCTGGGGAACAAACCACAACAAGGCCAAGAATAGAGAAGAACCCAGTCTTTGATTTGATCGGGGGATGAACACATTGTTGACGGCCTCGAATCTCGAAATGTGCAGGCGGTTAATCGTTCCTGAATCGGGGCGGGGCCTAACTTCATCTTGTCCTTCCGAAAACTAGGACTCCTACAGCCCCGCAGAAGAACAAGGTTCCAACGTACAGAAACGTAAGGAACGCGTTGCTCCTCCATTGCTCGCATCCACCCGCAACAATTAGGCTACCCTGACAATTCACTAACACTGAAGATACGAAGAACAAGGTTCCTGCAGTTATCAGGCCGATTCCGATTATCAAGCTTACCGTTTTCATCTCGCTGTGACCTCGTCGAAGGAGCCTGGCGTTATTTCTGACTCTTCCACATCTCTCTTACGATTGAATTGGCGAGATAATCGTCAATCTCCGAGTGTTCTGGACGGACCCCCCGCTTACAGTTCTCGCAGATGATATCTCTCGCATCGTTGGAGTACTCGCAATTGTCGCACTTCCAGAAGCTTGCGTTGTTGTTGGTCATTGGCCCGCATAACCTCCCTGGCAATGTTCGAGTTCCTTTCTCAATCCGATCGCCTTTCCAGATGATTGAGAAAAACAACGATAATAGCGTAGTTCAACCCAGCGGCGGGGAAGGTGGGTACACCGTTGAACCCACGTCGCGAGTCATTGACGTAACTTAGTTCTCAGGACTTCGGTTCAATTCGACTATTGTCTCGGCTCCCCCATTGCTGATAGGAAGACCCAGTGAAGCCTTCGAGCATCATCCTAGTTGTCATTGCGGTAGGAGGGGTCTTAGGAGGATTACTCATGTGGGAGACTGTTGGTCCGTCGCCCCTATGCGGGGGATGCTATCGCTACAATGCACCTGGGTGCTTTGTTACCCCTTGCCCAGGACGAGAATCATTGAACATCGAGACTTCACAGGTCAACTCGCCGACGAATCTGACTTTGAGCGTCAGGAACGTGGGTTCGGTGGGCACAACGCTCATCTCGTACGTCGTCAAAGACTCGCTTGGCAATCAATACGCAAAGATGAACTGGACAACACCCTTCATGAGCCCCAACCAACTCGCGGCAATCAACATAATCATAGATGGAAGCGCGTTTACGTTCCAATCCAAAAACACCTACAACATAGCTCTGACAACCACCCGGAACAACATATACACATTTACAATAACCGCATGACAAGATGAGCGTTTGATCTCTTCATAGGGACCTGGCCCATTTTCACCATCCTCAGTCACCTTTCTTTGCCTTTGGCAGTTTCTACTAGTTGAATGGCATTTGCTAAGCTCGTCGAAGTTAACTGTCCCTAGATATGTTTGTAGCGGGGGACCGGTGGGATTTGAACTGGAACTGGTTCAAATCCTTTTGGAAAGCAGCCGGTGAAGCTAGGATTGTAACGCCTCTGCTGGATCGTAACCATGCACATCGGCCGTTTTGGTCGAGGAACAAAATGGCATCATACACACGAGCCTAACTTACTTTCACTCATCTATTTCCTAATCATCAGCCGAGATGCAATTCTTGACGGGGCGTGTTCTTGGAAAAACCCGATCTTACACGAATCGTGACAAAACATGCGAGTGAATTAGCTTCCAAGGACCATCGCCGACGAACCGGCATGAACTATCTGCCCCTTGAAACGCGAATACAATTGCACCGCAAAGTCGGTGAGCTTCGCGGGCTCGGCCTTAGTTATGCGCAAATACTGGAACTCGTTTTCAGAAGACAACATGTGCGATTATCAAAGAGCACCGTTAGCGTGTGGACTCGTGGAATCCACAGTCCAAACGGAAGACTCAACTCCTTTCTAGCCAATCCAACTCCCGAACTTGCCTATGTTATTGGTGTAATACTTAGTGATGGGAATCTCAACATTCACGGATACAGCGCCGAACTGATCCTGGCAGTAACCGACTATGAATTCGCAGAGGAATTCAGCAGATGTCTTGGAATAGTTCTGCAGAGAAAGCATCCATACACGGTCCGCTGGCACGCGAGAAAGAACAGATGGGTTGTTCAAGGGTCGAGTGTCCTCCTCTACAATTTTCTCCACCGTGACTGGAGGAATTTCAGAAAATGGATTGAACATTGTGATAAATGCACAGCATCATTCCTCAAAGCGTTCTACGATGGAGAAGGATGTATCAGTGGTCGGCACCTTATGGTATTCAATACAGATATGGGCCTCTTGTTATACGCAAAGCATCTGCTAAATTCACTTGGAGTAGGCACACTGGAACCGCGTCTAGTCAGCCTAGCCGGTACGAGCCTTAAAGATCCTCGCACAGGGAAGCTATACAAGAGACGCAAAGATTGTTACCGAATAGATGTTCAGGGTAGCTACCTTGCGCGGTTCAAGACGCAAGTTGGATTTACCATAAATAGAAAGAAAGCACGGCTGGAATATTACGCAAGAAATTCGCGCGTACCGATTTGCTGAATGTTTCAGAGCAGTGTTGGATTCGCGCCTACATAGGAGAGCATGTGCCGGGGGGTCCCTTCCCCCCCCCGCGGGACCGGTGGGATTTGAACCCACGACCTTCGGGTTTCTCCACTTGATAGGTGCCGGAGCCCGATGTCCTATCCTGGTTGTCCTCGCGAATGACCGTTCCGGTCACCCGTAATCTAGACTACGGTCCCGTATGGTCGCTTCATAGGCGGGAGCGATAAAAAACTAGCAATTGAACCTTAGAATGTCAGCTCTTGTGAGAGTGTAGTATGATGTTGCTTGGCGGAGATCTAGGCTTTCGAGATCAGAATTTCGGCAATCTTGCTGAAAGCGCTGAGCGAGTCTGTTTCTACAGTTGTGAATTTCTGTCCTGAGAGGCTTTGCGCGCCTCTTCCGTAGGCGATGATTGTTATTTTGCCGCCGGTGTCTTCGATGAGAGTGTTCGCGTTTACTAGTCTTCTTGCAGCTGTTTCTGTTATCAATGGTACAGCGAGGATGTCGGGTTTGTGCTGTTTTACCTTGCCGGCTACCTGTTCCGGCGAGAGATCAGTCCCGCCATCGATGGCTGTGAATCCTCCAATCTCGAGCATCGTTAGGAGGAGGGTTCTATCAAAGCTGTGAGGATCCTCGACAAGGGAGGACACCATCACGCGTCCCTTAATCTTCCTATGGTCGATCTTGATCTTGGGCCTAACAGCGGCGAGGGATTTTTCGGCCGCATTCTCACACTTTTCCACTTCCGCCACGGAGTATCGTTCCAACTCGTGCAGATCGGAGACAATGTTCATTGCATCTGAGATCGTGTCGACAACGTCGTTTGCGCTTCCGCTCTTGGTGACTATCTCGACAGCAACCCGGGCCGCATTTTCATGATCACCCTTCAAGATCAGGTCGGTGAGTTGCTTCGATCCGTTGTCTGGGATCTGTGCCTGTTCTTCAGTAGTCATAGAAGCCCTTCTTGGTTTTTCTTCCTAGTTTTCCTTCTTTGACCATTTGTTCGAGTATGGGTGTTGGTGTAAAGGTTTGGCCGAATTCTGCTTCGAGAACCTTCAACGTGGATAGTACCACGTCTATTCCGATAAAGTCGGCGAGCTGTAGAGGACCCATGGGATGGTTTGTTCCGAGAAGGAATGCTTTGTCAATGTCATCGCGTGTAGCGACGTTCTCTTCTAGAAGCTTAACGCTTTCGTTGATGAACGGCATCAGGGCTCTGTTGACTATGAAGCCCGTCTTGTCGGCGGATTGGACAACGGTCTTCCCTAGTGTTTCTACGAAAGTTGTCGCGGCTTTTACAGCATCGGGAGACGTGCGTTCTCCTTTGATCAGCTCGACAAGTTTCATTGTTGGGACGGGGTTGAAAAAGTGCAATCCCAGAACATGTTGAGGTCGTTTAGTGGCCGAAGCAATCTTGCTAATGCTTATCGACGAAGTGTTTGAGGCTAGAATCGTATTCTTGGGGCAAACCTTGTCTAGGGTGGCGAAGACCTGTTCCTTTATTCGAGGATCTTCGAATACCGCTTCCACCACTAGGTCAGCGTTGTGGCAGGCTTTTGCAAAGTCGACCGTCCCCTTTACATTAGAGTGGATCTTGGATGCTTGCTCTTTGTTTATGTGTCCACGACTTAGGTTTCTTTCCACGTAGTCGTCGACTCGACGCATCCCTTGGTCAAGGAGCTTCTGATCCTGCTCGACAACAGTCACTATGTGTCCGGAGGCGGCGGAAGAGTAAGCGATGCCTGAGCCCATTGTGCCCGCTCCGACGACGACAACGTTCATGTGATCTCTTGGCCTGTGCTAGTCGGATTGGCTCATAGGGTTTTCCACAAGGGAATCAGGTGTTATGAATGGAAGACCCTCGTCGTAAGGAGTCACGCCGCTTAGAAAACTTGGAAGCTTCTCAACCGAAACAAGAACCACGCCTTCAGCGAACTGAGCAGGAGGCTCGGATAGTGTCAAGATCACGGGGAGTGCCTGCTGGTCGTTGTCGCTTCCAGTCGCCCTCTCTCGCAGCGTAGCAAGGAGATGCAATGTCGCGGTTCGTTGGTGGTCTGCCATCGGTTTGAATCTAGGAAGGTTACTCGGGGTATTCCAATGCTTGCAGTCGATCGCCAGGACTAGTTGGTTGTGAAACCCAACCACGTCGATCTGCCAGTTTCGACCCTCTCCCTTGACTCGCACATTCTTCTCTGTCCGAAACCCAATTTCCTCAAGGCATCTCTCTGCAAACCTTTCGAATTCCTGCCAAGTGAGAACTCGAGCGGCTTCTCTGAGGAGTCCAGCACGGGCGATTTCCAGGGCAACCTTGATCCGAAGTTCTGATCTCAGAGAAATCTGACCATTGTTAAGGTCCCCTATGACATCTATCACGACGCCTCTTACGAAGGATTCTGTGGCCCTCGCTCTCTGTGCGATATCACTCAGGTCCACGCTGTTTCCGTACTTGCTTAGTCTAAGAGTTTCGATCAAGACCCTGACTGCGCCTTCCTTAAAGCGAGGCAGCATCGTGGTTCTTCTAGAACGGAGAATATGCGAAGGTAAGAACCAACATACCGAGAGCGAAGATGTAGAGTAGTTTCCTTGAGTTGCTAACTGGACTGATATCGTCTAGTGGCTCAACCCCCGCGAATCCTCGACGCGAAAAGAACATGAAGGCCAGAACGAGAAGGCCAAACGGATAGTACCCCGCAAGGAATAACAGAGCGAGACCGATCACGCTGGCAACTCTATGTCCGCCCGGACCGAAGACCGCCCTGGAGATATGACCGCCGTCGAGCTGCCAAGCCGGGACTATGTTGAGGAAGGTCAGCAAAGCCCCGATTTGCGCTGCGAAGAAAAGCTGGCTGTCCAGTAAGACACCCGGTCGGATCATACCGGTGATTTGGGAAATGATGATCAGAATGAGAGGTTGTCTCGCGATTAAACCAAAGTCGATGTTGGAGAAGCAGCTTGAGACTCCGAGCTGCGCAGCACATGTGCCATTCCACGTGTCTAGTTGGGTCGCTTGGCTGGCGTTTGGGAGTATTCCTATGAAGACGCTCAGCGCTGCAACAGCTATTGTTACAATGAAGCCGATCACAGGTCCACTCAAGCCAAGGTCAAAGAGCTGATCCCTGTTGGCTGGGGGTGATTTGAGGGATATGAGTGCCCCAAAGGTCCCGATTGGAGGGGGGCCTGGGACGAAATACGGAAGAGTCGCATCCATCTTGTGATGTTGGGCCGCTGCTTTGTGCCCGAATTCGTGAAGCCCTATTATGGAGAGAAGGCCTACGGCGAATAGCACGGCCTTGAGATACGGGTTCGCCGTAGGATCAATTATCGCGATGAGCTGTTGTTGGAGGACTTGGCTCCCAAATAGGCCCCTTGTCCAAAGGTAGTATCCTGCAACAAAGACCGTAGCGACGGTCGCAAGGAAGAGCCCGAGGTTGATGGTCTTGCGAGACGGCTTGACTTGGGGTTTTTGGAAGACTTTGATCGTAAGCCCGTCTGTGGCTCCCCTAATGGCCGCTATCAGCCCCTGTTGGCGTAGTTGGTCTAGCAGTCTCTGGAATTTTTCTTTCGCCGGTTCTGGCGTTACCTGAACGGTTGGGATTCCATAAGGGTCCAGGAATGCGTCCGTGACGTGAAACTCTGTAGCGACCATCGTCTTGATGGAATCGAGTGGCGGCCCAGCATAGACTGCAAAGGTAGTTTGAGTCGCCGGTAAAGGAGTCGGCGGTGGGGGCGCATCACTCACTCAAGAGTCGCCTGTCTTTCGCGGCTCGCTCCGTTCTGAGCGATTTAAACGTGTTGTCAAACTGACAGAAATTATCGAATTCGACGACAAGATATTATACATCAGGATTCCCAACTATCTTAGAAAGAGAGTTGCTCGAAGCACCGTACCTGTTGCGTCCGTTCCACCCGGACGATCTATCATCGGTTATCGAGATCAACAGGGTGTGCCTTCCCGAGAATTACAGCCCGTACTTTTTCCTGGAGGTCTACAAGAGCTGTCCCGAGGCGTTCATCATCGCGGAGAAAGAACGCAAGGTTGCAGGATACATTATGTGCAGGCTTGAGTTCGGTTTCTCAGATGTTCGCAGATTCAGAATGGTTCGAAAGGGACATGTGGTTTCGGTCGCAGTCATGCCAGATTATCGACGGCAAGGAATAGGGAAGGAGCTGGTTCTTGCAGCGATGAAGGCCTTAGAGCTGCATGGGGCTGAGGAGTGCTTCTTGGAGGTTAGGACTGCCAACGAGGACGCGGTCAGACTCTACAAAAACATGGGTTTTGACATGGCCAGGGTTGCGACACACTACTATCATGATGGCGCTGATGCTTACGTTATGAGCATCAAGTTGCCGCACGATCCGCCTATGAACTAGGTGGACTCTGGGTTTTTTCTTCTTCTCGTTATTAACAGGCCTAGAATCAAGACCGCCGTCGGTAAGTACACGAACGAGAGATTGAAACTAAGCGCAAAAGGGTTCACATTCAAGGCATAAGCAAGGCTCGCGACCGCGGACAATATTACCATCGAAGTGAGAGCGACTCGCCAGGAGAATCGCTCGTCCGCAGCGTTTACCCCGGTGAGAAGGACAGGTTCTTGGGGAGTTTGAATGGTTATTCGTCTTCCTTCTTTGACCTAGGCTTCTTCCCTTCTTCTGCGGGGTGGAGGAGCCATTTCAAAGGAATGTTCTGGCTTGTGCCATCAGGCAAGGATCGGCGTATACTGATTGGAAGAACCCCCTCTTCCAATTCCAGCAGAGCGACGTCAATAGGTGACAGCAACCCTTGCTTCAAGTCGAGGAGAACCGGGGCTCCCATCGATATTTGGAGGGCCCTAGCCCCTACTACTCTCGCTTTCTCGAAGCGTGTGAGTTTTGGGGGTCCGATCTCGATGCTGTCCGGCTCTCTAGTAATCGCTACTTCCCTCGTCGTCACCCTCGTCTTTTCCCTTAGGGCCGCCTTGACCGCCGGCACTCGACTTAGCTGCAGCGATCACGTCATCGATCTTTAGTATCATGCCCGCAGCCTCCGCCGCCGATTTTATCACTTGCACTTTCACTCCTAGGGGTTCAAGTATGCCTCTTTCCTTGAGGTCGGCGACTTTAGACTCGTTCACGTCAACCCCGGCCCAGAGCTGTCCTTTCTCATGGGCGACTCGGAGCTGGACGAGGATGTCGATCGGGTCGAGCCCTGCGTTTTCGGCCAGGGCAGTCGGAAGTGTTTCGAGGGCTTCACCGAAAGCTATGACCGCCAATTGTTCTTTTCCGGAGAGTTTCTGTGCGTGTTCTCGAAGACGCCTTGCGACTTCTGCCTCCGGGGCACCTCCGCCTCCCACGACTCTCGGATCTAGCACTACGTCGCGTACAACGCATAGTGCATCGTGGATCGCTCTTTCGGCTTCGTCGACAAGTCTCTCGCTCCCACCGCGCACGAGTATCGTGACAGCCTTCGGATTCTTGCTTCCTTCGACGAATGTCATCTTGTCGTCTGCAACCTTTCGCTCTTCGACTAACTTCGCGAATCCCAAATCTTCAGGCCTTAGATCGTTAACGTTACTCACGACCTTTCCCCCGGTTGCCTTGACAAGTTTCTCCATGTCCGACTGCTTTACCCGTCTGACTGCGAGGATCCCTTTCTTTGCGAGATAATGTTGCGCGACGTCATCTATTCCTTTCTCGCAGAGAAGGACGTTAGCCCCCGAGCTTGAAACTTTGTCTGTCATGTCCTTGAGCATTTTTTCCTCCTCATCGAGGAATGATTTCATCTGCTCCGGATTCTCTATGTTGATCTTCGCGTCGAACTCTGTCTTTTCCACTTCTAAGGGTGCATCGACTAGTGCGATCTTTGCATCTTCCACTCTCTTGGGCATTCCGGGATGAACGATTTCCTTGTCGAGAACTATTCCTTTGATGAGGGCCGTATCGGTCAATGACTCGCCGGGCTTCTTCTCCACCTTTACATCATCAATGTCGACCTTGTACCCGTCGGGAGTCTTCTCGGCAACCTGGAGAATCGCGTTCACGGCGAGTTCTGCCATTGCCTCTTTGTCTTCGGCGAGAATCTTGCTTGCCAGTGAGACCTCAGCCACTCTTCTAAGAGTCGCCTTGTCAGTAGGATCGATTTTGATGGCGATCTGATCGAGCACCTCTAGAGCTCGGTTCGAAGCCTGTCGGTAACCATCGACTATCACTGTTGGATGGATTCCCTGGTCGATGAGTTCTTCAGCTTTTTTGAGTAGTTCTCCGGCTACAACCACTGAGGTGGTTGTTCCGTCTCCGACTTCGTCGTCTTGGGTCTTCGCAACTTCTACCATCATCTTGGCGGCTGGATGTTGTACTTCCATTTCGTCGAGTATAGTCGCTCCATCGTTAGTGATCGTTACGTCTCCGAATCCATCCACTAGCATTTTGTCCATGCCTTTTGGTCCTAGCGAGGATCGGACAGATTCGGCAATGACTTTCGCAGCCATAATGTTCGCTTTGAGTGCATCCTGACCGCGGCTTCTCGAAGTTCCTTCTCTTAGAATAATTACTTGCTGACCTGCTAATTCTGATGACAATTTTTTCTTATCCCCAAGTCTCGACGGGCGAGAGAATTCGCGTGCAATATAAAATTTATCAAGCGCTAGGGCTCCGAAACCGGAAGCAAACATGCCCTAGGCGGGTCATGTGGCGCTAATTCCTTGTTATTAGCTCATTTTCGACGATTTGCGCCTTTCAACCGCACAAAATCTACGGGTGAGATCAAACCGAAGCACGTTCGCGATTCCATCGGTTCGATTGAGATTGTTTTTGTAATTTGCAATTTGAGCTTGAGAATAACTTGCTATGAGATCTGTTTTGGGCCAACTCTTTTAGGCACCAGAGCGGAGATTACTGAAAACCGGGGACAAGCTGAACAATTGCGAGAACTGATCAGGATCAATCAACCGTTTCTTGGAAAGGAAGAGATCGACGCAGCAGTCGAAGTCCTACGTAGCGGAATCCTGACCGATAAGAGCGGGATGGGGCCTCGTGTTCTTGAGTTTGAAAGGAGTTTTGCCAAGTTTGTTGGTGCAAAGCATGCTGTCGCAGTGGTGAACGGGACAGCAGCATTACACGCCTCGCTACTCGCTGCGGATGTTGGCCCCGGTGACGAAGTAATTCTCCCCTCTTTCACGTTTGTCGGCGCCGCCAACGCCGTCGTACTCACTGGTGCAACCCCTGTTTTCGCTGACATCGATAAGGACACATATTGTCTCAGGATTGAGAGTGTCGAGGAGTGTGTGTCACGTAAGACGAAAGCCATCATTCCCACCGATCTCTACGGCCTTCCCTCTGACGTTTCCGGGGTAGCTAATTTGGCCCATGGAAAAGACATTGTTGTAATTGAAGACGCGGCTCAGGCTCACGGAGCCCAGCTCGACGGGAAAAAAATTGGCTCGATCGCCGACATGACTTGTTTCAGTTTCTACGCCGGCAAGAACATTACAACCGGTGAAGGAGGGATGGTTACGACAAATGATGACGGGTATGCTCAGGCCCTGAGAATGGTCCGTTCTCACGGAGAACAACGTCCATACTGGACCGTTAGGCCAGGTCATAATTATCACATGACTGAGATTGCAGCGGCGATCGGTTACGCGCAGCTGAGGAAACTACCCTCGTTCCTTGAAAAGAGGCGGAAGAATGCTGAGTTGACCACTGAGAAGCTGAACATGACGGGAAAACTATTGTTGCCTAAAGAGCCCAATGGCCGAAAACACAGCTGGTACTTGTATACGGTTCGCTTGAGAGGCGTGAACGCTGCCAAACGGAACAAGATTGTGGACAAGCTGTGGAACAAGAACATCGAAGCTGGGGTCTACTATTCTTCCCCCGTGCATTCTACACCGCTTTATCGGGACTCGAACATTGCTCGGAGGGGGAGATTGCCTGAGACTGAGAAGGCGTCGAGGCAGGTTTTTTCCCTCCCTGTTCATCCAAGGTTGGGTGAGACCGAGATAGAGTATGTGGCTGAAACTCTGCGGAAGACGATTGCCTAGATACTAGCTAAGTTCTAGATGATCCCTTTCGAGTGCAGAACGTCCTTGATTCCTGGCTTGGTTTGTTCCTTCAATTCGTAGCCTACTCTAACAGTGGGCTTCGGGAACTTGATTATCCGCCTGATATCCGCGGGTGTCGCTATCATAATGGTGTCGCAGTCCACTTTGGCTATGGTCGCTTCCAAGTCACGTATCTGCTTGTTCCCGTACCCGATTGTAGGAAGAACTTCGGTAACGTGAGTGTACTTCTTGAAAATGTCCTTCACGATTCCCACGGCATACTTGCGCGGGTCCACAATTTCTTTGGCGTGGAAGGATTTCGCAGCAACGTACCCGACTCCATAGGCCATATCGCCGTGGGTGACGGTCGGGCCGTCTTCTATGATCAGGACTCGCTTTCCCCTAACTAGCTCAGGCTTGTCTACCGTGACTTCTGACGCAGCCTTGATGACTATAGCCGTTGGGTTCAATGTCTTCAGATTTGACTCCACTAGCTGTATTTTTTCCGGTTCCGCAACGTTGACCTTGTTGATGATTCCGACATCGGCGAGCCTGACGTTGACTTCGCTTGGATAGTGTGTTAGCTCGTCTCCAGCGCGTAGCGGATCTAGGACTGCGAAGTGGACGTTTGGTTGAATGAATGGTATGTCGTTATTTCCTCCATCCCAGAGTATTATGTTTGCCTCCTTTTCTGCAGATCGTAGAATCTGTTCGTAGTCTATGCCCGCGTAGACCACAAAGCCGTGTTCAATGTGCGGCTCGTACTCTTCCCTCTCTTCGATGGAGCAATCCGCCTTGTCCAAGTCTACGAACGAAGCGAATCTCTGAACTCCTTCTCTTGTGAGGTCGCCGTAGGGCATCGGGTGTCGAATTACGACGACTTTCTTGCCAGCATCTCGAAGAGTTAGAGAGATCTTTCTAGAGACGGTGCTCTTCCCAGCTCCGGTCCGCACCGCCCCAACCGAGACCACTGGCAATCTTGAGCGAAGCATCGTGTTCCTCGGGCCGAGCAGCTGGAAGTCCGCTCCTGCGGCCAGTGCAGAGGACCCAATGTGCATCACATCTCCATAGGACAAGTCACTATAGGACAGTATCGCCAGGTCGGCTCTCAGTTCTTTGATCAGACGAGGAAGCTCTTTCTCCGCGAATATGGGAATTCCTTTCGGGTATCTCGGCCCAGCAAGTTCTGGCGGGTAGGTCCTTCCTTCTATTCCCGGGATCTGGGCTGCTGTGAATGCGACTACTTCATGATCAGGCGAGTTCCGAAAGACCATGTTGAAGTTATGAAAATCCCTGCCCGCTGCCCCAACTATGACCACTCGTTTCATGTGAACTCGCTTTGTCGGCGGTCAGCCTTGAGCGAGCTATATAACTTGGTTCACCCTCGGAGCTGAGGGTCTTGTCACACGGACCTGCATCAGAGGTTTCCCGACCCAAAGTCTCCTTTTCGATCGAAGGATTAGGCGAGGCTCAAGGAGAATTCTTCAGGTTCGCCGCCCCTCGAACATCTGACGCTCTGTTGCGCAATCTTCCTGTAAATGGTAGGGCCGTGAGATACGGGGAAGAAATCTATTTCCAAGTCACAGTGAAGGCTCCAGGCGAGAAGCCCCGCAGCAATATGGATGTGGGATCAATAGGTTACTGGCCGCAGGGTGACGCCGTTTGCGTCTTCTACGGTCCAACTAGGCCTTACAGTCCCGTTAATCTCTTAGGACGAATAACCTACGGGCTCGAGCTGTTCAAGCAGGTGAAGGAGGGTGCGGTCATAACGATAAAGAAGGTTTAGGCGGCGGCTGGCTGGTAGATTCTGATCCTCGCGTTCCCGCCGACCAGCCGTACAAGCCTTTTCTTCTCGAGGTCTTCCAGCAGATCTTTGGCCACGCTGAGTCTAAGGTTGAACTGCGATGCTATTGAGAATGGTGTGATCGCTCCCATTCTCTGGACCTCGGCAAGGAACTTTGGGTCGGAGATGTCGGGGCTCTGCAGTCCTCTTGGTCTCTTCTCCACAACTGTCTTTGCCTTTCCCTTCTTCGAACCAGGTTCTTCTTTCTTGTCCGTCTGATCCTGGGTCCTTTCCATCTGTGCCATACTTTTCTTCTTGGCGCCGCCCATGGTTCGTCAGCACTTCCCCCGTGGTTTGCTGGATAAATAGGTTACCGAAAACTGGGGAAACCCTTATTCGCTTTATGGCTCAGCGATGCCTTGCGTTGCTTTGAGGCTCGTAACCGTTAAACTTCCTGAGAAGCTCATCGACGATGTTGACCAGTTGGTCAAGGCTGGAATCTATCATAGCAGAAGCGATGCCATTAGGGCGGCGGTTCGCGATCTCCTGCGGCGCGAGTTATGGCAACCGGGCCAAGCCTAATCGTCTAGGACGACAGATGCTCTTGCTAATTCTGCTGCTGACCTTCCGGGGTTCTTTGCTTTTGTGATTGATCTTCCGATTATGAAGTAGTCTGTTCCTGCCTTCAGGGATCGGGCTATTTCTCCGCCTTGGGTTCCAACTCCCGGTGAGAAGATTGGCACGCTCGTGCCTAGGATCTCCTTGGTTTTTCGAACTACGTTAGGCCTGGTTGCGCCTACTACTGCGCCATCGGCCTTCCACTCGACAGCTTTCTCGGCGAAGATTTCGAACTGGGGTCGGGTCTTTTTGTATCTGCCCCACAACACTCTCTGTCCGTATCCCTCGGAGGCTCCTGGATGGCTCATGTAAACGAGCGCTAAGAGCCCCATGCCATGTTCGTGAGCCAGCTTGAACGTGGTTTCGAGGCCGCCCTTCCATCCCGCGAACGGGTTTATTGTCATGGCGTCGAATCCGAGATTGAGATAAGCTCGGGTGATCGCCGCGTTTGTCTCGTCTATGTCATTGAGCTTATCGTCTATTATCGTCGTAAGCCCATGACCATGTATTTTCTTCAGCAGTTGAGTTGTCCTCTCTGGGCCAATCCTCAGAATTGTTTGGCGCCCGAACTTTACGGCACATATTGACAAGCGGGTTTGTTCGAGCAGGTCGATTGCTTGGTAAGTCAGTTCCCTGGGTCCGCCATCGTTGACATCGATAGCGAGAACTATTCGGCTCTTGTTGGATCGCGAAGATTGGAGGATTCGTTCTTTGAACGGTATCTTGCGGTTCTGCCTCAATTCGGCCTTGGACCCTTCGGCATCCAGCCTAGTTCATGGTTAAGGTTTTCTAGAGGCACTCGTTTTGGCGGCGCTTTGAATCCGTAGGATGAGACTGCGTTCAGTGCTCCGCTCTGTTCTCTTTCCGCCGCGAGCTTCACCATCCGTATGACGTCCGTTAGAATGCCTGCACATGCTGGTCCGTCTTCGAGCGAGATCCGCATGTCAAGGGTGAAGTCTGTTCCTGCGAAGTATTCGCCTTTGATCCAAAAGTAGCTTGTCCGGCGGTTCTCCATGAAGTCTACGAAATCGGACGACCCTGCGACTATTGGGAACTTGTACGGTACGGCAGCGGCGACAGCCGCTGTCTTTATACCCCGCTTGATCTCGTACCGTTTCTTGTCAAGGGATAGTTGTGACTCTGTTCCTCCGCCGATGTCGAGTTGGTACGTTTCTCCAATCTGGGTGCCCCTCTCGACTAGCAGGGATAGGAGATTCTTGTGGAGGATTGTTGAGCCGATCTGATCCATGATGTCATCGCCCACAACGAGGGCCCTTTTCTTTTTGTACTTGGCTTGCCACACCTTGCTCGAAGCTATCCTTGCGGGGGTAGCATTGATGAAACCGCTGCCAGCCAGCAGCGCCGCTTGGGCATACATCTCACTGGCCTTCGAGGCGCCTGTTGGCGTGAGGTTAACCAACACATCGGTCCTAGTGTCCTCTAGAACCTTGGAAATGTTGGAGGATTTTGCATTGCTTGGCTGTATCTTATCACCGGCGATACGCGATATTCCGTCCAGAGGCTGGGCCATCTGGACCTTGACCCCCGTGGGACGCACTTGAACGACTTTTCTCGTGTTGTTCGGTTCTGCGTAGACTGCTTCTGACAGATCTTTCCCAACCTTCCTCTCGTCAATGTCGAAAGCGGCGACGAACCGAATATCTGATACCTTGAAAGGTCCAACTTTCTCGTTCATCAATCCAATTTTCTTTTGTGCAGTGCGGTAGAATTCTATTCCTTGGACAAGGCTCGAGGCGCAGTTTCCAACTCCTGCGATGGCGACTCTAATTTCTCTTGGCAAGACGATTACCAGCAGTGTTGGAGAGAATGTTTACTGCTGAAAAGTCTTTGGCCCTGGTTTATTTTGGAAAGAGTGGAAAGTCGATGACGTCAACGACTTTTGTATAGAAGTACTTTGCATCTGTGGCGGCGTTCGTGAACTCCAACCTCTCTCCGTGTGGCTTTGCTGCCAGATATTTGAGAAACGGTCCCGGTGGAGGAGTCATGGAAGAGGTGTAGAAGAAGACTGGAAGGGCGTCGGAGTCATAATAATGTTCGAAAGGTATACAGTTGCCCAGTATGTGTTTTTCTCCTCTCCGGAAGTGCCACAGAGGAAAGACGTTCCCGTCTCGCAATGAAAGCGTGAGTAGAACCCTGGCCAGGGACTTTGTGTCTTGGAGCTCAGTCAAAACGGGGTCGGGGGCATCTGGAAAGTCGCCTTCGATACTCTTTACAAAGGGGTCTGGCAAACTCTTCACGTCGATGACAGAAGCATACTTGAACCGAGTATCGTCGGCTTCGTCGCAAAATTGCCATTCCTCTCCTTTAGGAGAATCGCTCTTGTATGCAAGGAAGGGTTTGGTTCTGTCAAAGTCCGCTTCAGTGTAAGCCAATATCGGAATATCTCCATCCCAGTACATGTACGCGGTGAAGAATGCTAGGATGTCGCTGGATTCGTGTCTGAAGCTCCAAATCATTTGGGATCCTTCGGTCAGGCCCAATGCCAACCGGGCGAAATTCTGAATATCTCGAACGTGTACGGGCATTGGGGGCTTGATTGGCTCCATTGTCACTTTCGCGTTCGCTCTGCCGACGAGTTCTCAGTGCCATTAAGACTTGGCTAGCGATGACCAATCGTCTTCTTACCTGAACAGGTCCATTTCTTCTGGTCTCAGAAGGTCCTTACCCGTGCCTTTACCTCGTTTGATCTTGTATCCTCTAACTAGAGCGGCTGGGATCTTGTCTGCTTTGTTCATGACCAGTTCTCCAGCGGAGGCAAGCTCGTCCGCGATGGCAATCTCGGTCACATGGAGCGTGTGTTGGTACATGTCCCGGGTTCCTCTGTAGTCGTGGATTGGTTTCATTCCTGAGATTCCTATGGCGAAGTTGACCTGCCCCATTCTCCATGCCCGGCCAAAGGTGTCAGTTATGATCACGGGTATTGTTTTTCCAGTGAGTTTTCGGATTGTCTTGCCGATGCGGTCGGCGGAAGCGTCGGGATTCAATGGTAGGAGTGTAAGGGTATCTTTCCCCTTTGCGACGTTCGAAGCGTCAACACCAGCGTTCGCGCAGATGAATCCGTGCCTTGTTTCGGTGATTAAGTGTCCAGCCTTCATCCTAATGATCTTTCGAGTTTCTCGTAGGATAACTTCTACCTGGCGCGGGTCCTTGCCCGCCTCCTTCGCAACGAAGGATGCGAAAGGAGAGGGCGTTACTCCAGAGAGGTTTACGACTCGGCCTTCTGCTTTTGATACAACTTTCTGAGAAACAATTGTGACATCACCTTCTTGAAATTCCTCCCCCTGATCCTTCAGGCTGGCGACAATGATTTCGCCAAGATTATCGCCCGACTCAATGTTTGGGATCCCTTTAACGGGAATTATGCTGAGCAAAACGATGCTAACCTCCGGAGAAGAAGGAGGTCAGCTTCTTCGCACCCGTGAGTTCTTCGTAATCTAGGCCCACTGCGTCTAGGACCTGCTCGAAGGTTGAGCATATGTATTCGTTGTATTTTTCCACGTCAATCTCGTAAATGCTTGCCAGTTGAACCGGCTTGACCCCGCTCCCGGTCGTGACTTTTACGAAGCTGACTAGGTCGCCGGCTCTAACGTCGCCGCCCTTGTTGCTCAATTGCTGTGCCGCTTTGACGTGCTGCGGAGTCGTTTTCGTGTAGCTGGAGACGGATTTTCCGATCATCATGTTAAACGCCAAGTCATCCAGGGAATATTTCCGGTTTCGCAACTTGCTGTACGAATCTTGCACAAGATCCTTGATCTGGGCCCTCGCCGCGTCGAAATCGGTTGGCGTTTTAACCTGACCGAGAATCCCCACTAGTTGATTGAAAGTGTTCTTGAGAAACTCGGGGATGTGTCTCTTCTTACCGGTGAGTCCCTTGATGTCAACTTTGTTGTCGGCGTGAACTCCGAGGTAGTTTTTCTTTCTGAGGCTGAGAGCAACGTACCGGTAATTCTTGTCAACCTCTAGCTCCATCCCGAGCTCCTTTTTGGACCATCGTATTAGCTCGTCAAGTTTCTCCCGAGCTGGAGTGCCCAGGAATAGTGAGTCTGTGTCTCCGTAGAACACCTCAATTCCTAGTCGTTTCGCTTCTTGAATCGTGTTTGTTATCGCGTATCTTCCGACAGCGGCTGTTGACTCTGCGAGGGGAGGACAGTAGAGCGAGAACCTGTCTGAGCCGAAGACCCCGTAGCTCGCGTTCAGCACTACTTTCAGAGCGTTCTGCACGACCTGATACCAAGTGAGTTTCTCCGGCGAGAGTCCCTTGTCTTTGGATCTGGGTTTGTACCAGTGTATTCTGAGATCCCGAAGGGACCCTACTAGTTGACTTTCCATTGCCTTTCTGTGTCTACAGACCCAATGGTCTGTGTCGGGGATCTTGTTGGTTCGGCAGTCAGCGTGTCCACAAAGAATCGTCTCGTAGCCGAGGTTCCACGTCTTGATTATGGATGGGTATAGCGAGGCAAAATCCAGCACGGCAACATCGAAGTGGACACCTGGAACAGGATCGACGACCATTCCACCTTTGTACTTTTTGCCTTTGATTACCGCGGTCGTGCTAGTCGATCCTTTCTTGGCGGTGATCTCCTCCGATCGTGGAATGAGGAAACCTCGAGAACGATGTTCGCGGAACAGCATACTTCTGATCCAGCCCGAGACACCCTGGCGGGCCATGTCCTCCATCGGGAGAAAACTTATTCGAGAGAGCGCGGTGATGAGTTTCATAACGACCTCTCCATCGAAACTCGTCAGATTCATGACGAGCTCAGCGTCTTGGTAGCAATATGCCGCGAGTTCTGTTGGGCTCAATCTTGATACGGGCGCGGAAATGTCCAGCTTACCTGTTTCGAGAAGCGCCTCGGAAACCGCATCTAGTGTAACTTCTCTGTATCTATTGCTAAAGGCGTAGACTTGGATGGATCTGTTGAAGAAGAACTTGTAAAGGTCCAGGTGTACTCCGTATTTGACGGTGGCCGATTCTCTTCCTAGCTCTATGGGGATCTGGTCTCTGTAGAAGCCGAGATGGTTTAGCGCTCGATGGAACAAGTATCGGAGGTCAAAATCGTCTCCGTTGAAAGTCAGGACGAACGGATACTCGTTCAGAGTTTTGAATATTGCTGACACAAGTTCCGGTTCAGAATCGTACACCTCAACTTCTATTCCGGGAAGTTCGACGGTTTCTGTGCCATTTTGTTTGAGGAGGAGCACCCTCTTTGAGTCGTCTGACCCGCAGAGGCTTGCACATGTGACCTTGTACTCTGCAGCTGTGGGGTCGGGGACCCTCGTTTCTATCGGGGAGTAGACTTCGATGTCCAGTGCTACCCGTCTGAAGTTTGGAACGGGATATTCGAGGAGGCGTAGCCATCTTTCCATTAGTTTACGGTAGTCTTCGTCCTTTTCTTCGATCGCTTCTTTGACAGCGGGAAGTTGTGCTGACGTCCCTGGCTTTAAATCGCCTTGATGGATGTTGTAGGACATTCCGGGCTCAAGATGTCTGTCGTAGATGTAGTTCTCGACGTACCTAATGTCAGCCTCCCAAGCGGTAATTATGTCTCTGATGCATCCGCTGGGTCGTCCGCCTATGGAAAGCGGGTCTTTCGCAAGCACGATAGTCACGGGGATATCCCTGCCTTCAAGGGCGTCAAAACGTCTCGCAGGCTCGAGTCCTAAGAGTCCCGGATGACTCATCAGTTCCTTGCTTTTCTTCAGGTTGTCAGACGTGTCTTTGGATAGGCAGTAGGGTGTGTGGCCTGTATTATCGTACCAGAATTGTATCTTCTCGGTTTGAGGATCGTAGAGTTTGAGGTATACTGCTCTTCTCTCACCGTCATACCCAGCCCCGACAAAATATGACTGAGCCATCTCCTTTGGTGTCTCAGGCTTGAACACAAGCTGGGGCTTCGTCAGAGCCTTGGGCTTCGGTGTCTCAGGTTGAGGCTTTGTTAGGTATTGGTCAAGGCTGGACATCATGCGGAGCCAAGGCCGGAAGGGCTTATCGGTAAAAAGGTTCCCCGTAAGGATGCAAGAAATGCCCGACTCGAAACTGGTGGAGAGGCTGCGACTGGCGCGAGAAGCTCTGCTTCTTGTATCAGAGGGAAGGAGTGAAAGATCCGCAGTCTCAAGAATCGCTTCTGCCGATCCTCCACTCCGACACGAGAAATCTTCAGCGCTTAAACTGGTCATTGACACGGTTTCGAGACTTGACGCTCTGAACAGAGCAGTTCTGACGATTTTTCCAGGCGAGAAATTTGATAGAACGAGCCTCGCTCTCTTCCACCTCACCGCCTATCTCATGCTCCCGAACGATATTGATGAAAAGGCCGATTTCGTTCGGGCATTAAGAAGAATATCATCCGAGCGTGAAAGTCCGAAGCTCGAACAGTTACTTGGGTTCCTCATAGCACGCGCGCCTCTCGACAATCCGAGTGATATGCCCGAGACGGAGCGGGTGGGCCTTGATACCCACAATCCGCCATGGTGGGTCTCGTATTGCTTCTACCACTTTGGTAGAGAAACTGGACTCAAGATCCTTTCTCCAACTGCGCGTCCTCGATACGTTCGCGTTAACTCGCTGAGAAATCGTGGTCGAATTGGCCTTCCGCTTGAATTGAGAAAATACTCGAGTCAGCTGGTCGAGGCTGATTCTGGCACTCACTTACTGACGGGGTCACCCTCGGTCCTTGCGAAGTATTTCGAGATAGGCCTCTTCCAAGTGCAAGACTTTGCCTCCTATCTATCAGTCAAGGCTGCAGACCCCACACCTGGGGAGAACGTGCTGGATCTCTGCGCCGCGCCCGGTGGCAAGACAGCGACTTTGGCTCAGATGATGAAGAATCGAGGACGAATCACTTCGGTTGACTATTCTAGGACTAGGATGGCGTCGTGGAGGACGGAAACGGGAAGACTCGGAGTAAAGATAGCCTCCCCTCTAATCGGAGACGCGTCAAACCTAGGCCTCGCCCAACAATTCGACCTTGTGATTGTCGACCCCCCCTGCACCGGAACAGGCATTCTAGATCGAAACCCGCGGATGAAATGGCACCTTTCTCCAAAGCTCGTTCAAAAGTTCTCACTCCTCCAATTTAGCATGCTCGAAGAGTCTGCAAGGTACACGCGTCCAGGAGGCCGCATCATATACTGCACTTGCAGTCTCACACTCGAAGAGAACGAATTTGTACTTTCGAGGTTTCTATCTGCGCATGCTGACTTCGAGACCCGTCCGATCTTGGAAGAGTACGGTTCCCCAGGACTCCTCGGCCAAAGTAATTGTCGACGCTTCTATCCTCATAGGGATAGAACTGCAGGTTATTTCATCGCTAGACTCGAACGTATTGCTCAGGCATAATGCGAGTCCGCGATTCGAGATTCGGAGAGTTGAGGAAAGTAGCTTGATAGGCTGTTTAGGAGCCGTAGAGTCGGCTTCGCCCCACGAGGTCCGTGATTATTGGCATCAGGTCAAGTCCGCGTATCCTTCCAAGGTTTCCCCTAGCTGCTGACGCCTCGCTGAGCTTGAGAACGCGACTTGCAGGGACGTCCGGGCCACCTATTATCACCGGGACGGGGTCGCCGGTATGGGCTCCATACCCGACAGGGGTGGCATGATCGGCTGTCAGCGCGACATAGTTAAGTCCGATATCGACTTCATCGATGATGTGACCGACAAGCGTGTCCACTTCTTCCAAGGTTCTGACCTTGCCTTTGAAATCGCCGTCATGTCCCGCGATATCGGGCGCCTTTACGTGGACGAGAACAAAGTTCTTGTCCTTGCTTCCCTCGATAACTGCCTTTGCTTTTGCTTCGTAATCTGTCTTAATCCCGCCAGTTGCACCCTTGATATCCATCACCTCCATTCCTGCGGCCATCGCTATTCCTTGGACCATTGGGGTTCCTGAGATGCAGGTTGCTCGGAGGTCGAACATTGACTTGAAGCTTGGAAGGTTGGGAATTGTTCCCGCTCCCCTTGTTAGAACAATGTTAGCCGCCCTTTCACCATCGTTCGCTCGTTCCTGATTCAACGGATGTTCCCGCAACACCTCATGTGACCTCTTGACGAATTCATTAACCGCGAGGGATGTTCGTTTTGCTTCCTCGCTTCCGTCCAGCGCTTTTGAAATCGCTATCTTAGCACCTTCCTCTTTCGGGTCCACATCGGACACCATTCTCGACAGCTTCTCGCCCCGCAATACTAGGACTGCTCTGTGATCAACTGTGGCTTTGAAAATAGTCCTGACGCCAGGTACCCCATCGATCTTGATCGCGTCAACCACCTTGGCAAGTTTCGAGGTGCCCTTTCTGATTCGTCCTGCGCGTCTATCTTCTACACGGAAGCCATCATCAACTGTGGCGAAGTTGCATCGAAACGCGACATCGCCTGGTCGAAGCTCTATTCCAGCACCCATCGCCTCTAGCGCACCCCTTCCCGTATAGTATTTCGCTGGATCGTATCCCAGCAAAGCGAGATTTGCAACATCGCTTCCCGCACGTACACCGGGAGATATCGGGTCAAGTTGACCGACAAGGCCTCCTTTGGCCAATCTGTCCATGTTCGGAGTGTTAGCGTATTCCAGAGGTGTCTTGTAGTCATGATCGATCAGGGGCCGGTCAGCCATTCCGTCGACGATTAGCAATACGGCTCTTTTGTCTGCCAATGGGTTAAACTTCCAGCGAACCATTTTACGGTAATACAGTTAAAACAGTTTGCCTCAGAAGCGATTGCTAGCACGTTTGATGATGACTCACATCTATAGGCAAACATTGCGTGACTCAGTCTCGAATGACCAGGCTCTGATGGTAAAGGTATCGCGAGAAGGGAGAGATAGGATTTGGATCAGTGCGCTGTCTGTGGAATGAAAATTGTAGATGGCATTTTGGGCCTTTGCGCCAATCACTCGGAGGTTTACCACAAGGTCAAGGATGCCTACCCCGTCTGGTCCGCCGCCTACGGCAACCTGACGACGAAAGGTTTTCTCAAACGGCTACTTGCGCTGCATGAAACTGGCGATCGGGCCAGAGAAATGACCCAATTCCTTATTCGCAACCCCGAGAGGTGGAAATAAATCAAGACCCTAATCGTTTGCGAGAAGCCCAGCGCGGCCCAACGAGTCGCAAGAGCACTCGACGATGAAAACCTCCCTCGAAAACTAGAATCGCAGGGCGTACCCTATTTCGAATGCCATACGAAACAAGGACAGCTCATCGTCTGCTCGGCCCTCGGACATCTATATGGCGTCGATTCCAAAGGTCGATCAAGTAGACGTTCCTACCCTATCTGGGACTATCACTGGGCAGCGAAACATCTGTTTGATCGAGCTTCCGCGAGACTGGCTCGATGGGTTCGGGTCATCGGATCCCTTGCAGCAAACGCAGATCGCTACATCAACGCGTGCGATTATGACCTTGAGGGATCCGTTATCGGTCACACGATTCTGCGATACGCCTGTAACGGGGCCCATGCCAATGCACTCAGGATGAAATTCAGTACAATGACAGAGAAAGAGCTTCGAATCGCGTTTCAAAAGCTTAATTCAAAAACGGAACTTCTGGTGGTAGATGCGGGAAAGTGTCGGCATGAGCTAGATTGGCTTTACGGGATCAATCTCTCGCGTTTGCTTACTGAGTCAGCGTTGAGACAAGGAAGAGGATATACTACTCTTAGCGCTGGGAGAGTACAAGGCCCCACTCTCGGCTTCGTTGTAGAACGAGAGGAGGAGATATCCTGTTTTGTCCCGGTTCCGTTTTGGACAATAGATGCAACAATCGTTCACGACAATAAGATTTACAGTTCAGAATATGAACGGGACAAGGTCGCCTCTCAAGCTGAAGCCAAAGGCGTTTGCAACGAGTGCAGAGATGCTCTACTTGAGGTCAAAGCAGTAGAATCTCGCGAGACTCAGCAATATCCTCCCTACCCGTTTGACTTGTCGAGCCTTCAATCCGAGGCCTATCGACACTTCGGTTATTCTCCGGCAAGGACCCTTGCCTTGGCCGAGAGATTGTACCTTGATGCACTCATCTCCTACCCTAGGACTTCTAGCCAGAAACTCCCTCCGGACATTGGGTACGCCGAAATCATGCGGGGAATCGCCTTTCACACAGACTACCGACCCCTAGTTGCAAAGCTCACGACTCGTAGCGACCTTCGTCCGAACAACGGCCCGAAAGACGATCCCGCTCACCCTGCAATCTTCCCTACAGGCGAATCTCCCAACCGTCCCCTATCAGGCGGAGAGGCCACATTATACGATCTCATTTCGCGACGATTCATGGCCACGTTTGCGGACTCCAGCCTCAAGACGAGTTCCCGAATAATTCTCACCTACAACAATCACAGATTCTTTCTCTTAGGCTCTCGCATAATCAGACTAGGATGGGTTGAGTTCTACCGCCCGTACGTATTTGATGATTCAAGACCTCTACCTGACTTGAGAGTCGGTGACAGAGCAAGGGTTCAGGACATCAAATCTGTCGAGAGGTTCACGCAACCGCCTCACCGTTACAATCCAAGTAGTCTGCTGAAGAAAATGGAAGATGCCAACATCGGTACAAAGGCCACGAGGGCAGGGATAATCGACCTTCTATATGCGCGGGGGTATGTTAGAGAACAACGGATCAGGGCGAGCGAACTCGCTGACAAAGTGGCTGATACTCTCTCAACGTATTGCCCCTTGATTATGGACCCGTCATTCACGGCGAATCTGGAGAATTTGATGGAAGACATCCAGAATGGAACCGCATCTAGACGCGTCGTTCTAGTGGAAGCGCTGCAGCATCTTCGACCGATAATGCTCTCGCTGGCAGAAAACGAACGGGAGATCGGCTCACAACTCTCATATGTCATCGTAGCACAAAAGGTTGCGGACGTTACCTTTGACACGCCCTGTCCGAAATGCGGGCTGAAACTTGCTGTCGTTCGCAATCGTGGGACTGGCAAGAGATTCATCGGTTGCAACGGCAAATGGCAAACTGGATGCAATTTTACTCTTCCATTGCCTCAATTCGGCAATCTTACGCTCCTGAAGCGCCCTTGCAATGCTTGTGGATTTCAGATGGTCCAAGCGAGGTCAAGAGGACGTCGACCCCTAGTCTCGTGTCCACGTTGCTATGCAACGAAAGCTAGGGAAATGAAACCAGACTCTAGTAAGAGCAAGATTCCCGCACAAATACTTCGGGATGCTCCCTCTGCTACTTGAAGCTCCTTTTCTTGTCTAGAACGAGAAGGAAAGTCAAGGATGCAAAGAACATCAAGATCACAAGCGATACAATGTAGGCTATCGCAATGCTGCTTGAGGCTACCCCTGGGTATTGCAGGGCGGTCATCAGAGCGAATGCGGGGGCCACTATCTGAAGTGGAAAGAGAGCCAGGCCGACCCATAGACCCCATCTCGACACCTTCACTATTCCCACGGAGCCAACTATCGACAAGCCTCCGATGATGTACAGTGGGTAGAGTGTCGTGTCCTGTATTACGATGGGATAGATGAGGTAGTACAGACCCGAGGCGGCGTAGAAGAACGAGGAGAATGAGAGACCAACTGGGCGTATCACTCCTCCGGAGATTGCCTTGTCTCTCGGCTCCTGCTTGGTGTCTTGCTTAGGCATTGTTTGTGTTCCGACGCCGGGGTTGCATCTTCCCCAATAAGCTTTACAATGACTTCCTGCAGGGTCTCGAGCAGAATTGAGCCGAGCGAAACTCTACCTATCTACTAGAGTTCCATTCACCGGGATATCATCAGCTTATGATAGGTCACGATTCGTCTTTTTCGGTGTCCCCTACGACAAGACCAGCACTTACAAGGCCGGATCGAGATTTGCGCCAGGAACCCTCCGAGACGTTTCGGCGAACATGGAGCTCTACAGCGTTAGGTCAAAGGTAGATCTAGAGCAAGTCGCGGTTCACGACTGGGGAGACGTTGATATCGTTGAGAATCTTGTAGAGACCCTCGACAGAGTCAAGTCTGTTTGTTCTGAACTGTTAGACTCAAAGAAGATTCCTATCATGGCTGGCGGGGAGCATTCCGTAACCAAAGCGGCCGCTGATGCCCTGCCAGACGACACAGGCCTAGTGAGCTTTGATGCGCATCTTGACCTCCGAGATGAGTTCCTCGGTGAAAAACTGTCTCACGCTACTTTCATGCGAAGAGTCTCCGAGAAGATAGGCTCCGATCATATCATGGAGGTCGGAATCCGTGCTTTCTCCAGGCCTGAGCTGGACTTCACCAGGAAGTCAGGAGTCACGATGATTACTCCACAGGATTTGAGAGAAGCGGGGATTTCAAAGACTGCTCAAAGAATCAGAGGATTCCTGTCCAGGTTTTCACACAGCTATGTGACAGTAGATATCGACGTGCTGGACCCAGCGTTCGCCCCAGGCGTCGGAAATCCTGAACCTGACGGCCTCTCAACAGACGAGCTTCTTACATTGATCGATGCATCAATGGAAGAGAACATTATAGGGTTCGACCTCGTCGAAGTATCACCCCAACTAGATTCGGGCCAGACAGCTGCGGTCGGTGTAAAGGTCATATTCGAGGCCATTGCCGCCCTGTCAGCGCGGAGCCATAAAACGTGAAACTGGACAACTACATCACAGCGTCCACCGCTCGAGTCAAAAGCGACAAGAACGTACCAAGAGCCAAGTTTGAAAAGCTCAAGGCCATCGCCGAGAAAAAACTCCTCGACACGAGAGCAGCAAGTTCTAAGGCCAACCTCAACGGTATTACAGTCGAATTCTACGGAAACAGCAAGCACCAGTACGACTTTTGGAAACTAAACTGGAAGGAAGCTCCTGATTCCTCCCAACCAGACGCGAAGATCTACTCAGCATACGGGGTTGAGGGACATGAGCCTGCCGCGTACTATTGCCCGGAGGTGCACGAATCAATTTTCTTCAATACGGAATACTACGGACAATGCAAGAGCTGGGCCCTGGGCATGGCCGCGGCAATCATGGAGGAGAAAAGGAATACACACTCGATACACGGGGCCTGCGTCGACGTATCGGGCAGAGGCGTCATAATCGTTGCTCCTACGGGTACTGGCAAGACGACTCAAGCCTTCAAGCTGATGGAGCGTCCAGGGGGGAGAATCGTTGGAGACGACTGGGTGTACATTGACCATAACGAAGGAGGACAACTCGGCTACTTGATCGGAAGGCAACCTGAGAAGAGCCTCTACATGAGAACAGAGACACAGATGAGCAAGCCATGGCTTCGAAAAATCTTCGACGAGAGCAAATGCGAAAACGTCACCACAAAGAAAGAGAATTGTGAGTTCACTCAGGGTTCAACAGGTTGCAAACTAACAAGCAGCAAGTGCGTGTTCGATGAAGGGTTGAAATGGTGCTACTACGCTTTCGGAAACAGCAGAGCTCTGATCCCTCGAGAAAAAGTGTTTGGGCCTGGAAAGGTGACCGATCAGGCGAAGATCAGGCTTTTAGTTTTATTGCGAAGAGATGACAAGAGTCCTCCAGAAGTCCATTTGAACGCTGACGAGGCGATAAAGACCCTCAGGAAGGGAGAGTACATGGTACGCCCAGGTGCAGGGCCGAAAGAGATGTGGGGGAAACTTGCCAGCGAACCTTGGTACAACCCCTATTTGCTTCTCTTGGACCACGCCCGCCAAGAACAGTTCTTCCGACGGATGATTTCCAAGTTCCACGTCAAATGTCTACTGCTGAATACAGGCGTCGACAGCATAGAAGGAACTCACAAACGAATTATCTCGATGCTAGAGACCGCTTAGATCCGATTCGTGCTCAAAAACATTAAGACACCCACGGGGAAATCGTAGCATATGCCTGCGAGACGTTCCTGTACGACGGCAAAGAAACGAAAAGCGTACTATTACTATGCTGGAAAGGAAACCAAAGCAAAGAAAGTTGCAAAGAAGAAGGCAAAGAAGCTCACGAAAAAGCTAACGCGGAAACCAAGAAAGCAATGACCCGCTCAGCTCAATGCGAAACCGGGAAGAAAGCGAGAGTCAGTCGCTGGATGGAGGGAACTGACCCCGAACCTATCCAACGGTGCGGCAACGCGACTTACTAACCCGTTGAGGGAGTGGGGCAGTCTGATCAGTCTCATGCCTCCGCCCGATACCCACTCGTCCATCAAGTAGCCTCTACGAACAAGAGAGCGGATCAACGTGAGCCGCTGTTTTTGTGTCCAGAAAAACGTGTCTTCATCCAGAACATGAATGTGGAACCCTCTCCCTGAATAGACAAGCCGGAGTTCTGCGAAAGAACCAGACAGCTCGTCCATCAACTCGAGCGCCTGCTCCTGGGCCAATTGAAGTTCTAATCTACAAAAGGACAACCCTTGCCGTTTGTTCAGCTTCTCCTCAAGGTTGCCGTGTATTGGACAATCAAAATTCTCGGGATCAATATCAAAAGCTAATTGTTGACCAAACGATTTGCCGAGTTCTTCGATCTTGCCTGGGCCACGTCTAGCTTCTTCCCAATTTCCATATACGTTCCTGTCATAATATACTGATTCGGGCCGGAACTCTACACAATACCGTCGGAGATCCTGCAACCCGTTGTATTCATCAATGAGAATTGTTCGGGATCTATCCCTTCGATATTCAGCCGGGAAGATTTTCGTGTGTCGTCCAATAACAACCGCGAAGACTACTGGTCTTGACCAGCCTCGAAACCAATTTGTCACCAGATCTGTCTTGAACTCTCGCTGGTAGAATTCGTACCTCTCTTGGACCGTTGCGGGGCGCATTTGGTCCGGGAATCGGTATCGCGACCTCATCATCTACGCAGCTTCGACCGCAGTATTTTCGGTAACCTTCTTCAGCTGAGCCCGATACATTTCTACTATTTCATCGGTTGTGGTACAATCTTCAGCTGATTTGTCCTCACGATATTTTCCAGTAAACCGTGGAAACCTCACGGCTAGACCTGCCCCTGGCCGGATACTGTTCATTCCACAGGTGTGTATGGGGCTCAGCGTGATTTCCGCGCCAACTATTTCAAGGACGAGTGCTGGAACGAGCCACACGTCTGCCTCGATCTTGGAATCTACCCTCGAGTGCCGGTGATCTACCCTATGTTTCTCAAGAAGTTTGGGCAATTTCTCCAAGTCTTCATCCGTAAATCCAGAACCGCATTTGCACACCGTTTTGAATACGTCGTTGCTCTTGTCATAAGCGGCAAGAAGCAGGGCGCCGTAGGTTCCACCTCGCCGCCCCCTGCCCGCGAAGGCTCCCACTATGGCTAGGTCGACGCTGTCTTGCATTTCCGATTTGTAGTCGCGCTTATACTTGATCCAAGTCCATCCCCTTGCTCCAGCCGTGTAAGTAGAGTCAGGGCCAATTGATTTGATCATCAAGCCTTCACAACCATCCGCCACCGCCTCTTGCATGAATTCATCAAGCTGCACTGGGTCATTGCAAATTTTCTGTTGAGAAAGGTCAAGTCTTTCACTCTTTGGGATCAGCTTTCGAAGCCGTTCGCGTCTTTTGAGATAAGGCTGGTCAGTATAGTCAATTGTGTCAGCGTACAGGAGGTCAAAGGGAAAGAAAGCAACCGGTATGTCCCGGATCGTTTTTTCAAGGTCGTATTTTCTGCCTCTACGTTGCGAGATTAGCTGGAATGGCAGAAGTTCACCTGTCGCCGAGTCAACTGGAACCGCTTCTCCTTCAAGGATTAGTTCAGTTTCTTCTAGGTTGTTCTTCAGTAATTGTTGCACATCTGGAAATTGGCCAGTGATGTTCTCAAGGCGTCTGGAGAAGAGCGTGGTCCCCTTAGGGGAGAGATGTGCTTGAATCCTTAGGCCGTCGTACTTGTACTCAGCTGCACACTCGCCGTTCATCTTTGCAAGGATTGCCTTCGCCTCAGAGAGCCGTTCCGCAAGCATCGGCCGGATAGGCCTCCCAACGGTAACCTTGAGGAATTCAATTACCTTCATTCCCTCGGTAGCGAGAGTTCTAGCAACGTAACCGAGGTCAGATGAGCGATTGTAAGCGCGCTCTAGAATGGGCTTTGACTCTTTCCCGCCTCCGAGGGAAATCGCGAGAGCGTCAAGAATGGTCATGTCGGCGACTCCAAGCCGGAGACGACCGAGAGCCATTCGAGTGATGTATTTCGCTTCGATTGGGGAAGCTTTCCCCAGGAGGCTTGTCAAATGTCTGAGCTTAGAGTTAACGGAGCCTTGGCCTGCTTCATGCGCTATGGTGTCGAAGGCATCGTAGACTTCATCCACCGTGAGGGCCTCGCTCTCAAAGGACACCTGAGTCTTTTCTTTGAGGAGTTGCTCAGCAACTGTTCCTAGATCGCCCAACTTCTTGTAGAGAATTGTAACCTTCACTTCGGCTTGCCCGGTTACTGTCGCGAGAGCCCGAAACAGGAGCTTCTCTGCTACTCCTAGCTCAATGCCGAGAAAATCTGGATATAGCTTTCCCTGAGTTAGGTACACCACCCTATCGATAATTGACTGGGGAGTATCATCTATGAGTTCGACAAGAAGACGGGTGATCTCCAATCGTTTCGTGGTCGCTTCAATCTTTGCGTATGTCTCGACTATTCGCGAATAGAGCAAGATGCAGAAGCAGCCTGGGGTGATGAGGGGCTAGATGCCCTAATTTGTTACTTGTGTTCCGGTAGAGCCTTTGATTGCCTTTCCGAGGTCTCCGAGGTTAGCTATTACGGATCTTTTTCCACCGTTCCTAAGGAACCGGATCGCAGCTTCCACTTTGGGCCCCATGCTTCCCGTAGCGAAAAGTCCCTTCTCAGCGTACTTCTCAAGCTCATCTCGGCTAATCTTTGACAATAATTGCTGGTCCCGTTTGCCGTAATTAATGTAGACGCCGTCAACGTCTGTGAGAATGACCAAGTTTTCAGCGTGAATCGAAGTAGCCAATCTTTCAGCGGCTAGGTCCTTGTCTATCACGGCCTCTACCCCCTGCAAACGGCCGCCTTGTCTTATGACCGGAATGCCTCCTCCTCCACATGCAATTACCACGGACTCGTCATCGACTAGAACCCGGATTGCTTCATCCTCTATGACAGCCTTAGGATCAGGCGATGGAACGAGTCTCCTGTATCCTCTGCCCGAATCCTCTTCAATAACGAGGTCGCCTCTAGATCTCAGCAAAGCATCTCTCTGCTCTTTTGTGTAGAATGGCCCGATGGGCTTCGACGGGTTCCTGAATGCAGGATCGTTCGGCTCCACTAAGACCTGCGTGACAACTGTTACAACTGACTTGTTTGTTCGACGTTTGAATAATTCATCTTGGAGAGATTGTTGAATGATATAGCCCAGGAATCCCTGGGTTTCTGCTCCACAAGCGTGGAGGGGCAAGGGGGGTACCTTCTTTCGACCCATCTCGTGCCTTATGACGGTTGCACCTATCTGGGGGCCATTTCCGTGGACAATGACAATTCTAAACCCTTGATCCACAAGCGTCACTATTTGGGTCGCAGTCGATCTTACGTTCTCATATTGTTCTTCAAAAGTTCCCTCTTGATTGCGTTGAAGAATGGCGTTCCCGCCAAGGGCGAGAACCGTTATGGGAGTCCGGGACGACAAGCTCGTTTTGTCTCTTCGAAGGAGCAGACAAGAAGGCGAGGTCCCTTTTGTCTCTAACGTCCCCGCTCCGAAGCAAAGCTCGATGTTCAATAATGCCTCTAAGTTAGAAACAAGCTCTATTCCCGTTCGACAGATTTGGCGTACTTAAAGGCGAGCTTTAATTGCCTTCTGGGCGTGCTAGGACGTTGGAATTTGTCGAGCATGTCATATCCTTGAGATGATTCAATTGACAGGTGGTGACCACTGATATGGACGCCCCCCCGCTCAACGACGGTCGAAGCGTAAAGCGCTATTATGTCGCAGGTGAATTCTACGACTGGGTAACCGATCCCAGGGCCTTGGAACGGATATTCCATTGGGGAAGATCCACCGTTGCTAAAAGATTGATTCGAAGGCTAGGCAGATCACAGTTCGCGTTGGATATCGGCTGCGGGACGGGTCTGATTACGAGGTACATTCGGTCTTCGCGAATCGTTGGCGTTGATATCAATCGATGGAACCTTGACAGGGCGAAGAGACGGATTCCGGATGCCGACTTTGTACAATGCGACGTCGAGCATTTGCCGCTCCGAAACGATCTTGCAGATTTTGCAGTCTGCACTGAAGTGGTGGAGCATCTCTATCTTCCTGCTCGGGCTCTCAGGGAAATCGCGAGGGTAATGAGACCTAACGGTACATTCATCGGTTCGGTTCCAAGCAGCAATCCTTTGTGGAG